>Ga0080013_1001709_pt1 | contig 28133 bp, 46 predicted proteins | sample ETNvirenome_6_85_FD_69236 | JGI IMG/M metagenome (GOLD analysis project Ga0080013, IMG submission 69236) | Marine viral communities from the Pacific Ocean - ETNP_6_85 (SPADES assembly) (version 2) | ecosystem: Environmental > Aquatic > Marine > Oceanic | place: Pacific Ocean | collected 2013-06-19 | reverse complement strand
CTCTGTGCCCCGATCTTTTTTTTCGAGACAGATTTTCAAGACCCAAAAGGCGACTCGCCGATAACAAAGGGAGAACCTAGACAATGAAGCAACAAGCAACAGAGACGCGCGGGAAGTGGAGAGGAGCTCAGCGCCCGTCGATCCCCGTCGCCGTAGAACGTGCGGCCGATGACCTCCGCGACAGTGGAGAGGACTGGACTCGCCTCGAGGCCGAGGGCCGAGAGTGGCTCGTCGCGCGGCTTGATTACAGCGGCGACAGCTGGGAGATCGTGATCGCCGAGGTTACAGCATGATTGACGAGAGCCCCGTCTCTCTGCTATTGATATAGAGAGGAGATCCTATGGCAAGAAAGAAGGGCGAGACCCGAGGAGCCGCAAAAGGCACGAAGCCCCGCAAGGGCTCGAACGCTACCCGCGCGGCTGTTACCGAGCTACAGATGGAGGAGCTCGAGAGCGCGATCCGTCGTCAAGGCTGGTCGCCGATTATGGCGGGAGCTCTCGCGAAGAGGTGGGGCTGTAAGAAGCCGCGCGTCTATACGCTAAAGAAGCGAGTCCTCGACAAGATGACAGACGACGACGACCTCACCCTCGAGAGCCGTCGCTCTCAGTTCCTCGCAGAGCTCCGCGACATACGCAACGAGGCGAGAGGCGAGAAGCGCTTCGGGCCGGTCTCCTCTCTTCTGAAGATGGAGGCTCAGATCCTCGGGCTGTTCGCGCCCGTCGAGATCCGTATCGACGCGAACCCCGTCTCGTCTCTGTCGGACTCCGAGCTCGAGGCGATCCTAATGGCAGAAGAGAAGGCGATCAAACAGCGCAGGGGCCAAGTAATCGAGGCCGAGTTCTCCGTCCGAGAGGTCAGGGGTGAGAGCTAAGGAGTGGACTAAATACTCGCGGCGAGAGCTGGCGGCGATAGAGCTCGCGCGGCGCCGACATCAAACACCCCTCGACTATTTCCAAGCGTCCGAGGGACAGCTCCCCTTCTTCAGATCTCGCGAGCGCTTCAAGATGTTACGCGGGCCGAACCAGTCAGGGAAGACAATGGCGGGAGCCGCCGAGCTGATCTATCGCATGATCGGCAAACACCCGTATCAAGACGTCCCGCCCGCGGGAGGTCACTTCAGGGTCATAACGTACAGCTGGGATCAGTCGCGCACCGTAGCGCGGAAGATCTACGAGCTGTTGCCGAAGGAGCTCCTACACCCCGAGAGCTCCTATCACCCCGATCGCGGTTTCATGTATCACCAGTTTCGATTGACTAACGGCTCTTTCTGTGAGATCTACACGACGAGACAGGGCGCTCTCGCGAACGCCTCCGCAACTCTCGACGGCGTATGGATAGACGAGCCTCCGCCCGTCGAGCTCTGGTCGGAGCTGGTCGCGCGTGTTATGGCGAAGCGCGGTAATCTCTGGCTAACTATGACACCGATCGGCCGCCCTTGCGGGTGGCTACAAGAGAAGTGCGAAGCGGGCGAGATCGCCGACTATCGGTTCTCGCTCACAGCTGAAAACTGCCCGTGGTACACCGCTGAACAGATCGAAGAGATCGAGAAGATGTATCTCCCTTTTGAAGTACCCCAACGAATACACGGAGCTTGGGAGGGCTACCTCCGCGATCGAGTATTCAAGGGCTTCGACGACAAGTCGATCCGAGAGGAGGTTCCGATCGGCGAGGCTCTTATCGGGATAGGGCTCGATCACGGTTCGGGAGCTGGTTCGCAGATCGCGATCCTTCTCGCTGTCGCGCAGGGCGAGAACGGGCCGAGGCTATGGGTTCTCGACGAGGCATACAGTGACGCCTCCACGACACCCGAGGAGGACGCCCGATCGATCGCTAAGATGCTCGGGCGCAACAAGATGACGATCGAACACGTCGACCGATGGACGGGGGATCATGCTCACGGCGGGCGCCGGTGGGGTGGACGCAAGTCAAACAAGATGCTCGAGAACGCCTTCGAGCGTAACCTTCGTCTCGGGATCGGCCGTCTCCCCTTCAAGATCCGCACAGCCAAAAAGGGCCGCGGGTCGGTTTGGTACGGAGCTCGAGTTCTCCATAGTGCAATGCTCCGCGGCGATTTCTGCGTCCGACCTCGAGCGAAGAAGTTGATCGAGTCGCTCCAAAACTGGAACGGTTCACAGGCTCCAGACTGCGAAGAGAAACACGCGATCGACGCGCTCAGATATGGAGCGGTTGAAATAATGACGTCAAGGTCATACAATCCTAGTAGCGTCAAAATCTATTAGAGGGGGGGGTATGTTAAAAAGGCATGTTTTGTTTGAGGGCGTAGTATTCAACCGAGGCCGAGGCGGGCGTTACTGGGGCTGGGCTCTCAACGGCAACGGCCGTAAAGCTCTCGTCGAGCTCGGCGAAGCGGTATATTGTGCAAGCGGTAAACCCCTACCGCGAGGAGCTCGGATCGTCTATCTTGACGGAGATAGCTCGAGCATTGACCGCGCTAATATTGCCCTAATGATAAAGGGCAAGATAAAGAAAACACCTAAGAAAAAGATTAAGGCGACATCATGACGACAATACCGGCGAGACCTCTCCCCCTCGACAGCTCCGATACAGGGCGCTGGGAACACTCAGGACTGCGCGTCCGCATGCTCCTCGGACTCTGGGAGAAAGACCTCGAGAAGAAGATGGCCCAATATTTAGACCCGCAACGGCGCCAAGCGTGGGGAGGAGTTGACCTCTCGTCGAACGTCTTCAAGTCTATAACGACTCAACTCTCGAGCTTGTTTGATAGACAGCCGACTCTATTCCACGCCGACGGAGCCGAGGGGCTTATCGGGATCGGCGGCGCCATAGAGAAGGCGGGTCTCTGGCCTATGATGCCGCGGTTCCAAGCTGACACCCTCGGGCTCAGGGAATACGCGATGCGCGTCTCTTACGATCCCCGCTTCGGTCTCCGTTATCGTCCTGTCCCCCCGTGCGACATCGTAGCCAAGGCAACACCAGAAGATCCCGAGACACCTGTTAGGATCGAGGAGCTCCGTCTTCGCTCTCACCCCTCGAGCGGTCTCCCCGTTTGGACGTGGGACATCTTAGACGTCTCCGACCCCGACGCCCCGATCTATCAGATCCGCGCGGCGGGTATTCAAGGTCTCGGCGACGACATGACAGCGGCCTATCTCGGCGCAGACATGAGCGGCGCGGCGTACCCATACAGGCGGAGCTCGGGCGAGCCCGTTCTCCCCTACGTCCTCTTTCATGCGGAGTCGACGGGTAAGCTCTTCGATCCGTTCAACTGGCGAGAGGTCGTCGAGGGCTCTCTTCAGTCGGCCTTATTGATGACCTTCTTTACCCATTGCGCTAGACAAAGTAGTTGGCCGCAACGCTACGCGGTCGGGGTTCGCATACCGAACGCAGAGATCCACGACACAGACGGCGGAGCTCGTCGAGCTCGAGTACCCGTAGATCCGACTTCGCTCCTCATGTTCGAGGCCGACACAGACGGACAGCCGATGGTCGGACAGTTCAACCCGTCCGCCGATCTCAACACTATGCTGACTTCTATAATGGCCTATGAACATAGGATCGCTTCTTGGTCGGGCATATCTGCCGCCGATTTACAGAGACAGGCAAGCGGGACAGCGCGAAGCGGCTACGCCCTCTCCGTAACAAACAGCGCGAAGAGAGAAGCCCAACGTAAATACGCGGGAGTGTTTCGCGCGGGTATGACAACTCTGATCGAGATCTCGGCGATCCTACTGAACAGCGCCGAGGGTCTCGCTCTCCCAGAGGAGGGGTACTCGATCCGCTTCGAGTCTATCCCGAAGAGCGCCGACGAGATGAAGGCGGCGCGGGAGAACGTGCTCGCCCTTATGGAGGCGGGCCTTATGGATAAACTCTCGGCCTATCAAGCGCTCAATCAAGGTACCTCGAGACGCGAGGCGCGGGATCAGCTGATGTCGATCCGCCGAGTACAGCACGAGCTCGAGACTATGCCCCTCGAGGCGGATACCTCTGTCGCGGAGATCTCACCAGATACCGCGAGCGTCCTAAACGGCGCACAGGTTACGAGCGCGAAGGCTATCGTCGAGGCGGTCGCCTCTGGCACCTTGCCGCGCGGATCTGGGATTCAGATGCTCTCGGCCTTCTTCGGTCTCTCTCAGGTTGCCGCCGAGGCTATCATGGGATCGGTCGGTAAAACATTCACCCCAACACCTCAAATCTAAGGAACAACAATGGACACCCCAACACCTGACACCCCGACACAAGATACCCCGAAGTGGGCCGAAGAGCGGATCGCCAAGATAGCCGCACAAAAGGCGGAGGCTCTCTCGAGAGTCGCGGAGCTCGAGGCCAAGATCGCCGAGCTCTCTCCCCTCGCCGAGGCGGGCTCCTCATGGGAGACCAAGTTTACGGAGCTCGAGACATCGAGCGCTAAGGCGCGGAGCGAGTGGAGCTCCGAGCGTGAGCTCCTACAGGCGGGGGTTAGAGACCCCGAGATCCGAGAGCTCTATCAGTGGCAATACTCGAAGATAGCCGAAGAGGGTCGCGCACCTTTTGGCGAGTGGGTCAAGGGGCTAACAGCTGAGAACGCACCGGCGGCGCTTCGGGCTCACTTGCCCTCGAGCTCCTCTCCAGCTCCCGCCCCTACAGCTCCCGCCCCCACAGCTCCGACCCCGAGCGCTCCACCAGTGGCGCCGAAGAGCGAAGCGGCGACCCTACCGTCTCCGACTCCGGCACACTCTTTGAGCGCTGACGAGATACGCGGGACGGGCTCGGATAACTGGGCGGCTGTTAGGGAGAGGTTGAAAGCGGAGTATGCTCGACGTTGACAGGTCGCCTATTGTGATATACGCTTAAAGCGAGCTCGAAAAATCCGCAGGGTGACGCCCGTCAACAGTCATCGAGATCGACAAATCAAATCGGCTAACAGGTTCACAACCGTAACAGTGTAAAACGGCCTCCAAACTTCAGATAATACTAATCTTTTAAGGATAAAAAATGCCTATTTTACACGCAAACCTCGAGACCGACGTACGTCTCGCGGCTATCATCGAGCGCGAGATTCACGCTCTACTCACCGACCAAATGTCTATGCGCAACAGCGGCGCGATTGCCTTCAAGGGCGACGTAGCTGGCATGGGTTCGGATACTCTCCGAGTTCGTTACGCGGGCCTCGACGGCTACGACAGCTTCTCCGTAACAGCGGCTGAAGATACCGACGTCGCCGAGACCGCACTAACAGACGCCTCGACCGATATCGCGGTTGTACGCGCGGCTCTTCGTTACGACATCGGAGACCTCGCGTCTCTAACTGGAGTGCAGGGTGCCGACGTTGATCCGTTCAGACTTGCGGCCTCTATGGTTGGCTCATTCGAGCAATACTTCAACGAGTTAGTGGGAGACGCTATCGACACCGCGACGGCTTCAGTCGGAACGACTACGCTAAACCTAACTGTTACTAACTGGTTAGAGGCGATGGCCGTGCTTGAGACTGCTAATGTGAGTGGCCCATACTGGGCAATGATCTCACCTGCACAGCTCTCGGATCTTCGTAACTCGCTCCGGTCTGAAACGGGTATCTTAGCGCAGATAGAGCTCTCTCAAAACATGATGAAGATGTTCGGCCAAGGATTCGCGGGCGAGTTTATGGGCGTGAACATCTATAAATCAAGCGACCTAAACACCGCTAACGCTGGCGCCGATGTCGTCGGCGGCATGTGGGGCGGAGACGCTATCGGCTACGCGATCGGGACTCCTCGTCCTCTCGCTGGAGCTGGTGGCGAAGTTCGCGCGGCGGGTACTCCCGTTGTCGTCGAGTTCCAACGTGACGCCTCTAAGGCGATCACCGAGGTTGTCGGCCATGCTTACGCGGGTGTATCTCTTCTCGAAGATGGTCGTTGCGTTCAGCTTATTACTGATCTCTAGTAGGTTAGTAAAAACATCGTTTCGGCGATGGAGAGAGGCGGCGGTTGGGGGTCGCCTCTCTCACTCCCCAACACCCCCCCAAAATAGGGCGACAAATGGCTTATTCATTCACACCAGAAAAGACAGACTTAAACGAGTTCGGCGCGACTCCGGCCGGCTCGACTGAGGCGACGAAACGGAAGCTCTTAAACCTCCGACCGTCGAAGCGCTTTTATTACATTCATCACCCCGACGCGTGGCAACTGATCGAGACCGACAACGGGTTCGAGTGGCTACCCTTATTGCGGGCTTTCAGGATTACAGCTGGGGTTAACGGAGTACGCTTAACAGGCGGAAAGAACCCGAGACCCGACGACCGCAACGCGCGGGTAAACCTCACCGATCGCGGCTTTACGATCATACCTTACGAGAGCATCGAGGGCGGTTACTGTTGGCGCTACGCTGGCAAGCGCGGCCCGATCTATCTCGAGCGCTGGGCTGTTCCGAAGCAGGTCGGAAACAGGACGATCATAAAGTCCGACAGCGCGGGGTTACATGCTTACATGAGACATCTGATAGAGGCTAACTATATCGAGCTCCCCGATCCCGATGTCCTCGAGATCATCGGACAACAGCTCGAGCAGACGATCGAGCGCGACGAGCCTAATCTTCATATCCCCTCGGTCGCTAAACGACACAGCGAGAACCAGAGACGACTCGAGGGTATGGCGACAGCGGCCGAGAAGATCTTCGCGGAGCCAAAAAAGACCCCAAAAAAGAAGGCGAAAAAATGAGCCGAGAAGCACAAGACAGAATGACGAAGCGCTTACTCGACACAGCTCGAAAAGGCGGCGGGACTATGACACACGAACAGGCTCGAAAGCTCGCAGGTCACGCGCTCTCGAGCTCACAAAAGAAGGCTAAAAAATGAGCTTCTCAGAGACACAGTACACCGCGCGACTCGGGTCTAACTGGATCGAAAGAGATCGAGCGCAGACTCTGAAGTGTCCGACCTATCGCGACGGAGCTCTCGCGGCTCCCGCGAGCGGGACGGTCTCGATTTATAACGGGAGCGGGACAGCTGTCATAGATGCTCAAGCGGTCTCTGTTGTTAGCTCAATAGCTCAATATAGCCTATTAGCGGCCGCGACGACCGACGAGGCTCTCGGTATGGGCTGGCGCGTGGAGTGGGCTCTCGTCATGCCCGACGGCGTTACTCACACTTTCAGGATCGACGGAGCTCTAGTTCGGCGCCGTCTCTATCCCGTGATCTCCGACATCGATCTAAAGAGACGACACAGCGATCTCGACGACCTCCGCTCGGCGGGCTCCGCGAGTTATCAGGACTTTCTCGACGAGGCCTTTCAGGATCTACTCGATAGGCTACAGGCTCGGGGATCTATGCCCTATCTTATAATCGAGGCGGGAGCTCTCCGGCGCTCTCACCTGTTCCATACTCTACAGCTGATCTTCTTGGACTTCTCCAGCTCCGCGGGCGATGGCCGATACCTCGATCTAGCCGAACAATATCGGAAACAGTTCGAGGACAGTTGGGGCGAGCTCCGCTTCTCTTACGACTACGACGACGACGGGAAAGAGGACGGCGCCACAAAGAGCGCGGCCGATCCTGTTATCTGGTTAGGCGGCTGTCGCTAATGGCGTCGGTAACCTATAGCGAGCTCCATTCGAGGATCGCGGCGAGAGTCGAGACCGTCTCGGGATTCAAAGAGGCGATCCGCCCGATGTCTCCCGTGGTCGATCCGAACACCGTCGGCGACAAGAGGTACGGGATCGAGCTCACGACGAGCAACTCGGCAAACTACCGCGACAAGGCGGGGAGCTCCGCGCGGATCGAGCACGTTGTTACGATCCGCTTTCTCCGCCGTCTCCCGCCGAAGGGACAAAACACCCGCTACCTCGACGCCCTCGATAACGAGGTCTCAATCATTAGGGCTCTAATGGTTCAGTCGGGAACGTGGCAACAGGACATAAGAGTATTATATTCCACAAGTGGAAGAGAGGTTTTGACTGGAGGTGAGTGGCTCCTATCAACTATCACATTTAACATCGCTCATGACTTAGAGCTCTAGGGGGGCTATCAAATGGAATCGACAGTAGTGAAAAACTTTAGGGACACAACGATCCTTATTCAAGATGGGACAGCGGTTACACCGCTAGATTACACCGTAGCCTATGAGGCGGGAGACGCTTCATTCGACATCGGTAAATACGAGGTTTCAGTCTATCGCGACAGAGGGGACGTTTGCTCGGTAAGAAAGACTAATCAGGGACTACCAAGCGGGTCTTTCACAGTACACTTCAGGGATCTAAGTGACGGAGCAAATGAGACCTTGACAGACATCTTGGATCAAAAGGGCGCCTTCGCGGCGGCTGTCTCGACCCTCGGCGCGAGCGCTGACGTCTACACCGTAAAGCTAACATTCACGATCGAAGGCACCGATCATGGCGATCCCGCCGATCATGTGATCACCTTCGACGACTGTTACTGCACTTGGAGCTACAGCGACGGAGACCCCTCGAGCGTCTCAGTCTCTTGGACTTGTCACGGCGCAGTAACACAGACTTGATAAGGAGACCCGATGCAGATACGCCCCAAACGTAACGCACCCGATACCGCTCAGTTTTTCGAGATCTCTGTCGGAGACCTTCGAGAGACTGGGCGGCTTCCTAACTTCGCGACCCGTCAAGAGCTGATCGAGCTATGCCGAGACCTCGGCGGAGCTGGCGGCGCCGATATGCTTCGCGCTATGGCGGCGGCTCTCGGCGCTTGTTGGTGGGGCTCAGGGCTCGAGCTCGAGGTCTCATATTGGGAGCATCGGAAAGAGCTCGTCCGATTCGGCGATCTCGTGCTCTCCGAGCTGGAGGATCACGGGCTCGACCCGAGCGACATCTTACAGGCGGGGACGGATTGCCTCTCTCGTCTCGCTGGTTCAGTACCGAGCGAAGACGAGGTAAAGGAGGTCGAGGATTTTACCGCGGCCGAGGAGGGCTCGACCTCTTAGCTTTACACCTTGGCTTAACTCACTTCGGAGACCCCGACGGCTTCTACCGTCTCGACCCCGAGGCACAGGTTAGGGTATTAGCGCACCATAGAATAACAACCGCACCCCCAAAGCAGAAACAAAAGACAGGTATGTCGGCGGCCGAAGCCGCGAAACATTACGCGAAAAAACAACAGATAGAGGCTATAAAGAAGAGGGGGGGATAATGTCGATCACAGTTGATCTAGGGCCGGAGCTCGAGGGCTACGTTAAACAGATAATAAGCGATGTCTATCCCGAGACTCACGCGGCCCTCATGGCCGAGGTTAGAGAGCTCCGCAACTACGCACAAAGAAACTGGCCAGTATTGAAGAAGCCACCCGCCGACGAGCTGATCGGGCTCGAGATAGCCGCGGCAAAAGGCAAGCTCCGCGGCCGTCTCTCCTTCGTGTCTCGCGACTCTAAAAGCAAGTGGTCGCACGGCGTCCGAATGACGATGGACGGGCTCGAGGCCTTCGTGATAAACAGGTCGCCCTATTCGGCTTATGCACAGCTCCCGCGCAAGGTTACGAAGGGAAAGAAAAAGTATTACCATAAGGAGCTCTTATTTAAGCGCTTCGGAGCCAAGAGACAAAACGCTCTCTGGGCCAAAGTAAAGAGGGAGCTCGGATAATATGGCACTAGGACAGAAAGAGATCAGGCTCTCAATAAAAGCCAACACCGCCAAGTTTGAGGAGGCTCTCCGCAAGCTCCCGAACGTCTCCGAAAAAGAGGCGAAGAAGATGGCGAAGAAGATGGCGAAGGAGTTCGACCGCGCGGAGAAGAGCGCGAAGAAGAACGCGAAGAAGATGGAGAGGTCTTTCAAGGGCTCCTTTAAGGCGATGGCTAAAGACGCGAAGAAGTTAAAGAACCTCCTCGGGCCGGCGATGTTCGCGGGGGCGGCTATAGCCCTATTCAAGCTGGCCAACAGCGCGAGCGAGTATACCGACAAAATAATGCTAATGGAGGCTCAGACAGGGATCTCTAATGAGACGCTGATCGGTATGGAGTTCGCGGCGGGCGCGGCGGGTGCAAGTCTCGACGAGTTACAGTCGGGGATCAATGCCTTCGTAATGAAGGCGGGACAGGCTCACAATATCGGCGGGGCCGCGGCCGATGTCTTCGACCGTCTCGGCGTAGCTGTCACAGGCACAGGCGGAGAGCTCCGATCAACAGAGGAGATCTTTCGAGATACTATTGATGCGATCTCGGGACTCGATACAGCACAAGAGAGGGCGACGACATCGGCCGAGCTCTTCGGGTCTCGAGGCGCTAAACTTGCGGCAGTATTCGAGGACGGCTCGGGCTCGATCGACGAGTGGGCGGCGGCGGCGGCTAACGCTGGGATCGTTATGGATAACTCAGCTCTCCGAGCGAGCGCCAAAATGGATCGCGCGATGGCGGGTCTACAGCTGTCGATCCGCGGGTTCGTCCAGACGAGCGGTAACGAGCTGATCCCGACGATCGTCAAAATCGCCGAGGGCTTTCTCGTTGTCGTCGAGACAGCGGCGCGAGTCGTGACGGGCTTCGATATTATGACCGACGCGATCTTCGGAAACATTCGAGCCGGCCAGTCTCTACAGGACAAAGATCGAGACGTTCGGACGAGTCTCGCACAGCTCCGCGAACAGCTGGTCGAGAACGCCGACACAATGATCGAGTATAACGGAGTCCAACACAGCGCGAGCTCGATCCTCGATCTGTTGACTCAGAAGGTAAATAACGCGGCCGACGCTCAGACAGCTATCGCGGCGGGGACAGAGCTCTCGGCCGACGAACAGGATCGCTATAATCAGATGACAGCTCTCGGCGCCGTTATAGCTCAGTCTCTCGGGAGCGAGTGGCTCGACATGACATCAAACGCGGAGCGCCTCCGGCTCGAGCTCGAGGGTATGGGAGACGTTGATCTCTCGGGTCTCGGGGAGCCCATCACCGCGGGAGCTTTCGAGGAGCTCTCCGAGGAGATCGACGAAGCGGCGGAGAGTCTAGCGGCGTTTGAAGAGCAACTCGTCGCGATGGCCGAGGCTACGGGGGAGCTCGCTAACCAGCGTATGGAGGCCTTCAAGGCGGGGATCTCTGGGGCAATAGAGAAACAAGCAAACATCGAAGCGCTCGCGGTCGAGGCCTCTAACGAGCGCAAAGCGGCGGCGATAGCTCTTACCGTCAAGGCAGAAGAAGAGGCGGCCGAGGCTCGCGAAGATATCCAACAGCGAACCAGACAGGCCGCACAGATCGGGCTCGCGATGACCGAGACGATCGGAAGCGCGGCGGCTCTCGCGGGGATCGAGAGCGCCAAGCTACAGAAGGCTCTCGCGGCTTCAGAGATCACGATCTCGGGGCTCGTGGCAGGGGCCGAGGCTCTTACGGTTCCAGTCGTCGGGCCTTTCTTAGCGGCCTCTATAGCGGCGGCGACAGCGGCCTCTCTTGCGGAGCTCGCCTCGACACCTGTTCCTACCATGCACAGCGGAGGGATCGTCGGCGGAGGAGCTGGGGCAAACACCCCGATCAACGCTCAAGCGGGCGAAGCCCTCCTAAACCGTCAAGCTGTTGCGAACATCGGCGCGGCCGGAGTCGATGCTCTCAACAGCGGCGGAGGGTTCTCGGCTCCGATAGTCGTACAGATGACCTATAGACAGCGCTTGTTTGATGAGGTTGTTATTGATAACTTGAAGAAGGGGGGGCCGTTGAAGTCGGCCCTCCGTAGAGCTGGGAGGCGGCGCTAATGACAACCTATTCACAGACGAGCTATCGCGGGCTCTTACTACCTGACGAGGGCGTAACCTCCGAGACGATCTCCGCAGTCGACAGCACCTACGGAGAGGCGGGGCCGCGCGTCGGTATTCCCGCCCCTCTCGCGGGCGCTGACGCGACCCTACAGGCGACGGGCTCCCAGAGTATAGGCCAGACTATTCGAGCGGCTTCTAGCGGCTCACACGGCCGATCGACTTTTCTCTACAAGCAAACAGGCGCGACAGCTTGGAGGGGCCATAACCCGCCGGTAACTATCACCGACTACGCGCCGATCTTGTGGACAGATGGATCGGCGGTTCCTCCGCTCAATGTTCGATCCTCAGAGTCTCCGCATACTCTCCGCATCGGTCGCGAGATATGGATCGTTTGTCACGTTACGACGGGAGCTCTCTCGACTCACGGGATCATATTGACAAGGATCGCCGAGGACGGCACCCCAACAATCACCTCTCCGCTCTCGGGTCTCTCTGGGTTGACTATGGGTTTACACCCTTGTCTTGTCGAGCTCCCGAGCGGGCGAGTTCTCCTCTATTACTACAACGAGGACACCGCGAACAACCTGCTACAGGTCGCAGTCAAGGCGACAGACGACGGCGGCTCGACATGGGTTGACGTTACAGACGGAGCTCTCTCGGTCGATATCTCTACGACCTCTTTCGATCTCAATCAGTGGCCAGCTCGAGGGCTTCGAGTGGCTCACTCTAACGGACAATATTTAATGATGATAGGGGTAAGAGGGGCGGGTACTTTCTCCGACTATTTTCTACAACACGCCAGCGCGAGCGGCGATTATTTTGAGCTCGTCGACGACTGGGCCGGCGACTCCTCGGGCTGTCGCCCGAACATCATATCAAGGGCTCAGGGGTTCTCTTTCTTCTTCATTGATAAAGACGACCTCTACGGAATACAACAGCGCGACGTCGGCTCCGCTTATACGAAGGTAACAGAGGCGACAGCGATCGAGCTCGTGACTACCTCGATCCCTACCAACGAGATCGCCGGAACAGAGTTTGCAGAGGCCGAGCTCTCAGTCTCTCTTACAGACAGCGGCGAGGGCTGGATCGTCGTCGGGACTAATCACCTTGCGGCTCAGTTCGAGCACCTCGTTTGTTATTACTCCCCCTCCGGTTTCATGATAGACGACACAACCCCGATGGGCTTGATCGGCGATCCGTCGGGCTCGACGTTTAACGTCGGCGATCTGTTCAACAGTGAAGCCGGCGGAGACTATCTCCGCGACCTCTCGATCTGTCCTAATATGAACGGCGGGATCTTTATGGCGACGACCTCCGTAACGACTGTCTCGACGACCGACGCCTCTCTCTATGGTCTCCAGCTCGGAGGCTATGCGGAGTTTACGACACCTAACGCAGGGCTCGGAGATAACCTCGCGTGGAGGCTCGCCTACAATACGACCTATTTACCGATCGAGCTCCCGACTAATATCCCGACTTGGGCGGCTGTTGGGACGGGTACAGAAGACCTAACAGGCGGAGCTCTCAATATTCAAAGCGCGGGCAACTTCCGTTATCAGGTTGTCAACCCGATCCAAGGCGACATGGACGAGGGCGTTACTCTCAGCTTTGGGGCTAAGTGGATCGCCAACACCCCGAGCAACTCGACCTCGATCCGGCTTACTGTGATCTTGAGAGACGCTGGTAATAATGTTCGATTCGTCGTCTCGATCCGTGATCTTGATATATGGGTTCAGGATCTAAACTCTCTCGCTGTCTTGGCTACCTACACGATCGACACCTCGACGACGGGCGTCGACGTCTCCCTAACAGCTGACGGCGCGGGGGTCTCTCTTTGGGCCAAGACCCGAGGCTCTTCGGTATGGTCGCAGGTTCTCAACGGGACAGCTCTAACACAGGCGGCGGGCGGCGGTAACGGCGCGATCTCTTTCGGTCATGTCGGCACCTCTACAGCTGAATCAAGCTGGTTTTATATGATGTGGGCTGTTGACGACGAAGCGGCTGGGAGCCCCTACGCGACAGGGTTTACAAACCCCGACGATCTACAGGGCCGAAAGTTCGGCAACGATCCAGCCTACACGACCGACGGCCTCTCCATTCAACACGTAGCAGGACAGACGATCGCGGGCGACGAGTGGCAAGTCGACCCGAGGTACGACTACCCGATCTCAGCTCTCACGGCGCCGAGCCCCGCTCGAGGTTGGAGGTCAACCGACGAGACGCAACAAACAATAGTCTGGAACACCGGACACCTCGTCCGCTCTCCCGCGATCGCCCTCTACCTCGACGGGATCAACTGGCGCACCGGCACCCTCTACGGCTACAGCGAAGATCCTCTCGCTCTCGGCTGGCAAACTCTCGCAACGCTTGACAGCGCGACAGGACAGACGGGGATCACCGTTCGCGATCGCGGCGGCTCCTATATACTCAACTCGGCGGGTGCTACGACAGCTCGCTATATCGAGCGGGGCGAGCTCGTAGGCGGGACGATCTCGGTCGACGACGGCTCTCCTCCTCTCGTCAACGCAAAGATCACGGGCAACACTCAAGGGCTGATCAACTCTCCGAGCTCTCACCAGACCCCGATCATTGATGTCGACGGAGCTCTCGCGACAGGTACGGCGGTGATCTGGTCTCCGCGCTTGACAGCTGTTAGGCTCGGTCTCGAGGTCGCTTACTCTAAGTTCAAGCTAGTAATAGACGCGAGCCAAGGGACGCCCGACGGCTTTTACACGATCGGACAGATGGTAGTCGGCCCTCTCGAGATCCTCTCTCAGGATTACAGCTGGGGCCGGATTCAGACCTCGACACCGAACACAGAGATCACAACCTACAGAGACGGCTCAAGGAGCTCTCGCAAGCTGGGAGACTCTCGGCGCTCGGTCTCGTTTGGGTGGCTCGACGGCGTAGACGTTACACCGATCCAAGGCCCGACACCAGATCCCGCGACCGTGGAGGTCTCCGCAACGGGCCCGACCGTCGGATCTCGCGGCGATGTTCCGAGCCTTATAACAGCTCTCTCGGAAGAGCTCGGCGGCGCCGATACTCCGCTTGTGTATATCCCGAGGATCGATCACAATGTGACGACTCAGATCATACAGGGCCGCGGCCCCGTCTATGGTCGCCTAATGGGAGAGGTCACCCTCGACACCTTGACGGGCGAGGAGTTCGCCTCGAGTGGCGGCGAGGTTATCACCGTCGCGAACCTCACGATCGAGGAGGAGCTCTAATGGCTCGTTGGTTCTCAGCTTCAGAGCTCGAGGGCGCGGAGCTCGTCTGGCTTCTCGATCTGGTCTTCGCGGGACGGACGCACAAAGTAGCCTCTCGACCCGTTACAGTGGACGGCGAGCCCTATCTCTCGGGCCTCTCCGATGTCTCCTATACCGACGAGCTCGAGATCTATCAGGCGGCGAGCTGGGAGCTCCCGACGGCGGAGCTCTCTGTTATTATTCCCGATGTCGCGCGGCTGATCTCCGAAGGTCACAGCCTACACGGATCGACGGCGACTCTCTCGCTCTATATCATCGGCTCCGACTCAGACGATCGCCGAGTAGTAATCGAGGGTCGAGCTCTCGCGAGCGCTTACGGGGGAGAGGGCGAGGCGGTCTCCGTCTCTATAGAGCCGGCTTGGTTGGACGCCTCTCTGACTTATCCGCCCCGTCTAAACACTGTCACCTTTACAGCATGGACGCCCCCCTCGGATCATTCGCAAGGCGAGGCCTATCCCGTGATCATCGGGAGGCCCCTCTCGTCTCCCGCCCTTTTAATCAAAGATTCGATAGCCTTTGTTAATGACGGTCTCTGTGTTGTTGCGGGCCACCGCATAAAGGCGACCTCTTTAACAGTCATTGGCTCCGCTCACCCGACTCCTATCGTCGCGCCTGTGATCTACCGTACAGATAACAACGGGATCGAGTGCGCATGTGTCGAGGTTCCCGCGAGCTGGGGCAATACTCAGAAGGTCTTCGTCCAGTGGAGCGGATCGGCGGGGGGGCTCCCGAACCCCTACGGATTCGGCGATCTCCGCTCTGCGGGCGATGTTATCAGATGGGCTCTCAATCTCTCGGGCCTAAAGGTCGACGAAGGTCGTCTCGCTCCAGCTGTCGCGAGGCTTCAAGAGTACAAGATAGACGCCGCCATTACGGAGGCCGTAACGGTTATGGATTGGCTACGCGACGAGATCCTATCTCTGTTGCCCGTCTCTATTGTTACCGGTGGCGACGGGGTTTATCTGGTAGTCTGGGACACACAGACGAACCCGATCCGCGCGGAGCTCACAGAGGGCCGAGACGGGATTACCCGAGAGAGCTCTGTCAGTTATCAGAGCTCCGAGGTCTCTAACGAGATCACCCTAAAATATGGCTATTCGGCCTTTTATGGCAACACTCGATCACAGTACACTATGACGGGCGATCTCTCGCAAGACACCGACGACATCGGGACAACGGACTATCTACAGGACTCGGTTAGGATTCACGGGATCAGGGCGCTCGAGCTCGACGCTGGCGACATGATAAACGACACCGCGACAGCTGAGAAGATCGTCGGGGTTATCGCCTCGACCTCTTCGCGCAAGCTTCGACAGATAGCATACGGAGCGCCGGTCGATCTGGCGTGGCTAAACGTCGGAGACGTGGTTTCGCTTACAGACAGCGAGCTCTATCTAACAGATGTCAGGGCGACTATAATCGCGATAGAATGGACAGAAGGGGCTCTTATTTTTGAGCTCCTCTTTATATAGGGGTAGATAATGGCTATACAGATCGGAACACTCACAGCGGCGACAATAGCCGCGAACCTATTACAACAGACCGACGGCCTCGCGTGGCTACAGGCGGAGCTCGCCGCCCAACTCGATACAGGTCTCGAGCTCTCCGATCCCGATGTCGTCGAGCTCTCGGGTCTCATTAGCGAGATATTTAGCGAGGGGTTACATGTTGGAATGAGGGGGGATCTCGTCGAGATGTACCCCGATGCAATGCCGCCGGCGGCTTAAGTATGATACAGTAGAATAACAGGGGGATAGAATGGCGTATAATGTGAACGTACAGGTAAATAATATCGGCAGAGGTTGGGTCGTGCAGATAGACGAGACCGACGCAGGGGCGGCAACAGAGGCCACGATCACGGGGCTACCTTCCGCGCTTCGTCTATTAAAGCAGGTCTCTTCTCTAGCCTCTGGAACAGCGACAACAGTCGACCCGATCCTCGGCACCACAACAAATCCAAGCGGCTTGGCTGTCGTGGCCGAAAACGACACGGCGGCGGCCGATGTAAACAACGTCGCGAGCCCCGCGATCCCGTTCTACACGGCGACGGGCGAGCTGTTTCATCGCTCAGTGTGTGACGCTGGCGCCGATAATACCGTCTCGTCTTTGTATTTCTTCGTCGAGCATTGGGCTTGATATGGCTTTTTCTAGACCTAAAAGAGTACGCTCTCGCGCGGCGTGGGCAATAGCACAAGCGGCCGCCGGTGGCGGCGGTGCTGGTGGCAATGGCTGGGAAGATCTGACGGCGGCGAAGTGCGTAGACGGCTATTCGGCAGGTGCGGCTGATGCCTACGCGGGCACGAAGTTTGTTAGCCTAACAGACAGCGGCGGAAACGTAGAGATACGGTTTATAAACGACATTGTAACAGGCGGCAGTAATGCGATTGATATGGAGAGGCAGTGCGTTTTCTGGTATGATACAGGGATCGCTATGTCAGATATCAATAGCGTTGAGCTTTACATTAAGCATATAGGCGAAAGTGGTACTCCGTTTGGAAGTAATAAACAGCCCATGTATGGAATAGTGATAGGTACGTCATACTTTACGGCAAACGGATCGGCGGTCTATGCGGCGCCAGAACATTTTGTAACTGTTCAACAATGGTATGATACAAACATGGCAAACGCCAATAGATGCATCGCCGTCGATGACGAGAGCTTTACAGGCGCTGGTCTTAGCGCGAGCGGCCATAGCTCATGTCACGCTTTTATTCCTGTTCATATTCAGGCGGCTGGCAAGCTCACGACGAGAGACGCGGTAGTGCGTCCGTTGCACGACTCAACGGGTGGAACAACCTCTGCGGCCGCTAAAGACATCACTACATGGTATTCGGCAACACGCTACTGGGTGCCGACTGATACACTAAAGATCGGCATATCTTTTGGCTATCGAAAATCATGGAAAACACATTTACAGAACGAAGGCGTTGACGTTGTTTTTAAGTATCGCATAAATAAGGATCGGATCTAATGGGAAGTAAAATAATCAACACAGGCGATCTGTCAGGCATACCTCTAACCTATGCGGCACTTGAAGCCGAGACAGCCCAAACAGGCGACGGGATCGGCGAGTTATCGCGGCAGATTTTAGCAAACGTAACCACCAGTGGAGCGGGCGATCTCGCCTCTAATGGCGGCGATGAGTTGGCCGCCCTTATCTTTTCTTGCATAGAAACGGCCCTTTTCATCAACAGCCAAGATCATAACATTGAGGCGAGCTCGGCGGCGCTGTTAGAAGCGCAGGGCGGGGCGTAGGGTGGAGAGATTGAATAAGGCCGTAACAGACATCGAAGTTTTAAAGAACCGGACGAAGGTTTCGGAGAACCGGATCAAAGATGTAGAAGGCGAGATCAAAGATATACACTACGAGCTAAAAGGGATCGCTCGTTTCCAGACGAAGATCGCGACGATTCATAGTGTCTTAATGATCGCGGCTCCGCTAACGATCCAGCTCCTCCTCGGGTAGACAGATGGAAGATCAACTCATCGCGACTATCGCGGAGATCGGAGCTCAGGCGGGGTTCATGATCTATCTAGTCACGCAAAATCGACAGCTAAACGGACAGCTTAAAGAGATGCGCGACAAATACGAAGCGCTCCTCGAGCGGGCGATCTCGGCAATAGACAGATGATCGAGTATGTTCTCTCCGCCCTCGCGGGAGCTCTCGCGATCTCTATTGCTTGGATCTTAGCGATGCTCAAACAGGCCAACGACCGAGCCGACGACAAGCTCGAGAGCCTGAAGAGGATCGCGGAGACCGAGGCCTCTATCGAGGCGATCGAGGATCTGGCAAAAACCAAGGGGATCGAGAAGGCTCTCGCCGACGAGCTCAACCGATGATCTATCTTTCTCTCTTTCTTGCCTTCGCTCCTCTCCCCGAGAGAACAGCTGTTGAGGGCGAATGTCCCCGAGCTCTCCCGTTAGTCGCGGGGATAGCACCGCCCGAAGATCTGGTCGAGCCGGCCTCCTTCGTCGTCTCTTGTGGCGCCGTCGCTGTCCCGAGCTCTCAGGTCTTGCACCTCTTAGCGCTCGAGGCGTGGAGCGTCGGGGCAAACGAAGAGCTCGAGGCTCTCGAGGCGGCGGAGCTCCCGAACCCTCTCCCGTGGATACAGGGCGCGGCGATCGGCTTCGGAGCTGGTATCGCTCTCGCGCTGGTTCTACAATGAGGCCGCTAATATTACAGGCCGTGGAGGACTACGGCTATCGGGTGTTTGACGGCGGTCACGCCTACAACCTTAACATCGTCGGGCTCAGGAGCTCGAGCAGGGTCTCGGGGAAGTTCGACGATCTGATCGCTTGTGCCTATCGAGAGAAGAGGGGGGGGCCGTGGATCGTCCGATACTGGGAGGCGACTCTCGACGCGGGGGCTCATTGGCTCGAGCACCCTATGAGCTCCGACGGGACGGCGATCCTAAAGGGCGGGCAATACCGAAGCGCCTATAAGCTCGGACTCCATCGAGGCTATCCAGCTCTCACGCAAGCCGAGAGGGTTACGGTCTACCGCGACAACAATCGCGACAACCTTCTCGACAGGATCGAGGGGACAGAGGTCTCGGGTCTCTTCGGAATCAATATCCACAAAGCGGGAGAGAGCTCGACACAGGTCGGCAAGTGGTCAGCCGGCTGTCAGGTATTCGCGCAAGCCGAGGGACTCTCCGAGCTCCTCGAGTTATGTAACAAACAGATCGAGGAGCACCCGAGCTGGGTTCCTCGGTTCACCTATACTCTAATCGAGGTCTAAACATGGAAAAAGAGCTATTCAAAAAACACGGCGTCACGGTATCACTAGTCGGAGCGTCTCTCGTCTTCGGGACAATGTTCGGTAAATGCACAGTCGAGCCTAATCTCCCGAGCGCGGAGCCCGATGTCGTCGAGCTCGTCGAAGAGGTCGCACCCGTCGAGGAGACCGAAGAGGTCGTCGAAGAGGTAGTCGAGGAGACCGAAGAGGTCGTCGAGCCTACTGAATAAAGGAGCGCATAAGCGGGGCGATCCCGTCGTTTCCTTTTGGCGTGAATACTAACAGGGCGGAGCCTTTCGGCGCACAGTTCGCGGGAGCTCCGTCGGCGCGGAGAAACTTGATCCGACCCCTAACGAATCGGATCTCTGTCGCCGTCCATGCATGATCGTGCCAGTATTTTGTATCGGTATTCGCCATAACCAACACAACAGACGTAACCCCTCTCTCGGCCTCTCTCGCGGCCTTGGCTATCCACTGGCCAACGGCCCTACCATAGGGAGGGTTGCACCAGACGACACCGCTCCAAGGGACGGAGAGCCCGTCGCGGCGGGTCTCGTCGGGGTGGTTTGGCCCGTACCAGTTAGGGAGAAGAGCGGAGCCCTTGAGCGCGGCGGCGTCACAGGTAAAGCTAAACTCTTCATTGAGCCGAGCGAAGAGCTCGGGAGGAGTGCGCCAACACTGATCGGCGCTCGAAAAAAATACAGATAGATCAGCCAAAATGTAACCTCCACAAGTGATCGATATGTTGCAACAGCTGGAGGGGTACGACCTCGCGCTCGATCCTCCATGCTAAGATTCGACGCTTCGGATACTTGACGCCCGTCAACTTCTCGAGGCGGAGGGCGATCAGGGTCGAGTCGTAGCCCTTCACGCCGAGGAGCTCTCCGAGCTGTTTAGATGCCTTCGACGGAGGTCTCGGGGAGCTCTCGATCCGCTCTCTCCTCTTAGTCTCGAGAGCTCGGATCGCCTTACTTGTGAAAGACATCTTTGATCCTCGTCCTGATTTCGGGCTGATATTTGGGCCAAATCTTGCGACCGTCGCGAAGCCAGAAACAGACAGAGCCGTCGGCGTAGACCTCGACGACAGAGGCGAGAGCGGCGGCGGTGGGGTCGATCCAGTCGAGGACAAGGGTGTCGAGTCGCTCGGCAAACTCGAGCGGGGAGAGGGGGGTCATGGTTTAGGCTTCGGTTTAGGTTTAGATTTAGCGTGGGGATAGTGGAGATCTACAGCACAGCGAGCACAGTAGAGTTTGGCTTTCAGAAGTATAACAGCTGGGGCGAATCGACATCGAGCGCAGTTTTTCAGCATATCTCGAGCTTTCTCTTCAGGCGGTTTAGTCTCATCGTCGCCGAGGGGATCTTGTTCTCCTTGAGATCGTTGATTATGCCCTCGAGCTCTTTGTCTATTAGGGCGAGCTGGTCTATATGACTATCATCGATTTTGTCGGCGAGGTTTACGAGCTGTTCTATCAGTTGGTTTAACATTTGTTTGATCCTTTGTGAGGAGGAGCCCTCCGCCCCGAGAGACGGAGAGCCGAGGGGGTTAGCTAAAAGGGGATCTCGCTGTCAACAGGGAGGTCTCGAGAGGGCTCGTCGACGGGGCGAGGGCCGGCGAAGTCGACGCTATTAGCGGCGAGCTCCCATGAGATTCGCTTATTGCCCTCTTTGTCTTCCCAGCTGTCCGATCTCATCTGTCCCCCGACGATCACCGCGCGGCCTTTTGTGACGTATTTACCAACGAAGTCGGCTGTCTTGCCGAACGCGACGCACCGATACCAGTGGGTCTCCTCTCGCAGGGTGACGGCGACAGAAAACTTAGCGATCGATAGACCGCTCGCGGCTGTCTTCAGCTCTGGATCTCTTCCGAGGTTCCCCGATATTGTTGTGTGTGCGTATCCCATTATCTCACTCTCCATGTTATCGACTGTTTATCAGTCAGTGTAGCGCCCTCGACCGGTGCGGTCTCTAGGGCTTTTTTGATTAGTTTTTTATCGAGAGATCGGACGATCTTCTCTGTCCAGAAAGACGCCTCGACGGCGCTCTCGTCTAGGATCTTCAGCTCTTTGCGAGTAGTGATCCAACACGACCCCCAAGGGCCGGAGGCCTTAGACGATCCATCGAGTATGCTCTTCGCGCTAAGGAGCCCTTCGGCGTATTGGTTTAGTCTCTTGAGACCTCTCTCGAGGCTCTTCCGCCTTATAGTGTGGCGCTCGGCGAGCTCCTTATGTTGGGCCGATTCCATCTTCAGACGGTCTCTAACCGCGAGGATCGCTCCGAGTTTGTCTTCCGAGAGATCGGTGATCTCCCGCAAGGCGTCGAGGGCTTCGTCAGTTATCACCCCGCCGGCCTCCTCGAGCTCGAAGACGAGCTGGTTAGCCCTCTTCATTATCTCGTAACTGTTCATTGTTTTTCTTCTCCTTTTTTGGTTGGGGTTTATGGTTTAGAAAAGTGTTGATCGTCTCTCTATGGCATTTAAAGCAGATCCTTTTATACTCGTTTTTTGCGGGAGCTCCGCACAGGATACAGCGCTTCACGCCTCAATCCATGCGGTCGTTAGTTTAGCCGAGAGGATCGGGTTAGACCCCGCGAGCTCGAGGATCGCCCTAAACTGTGCTTTAGTCGGACAGCGCCCGCCCCTCTCCCAGTCGGAGACGGTAGGCTGTGCGGCCTTCGTAGCGGCGGCGAACGCGGACTGAGAGAGCCCGAGCTCTGTCCTTAGCTGTTTGATTAGATGTCTCATTAGAAAAGCCCCTTTCTTGATTCGAAGCGGGCCGTCCAGTCGGCGGTTTTGTCGGTCTTCAGAGCCTTGTACCAGTCGATCAACTTGGATCTTTGCTCTGGGTTCATCATGGACGGCCGAGGGCGTCCGAGCTCCTCGCATATAAAGGCGAGCTCTTCGTAGTTCGTCCCGATGTCCTTACAGGTCGCGGCGAATGAGCTCCGAACAGCTGAGAAGCTGGGATCGTGCTGTTTGCTCTGTTTTGGCTTAGGAGCGGCTTTAGCCTTCTTCTTAGCTTTGGGTGCGCTCTTCTTCTTCGGCGCCGTCTGGGGCTTACTGGGGGCCGTTACGGGCCGTTGTGCGGCGTTTCCGTCGTCGTCGATCGTCGGTAATCCGATCAGCGCTTGCGCGGCATAGCGTCTTAAATAACTCAGTCCTGAGCCCGCGCCTTGTGGCCCGCCCCCCCTTCCCAATGGGCAAGAAGCAAGAGCCGAGATCATGGCGCCGCTTGAATGGGTTAAAACAGTCGTTAGCGTTACGGCGCCGTCGTTTGTTTCGCCGACTAACTGCAAAAGGGCGAGCTCGTATTTGTTGAGCGAGGGCAAGATCGCATCTAATACTGAGGTTAGATCGGCGTATCGGCTTTTAAAATGCGGATTGCGAGCCCGTTTAATCGCGGGGTCGATCTCCGCTTGCGCCTTTGCGAGCGCGGCGAATAGTGGGGCGAGGTCGCCCGAAAATGTTGGGGGATTTATCATCGTAGAATTTCCTTTACCCGTGCAATGACGCGCGGGATTTCTGTGAGTATGGCGCCGATCCAAAAGATGGCGATTAGGGTTAGAGCTATATCAATTCGGGGATCCATCATTTCACCTCATCGCGGATCGCTACAAGTGCGGCCATAGCCGCGCGGCCTGACTTGTGATAGACGCCTCGCGCCGTGTACTCGGCTTTGAGGGCTTTCGCGGCTTTATTAGTGCCACAATATACGAAAAACTGTCCCGAGCTCATGGAGAGGCCAGAGCGCTCGACTCGGATAGATAGGGGGAGGGGGTTTGAATATGACATGTTGTGATCCTTTGCCCCTTTCGGGGCGGTTGTTTGGTTGGTTAGCTTACAAGAATCATGTCGGCGAAGTTTACAAGAATCATGTCGTCAAATGACAACTCTCGTAACTTCATTACTTCTTCAGCATCTGCACCTGACCACGAGGTGGACTCTGAATTCCACCCCTCTGTAGTCGTCAGGGTTATCTTTAGACTGCGCCCTGTGGTGCTGTATGTCCATGTTTCAAGCGGAGCCTCACCAGACCAGCTGTAAGCGGCATCCTCTATAGCATCCATCCTATCCACTAAGTTCTCGTAAAGCACCTTATCACCTGCATCACGAGCGAGATTTGCGAGGTAGATTAGTTCTGTTAGTTGTTGTTCTGTTGTCATTGTTTGATCCTTTGCCCCTTTCGGGGCGGTTTGGTTTAGTTGGAATAGATAAAAGTAATATTTCTTTCATGATCGGCTCGATCCGACCAAACATTGTGATCGTTGTTCCAGTTAGAAGTTATCTCGACCTCGAGGCACTCTTTACAGCACCAGTGGCGATCGGGGTGGTAACCTCTAACCGACAGATAAGTTGACCCGATAGTGAGCCCCTCTTCGCACTCAGAACAACTGTCTTTTTCTTGCTGTCTTACTGGGTTTATTTGAACATTCATTTTGTGATCCTATGCCCCTTGCGGGGCTGTTTGGGTTATTGAAAGGGGACGTAGACGGGGAGTAGATGCCCAACAAAGTAGACTCTAAAACCACCGCCGAGACTATCGGCGACAAGACGAGTTCCGCCGACGAGATCGCGACTTGCGACGTCTTTCCAGAATGAACGATCAGAATAGTTAACGATAATATCGGACAAAGAAAGCATTACAGATCCTTAGAGAAGGGGGGTTAGTGTCCTCCTCTGGAGGTAGTATAACAACACCGCGATAACTATGTCGAGGATTATTATCGCCTTTTATCACTTTTATTGATAAGGGTGGAGCAGTACCCCGAACAGAGGATCGCTATGTGGACGTTTACGATAGAGCTGGAGCCGATCGGCAAGGGGCGCCCGAAGTTCTCAAGCCGTGGAGGCTTTGGAAGGGCCTACACTCCCGCCAAGACTCGAGACTGGACTCGTAGGGCTTCCGAGCTCTTCGCTCGAGCGTGGAGCCCTCTGGAGCCCATAGAGAGGGGTGTCGCGGTAGGGGTGAACATTACGGCGATCTTCCCGAGGCTGAAGAAGCACAGCGCGAAGAAGTGGAGCTCGGACAGGATCCCCAAGACATCTAAGCCCGATAAAGACAATATCGAGAAGATAGTCCTCGACGCCATGGGCTCTCTCCTCACAGATGACGCACAGGTCACGGAGGGCCGCACCGCGAAATACTGGGGAGCTGTCGGGGAGCTCCCGAGGCTCGAGGTCGAGGTCTGGATCGTGGGCCAAAAGTAGAAAAGGCCGCCCTATAGGCGACCCTCTCGAGGAGCCCCTCTCGGGGCGGTTGTTGTTTACTTGATTAATAGTCGCGGTATGAGAAGGCCTCCAGCTCTCTGTCGTGCCAGATGCTGGCAAGTGTAGACAGCGCCTCGATAGCTGACTCTATGGTGTGTGATTCATCGGGCTGTAAACCCCATGTACCCTGACCCACTGACTCAGCTATGTCGTCGTCGCTCCATGCTTCGATGATGGTACTCCAGCCGTTCTCATAGTTCGCGAGGGCGTAGGCCTTGACTGCTTCGATTATTTCTTTCATGTCGTGATCCTTTGCCCCTTTCGGGGCTGTTATTGTTATAGGTTGGCTCTAAACTCTGGCGTCTGACGCTCTAGAAAAGCCAGCAAATCCAAGCGTCCTTTAGCGCCAATTCTTGGGGGTCTAACCATATCCATACCGTCGAGCCAAGACGTAAGCGCCGAATAAGTAAGACCGAGCTTTTCGAGCTCAGCCAAGAACAGCCGTTTCGTTGATTTCCAGTATAGAGAGCGCCCACAGACGTGGGGGGAATGCTTGGCGTTTTCAAGGGTTATAAATATTTCGGGATATACAGCGCCGAGGGTCTCTATCTCTGTTTTTCTTGATTCGTTCATTTTGTGATCCTTATTGTTGTGTTGTTTGTGGAGCTCTTGCGAGCCTTACAGGTTGGACAGCTCCGCCGGTTGTCATGACTACGAGGGCGATGATTAGAGCGAAGAGTTTCACGGTTGATCCTGTTAGAGCGGGGTGGTTTATCTCCCTCTCATGTTCACTATATAACAAGTCTGTTATAACAGGCAAGTAATAAATAAAATACTTGACCGATCCGAGCTGGTCGGGGTAGTAATGACACGAGGTTTGTTGATCCTTGCCTCGCTCCTGTTGGTTACGGGTGAGCTCTTCGGAGCTCCTATCGAGCGTTTAGCGGCGTTCGGTAGTAACCAGAGGAGGCGTAACCAATAACTAACGGAGAAAAAATGTGGTTTAAAGCCGATTCCGATATCTGGGAGCGACTCGTCGCGACGTTCCCTACAGTATGGCCTATCTCGGCGCGTCTATTAGATGTCGCCTATTATCAGAACAGAGCGAGACAGGGCCAACAGAGCCCGACACAGGAGGAGCTCGCGGAGCGTTGGGGGTGCTCTCGAGCGGCTGTCGCCCGTACCCTCAAAAAGTCGGGGGTGATACAAAAACCGAACAAAAACCGAACAAAAAGCGAACAAAAAAGAGAAGGTAAACCCGCGAGATTATTAGATTCACCTTCTCAAGACCGAACAAAAAGCGAACAAAAAGCGAACAAAAAGCGGTCGCTCGGAGCAACACAGAGAGCCTATCAAGAAGAGAAGAGAAAAGAACCCTTATCCCTTAAGGATAAGGGGTTCTTAAGTACCGAGAAGAGTAGAGAGAAAGAGGGGGGAGAACCGGCCCCTTTAAGGGGGCCGAACCCCCCAACGAGGATAGAGATCGGCTCTGTCGAGGAGGGGAAAAGGTTCCTTTTGGCCCATAAAGAACAGCTCAAGGCCTACAGGGGAGACAGGATCGGCGCTATTAGATACTTTCAGACGCAAACGAAGAGCGCGACGACAGTGATCGAGGCTCTCGGAGAGTTCGGGGGGTGGACATGGCTATAAGCGAAGCGGGGAGACTTCTCGGGACTCTACTAAACAGAGGAGAGGCGTCGGTCTGGAGAGCTCACGACATAAGGGCGCGAGACTTCGTAGAGGATAAACACCAGAGACTAACAGATCTCGCGTGGCGGCGCTTCGAGGCGGGGCTACCCGTTGACACCGTGGGGCTCTCTATGGCTGTTCACGGTTCGGGAGAGGCCGAGAGCTACGGGGGGACGGCTTACGTCTCAGGGTTAGCAGATGGCGCCGTAACAGAGACCGAGCTCGAGGGTCTCGTTAGATCGGTGAGGGTCTCCCGAGACCGATACGCTCTACAGCTCAAGCTCGCCCGCGTATCGAATCAGCTGTCGCGGCGGGAGCTGTCACCCGTGGAGCTCGCGGGGGATCTGGTTCCAGCTCTCTCTATGCTGACAGACTATACAGAGCCCTCACTCGTCGACGACCTCGAGGATCTAGAGGAGGAGGTCGCCTCGGAAGCATACGGAGAGACCTCGGGCTATATGCCGACAGGGATCCCAGAGTGGGACTCCGATCCCGACTTCTTCGGCCTCTCTCGTCGAGGCGTTACTCTGTTCCTCGCGGCCTCGGGTATGGGCAAGACGACCCTCCTCAACCGTCTATGTCTCGGCCTCCTCTCCGAGGGGCGGAGAGTTCACCTAGTAGGGACAGAGACCTCTCGGAAGCGGCGCCTCCGCGACATTGCCTACAGTCTCGCAGGGGTAGATAAACGCCGGTGGTCGGTCTTAGCTCGAGAGGCGTCGATCTCGCCGAGCGTCAAGGTCGAGGCGGAGCTCTCCCGCTATCATCGAGAGATCGGTCGTGCGCTGTCATGGCTCAAGAAACAGCCGCTAACAGTCACGGGGAGCGGGGCGACCGTTGAACAGATCGCGGCGACATCTAGGAGGCTCTTAGACGGCGACGGGCTCGACGTGGTTATAGTGGACTACCTCCAAGACATCGCGCCAACAGAGAGCGATACAGCGCAATCAGATAAGGTTTGGCAAACAGGACACAGCTCGAGATCCCTAAAGGAGCTCTCGGCCGAGCTGGATCTCCCCGTCCTCGTCGGGGCTCAGGTCTCAGGCGAGAAGGCGGGGCCAAAGAGCGACCCGAGACCGGCCCTCTGGGACTGTCAATGGAGCTCGACAGCGCATCAGGACGCCCAAATCGTCTATAGTCTCTATAGAGACGACTATTATCGAGACCGCGCGGCGGGGGCGTGGCTTCCTAAAGGGCGCGACGGGGTTGTCGAGGTTATTACGAGGAAACAGAGAGTGGGCCGTTTATCGACCTTAGAGCTCGATTTCGACGGGCCGAGTCTCTGGATCGGTAGTAGAATGGACAGATATGATCATGAGGAGACATAATGGAGCCAATAAAGATACTAAAACAGCTGGCGGAGGCTCTCGAAGCGGCTCTCGAGAGGATCGAGGAGCTCGAGGAGGAGCTCGGGAAGTCGCGATCGGAGCTCGAAGCATGGCTCGAGGCTCAATAGTGTTTATTTTGCGAGCGTCCTATAAGCCCTCACAGGCTCGCGAAGCTCCGAGAGGGGTCTTACAAGGCCTCGAGGAGAGGGGCCGACAGAGGGCAAGAGAGCGCCGTTACGGCGGGGGGTGTGTCTGCACCCGAGAGAGGGGGGGACTCTGTGC
>Ga0080013_1001708_pt1 | contig 28153 bp, 21 predicted proteins | sample ETNvirenome_6_85_FD_69236 | JGI IMG/M metagenome (GOLD analysis project Ga0080013, IMG submission 69236) | Marine viral communities from the Pacific Ocean - ETNP_6_85 (SPADES assembly) (version 2) | ecosystem: Environmental > Aquatic > Marine > Oceanic | place: Pacific Ocean | collected 2013-06-19 | reverse complement strand
ATTATTATTTGTTTAATTCCATCTTACTATGACAGATTTATCTTCTAAGTCTACTTGTACGTTTGTGGGTAGTATAGTGTGGTACCTCATTTCGTCATCTTGTTCATCTTCATAATACCACTTACCTGGTTTATCACTTTTAAAACCACCCATATCATCTATGTTTAACTCAATCTCTTCTTCTACCTCAACTTTAGTATAGTCTTCATCATAAACCTCAATGCCCGCTTTTATCACCACACTAGTAGTATAAATACTTATGTCTTTAATACCCCAACTTCTAATGTCTAAATCAAACCTCCAATTTACAACACAATCCGTATATGATATGTCAATGTCTCGACCTTCATATTGGGGGAAATATCTTTGTATGCCTAAAAAATCTAAATCATCCACTTGTGTACTAAATGAATTTGGGTCGTCGGAAAATTGTTCTTCAATAACATTCTCTGTAACCGTCACTAATTGACTTTCTTTCAAAATTATTTTCTTCATATTATAAGATAGCTTATTTGCTTGCTATATTGCTATATAATAAATATAAGCATTATACTATAAATATTAAGTTAATTTTATTATAATTAATATATGAAAAATTTAATTTTATGTTTAGGTATCTTTATTGTAGCACAAACCATGGTTTGGTTGCAATTAAACGGTCAGTTTGTTTGGGATTCTTTTAGAAAATATGAGTGGGTGTTGATTCTTTTTGGGTTACCTATTAGTTGGTTATTTTTAGAGGCTACTCGACAAGGGGTGACAGCATTTGGTGGTTTATTGTGGCCACAAAGATTTCTTGCTTTCGCATGCGGGATTATTATTTTTAGTTTGTTAACTTGGATTTTAAAAGGGGAGGGTATAAACACTAAAACCCTTATTTCTCTTTGTTTAGCGAGTTGTCTTGTTCTGATTCAGATTTTCTGGAAATAAACGAACATTACGTCCATATTTATATAATATGCATACCACATTTAAAGACATATTATTAAAGGAAGATTATACCGGAAATATGATTACTGGTGAGTTACCCAAACAACTAGATAATACTCTTTTTACACTAATTCATGTACTAGGTGGATTCACTACCTCAGATGTTATTAACTTTGCAAGACATGCAAACCATAGAGAGAAAAAGCTGCTAAATAAGATGGTAAATGACCTACATTTATACGATGATGTCGGTGTTCGTGGATTTAATAAAGAAAGCATTAAAAACTCCTCTAGATACCGTGCTTTAACTATATTTCTAAAAACAATTGCTGATACTGGGGGTGCTGATTCTTTAATGGAACAAAGAACCGAAACGGACCCGTATTTTGGTGATTATATTAATAAAGACCATATAGACGCTATCTTTAAACAGTGGGATAAATTAGGTAAACCAGATTATAATGTTTTAAAGCTTTTTGGTGTTGAGGAAGAACCCCATATGGACGAATATACAGATTTTAGGAATGTGGGGGATGTCGTCTACCCTCTTTTAGTTATAGAATGGTTGGGTGGTGTAGAAAATACTGATTTTGCACAGGCTCCGTGGTTAGAAACTAGTGAAATGGGTTTTGAGAATCTAAAGTTTAAAGTAGAACCTGTTGGTTTTGATTATTTATATGATGAGTCAGATAGGTTTGGTGAACATGGTTACGCTTGTTGGGATATTAGAGTTCTTATAGATAAAGATGGTGACTTAGTTACTAGTGAACCACCATCTGACTGGGATGAACCATTCATACAATCTTTATTCCCAGAAAGTGCAAGAAATAAACTAAGCTCCTTTAGAAATTATACTGAAGACCAATTTGAGCTTATAGAAATGTTATGGGAAGAATATGAGGGTTATAGAAACTTATCTTCACAATTCTGTAGGGTTGAGGTTGTTTTGGTTTAGCGTCCTACCTTAGCAAACATTCCTTCGAATATTTGTTCAATAGCACCAATTACAGCGTATTGGTCGTCACCCCAGTTAGATTTATGTTTATCAATAATCGTTTCTACAACAAATCTTAAATCCTTTTCTAAAGAATTCCATTTGTCATCATCACTTGGTCGCCAATAATCTTCTTGTAAATGATTATTAACAATTCTTTTTAACTGTTGTTCTGTTATGATTATTTTTTGTGCCATCTTTTATAAGGTCTAATATAATAATGTTTAAAAAAGGTATCAATCTTTTCCCAACCTAACTTTTTTCTTAATCTATTCTCCCATATTGTTAAAGGACAAACCAATACTGGGGAAAATATTAAATGCATAATCCACGTATTAAGTGGTAACCACACCCAGAATGGTTCCTTTATCATTAATAAAGGAGCTGAAACTAAAAACCCTAAAATACCTAAATGGTGAAATAGGACCAACAAGTATAAAAAAATCTTTGTCACTAGACTAATACTTTCTCTACCTTTTTCTTTTTCATTTCAGACAAGAACTTAATCTTCTTTATTAGAAGATTAAGTCTCTTGTCGATTTGTTTATAGGTTAGTTTCTTTTTTTCCATTTTAATATTATCTAACTTTTTTAAAGTCTACGTCTATTTGTGAATAATTCACATAAAGATACCCGTCTTCTTGTAGGGTTGATGCTTGTGGAACCTCTTGAGCTATCACCCCTCTAAATGTTCCTTCCCCAAACGATTTATCTTTATATTCGAATTCATAAATATTAATACCTGATTCAGATTCACCTACCTTCTCTATGTTTTCTTTTAAATCTATATCAGAACCAACAATAATAGTCCACTCACAACACCAATATGGGTCATTAACTCCTGACGTGGTTGGACCTGCTCCACACCCAACACCTAAAACAGGAACTCCAGTCATTAGATGATTTGTACCACATAGATTCATAGAAACCCAGGTAGGTCCATAACCTGGTCTATTGTATACTGGACAACATGAATGTTTATTCTCTTTTGGTTCGTCAGCTAACAATAACTCGGTATCTGGTGACCAACTTCCTGTAGGTGTTTGGTCCCCACAACCATCATTATGACAATCCTGAAGGGTTGCGTACAACGGTGGCATATTTCCAAAGTATGATACGTACTCAGGTGAACTGGTATGGGTACATATTGTATATGATGGTGCTTTATTTTGGTCAACTCTACAACTATACCCTTCTGTTGTTGGTCCTGATATTTGTGGTGTCTCAGTTGTTGTACCAACCTCTGGACAAGTTGTACCAACCTCCAAAGTTGTACCATCAACTAATAAACTTTTCCAACCAACCTGTGTAGTTCCGTATTCTTTATAATTTGGGAAATATAGACAACCCTCCACAACACATACTCCGACAGTACCATCTGTACAATGACTACACTCAGACTTATTATAATTCTTTTTAGTATAGAATTCTAATAATTCAACACTATCCGCAAACTTATTAATAATAGAATTAACTGGTTGGTATAAGAAATCCGATATAGATTGTAATACTGTTCCTTGTGGTCCTACAAAATCAACTGGTCCAAATATAGTAGGGACACATTTACATTCCACATAGCTCCAATTGAATCCAGGTATACAAGACTGATTTTGTTGACAGACACATTTACAATATACCCAACTATAAACAAAACCTGGTATACATGATACTGGATATGGACACGGTCCCCTTCCATCACACTGTACCTCAATCTCACCTTTCTTACAGAAACATTGTGATGGTGGTGTTGATGGACTTAATTGGTAAATCTGACCAAACTTATTCATACAACATTTCCAACAATCATCACCTGGACAATTAGCTTGACATTGTAATAAAGGGTCTCCGAAAAATGGTGCACCTGCTGCAGTAACATTAGTATATTGACAAGTGGTTCCCAGACATGGGACACACGCTAATACGCCAGACCCACCTGGTCCACCAGACCCACCTGGACCATCATCAATTTCACAATTATAACCTAGTTTAGGACAATTATGGTCACATTGTGCTATTGTTTGATAAGGTCCTGTATTTGGAGCGACCAGACCGACACATCCAGCTTGTGGTGTGCCTTGATTTATACAATCATAATAATGATTATCACAACAATTACCAGAATCCGCTTTACAGTCTGCTAATGTTGGGTATCCACCAAACCCTGGTTGTTGTATACAAATACAATCCTGTTGTAGTGAACCTGGAACATATTCAGGTACACAGTGCCAATAATCCGTTGGTGGTGTACAACATGGATTTGAATTTGCTGCTATTAGACAGTCTGATTGTAGTGTGTAATAATTACCGGTATGTCCAGTACCTGGAATGTCTAAACAACTACAAGCAGTTCCTGTACAATAACACCATAAACTATTTAGTCTTAGAATAGAACCAACTAGACCCCAATTCATTGAGATTGCACTTCTTACATCACTAAATGATGAGTTTAATGTTACCGGTGACCCCAGATAAGTTACACCCATTATATTACATCCCGTAATTAATTGTGCCCAAGTACTAAATTCACAACCAGTTCCAGTACATTCGTTTATACTAGAGTCATAGTTGTCAGCGTTAGTAAACACAGCGTTACTTTGAGAGAAGGCATTATTAACTGTTTTAATCTTTGTAAAGTAATTCAGCCCAAATTCATAGGTTGTACCTCCAGAAATAATAGTATGTGTACACAGATTAGGACTACTAGCTACTGGACCGTTTTGGTTAAACCATTTCCAGTGTGTTACTGGTGTAAATTGTAAACCATTTATTGGGTCGGCCAAATACGATAGTTGTTTTTGGTCAAAGAACCCAGTTTGTTGTGGTGCTGTTGTCCAATCTACATTTAAAAGTGTTTGTCCACTACAACTATCCACAGTATTAATTCCAGGAATACATTCCCATTCTTTACAATCAGCAACACAATCAGCATAAGAAGTATATTGACCCGTTCCCACATTGTTAAGTATACAACCAGTTAGTTCACAATCCCATGTATCTTGTGTCTGACAACATGATGAATAACAATCATTATAATCACCAAGTGACCATGTTCCTGTATGTCCTGTTCCATCAATTAGTATACAATCACAAGGTCCGTTAGTACCAAAACAAGATTCTCCGTGAACAGTCATGTGAGCTCCACCTGCGGCTAAAGTATTTTTAACAGTAGTATATGGTGTGTTATATCCGAATACACCGAATGTACCTAGTAAGTTTAATCCGTCTATAACTTCTTCCCAAGTTTTTACACCCGCAAGATAGTTCATATTAGGATAACCTGGTAGGTTTACCACTTTTATATCAGACGGTCCGTACCACGAACCATGAGGTGATAAACATACATTGTTTAGTTGACATGTAGAACAGTCGAATTTATAGTACTCTATACTAACACCCTGCATATTACCTGTAATCGTTGGTAGATTTGGGTGTTGTAGAGGTATTGTTGTCGGGTTTGCAAAATATGGTAATATATCAATATCTTTATCTCCCCATACCGAAGGTGGTAGTTCTACTCTAGGTGCTCCCGGACCAACAGTATCACAGTTACTATAGCATGGTCCTTGTGGTGTACATTCCCATTCTTTACAATCTGTTTCACAATCAATTAGTGATGCATATGTACCGTTAGGTGTTTGGAAACAACCTGCCACTCCAGTACATTCCCAATCATAAGCAGATGGGTCAGGACAACATATAACTTCACACGATGCTGATGTTGGGTACCCTGTGGTTCCAGTTATTTCTACACAACCACATGGAGTTCCTGTACAAGTACATGGACCATATGAATAACCCAGAGTACCACCAAGTACACCTAAGACTTGTGATGTTGACATAGTAACGTCAACCGCATGGTTCCATGGTGGTCCCGATGCTTGAGCTATAAAGTCCTTCCACGATAATGTAGATACTATATAATTAGGATTACCAAGTTGACCTGTAGTTACTTGAGTTAAATGCCACCAGTGAGCATTTCCATCTGGTATCATCACTTCATCCACATCATAACATGGGTGAGGTGCAACGGTTGGTGAAAATCCTAAAGAGTCGACCACAAATCTCATGTCACTAAAGAGTACCGATTGGAATCCGTTTGCTTGGTTTGCGATAAACCCTAGTGGACTATTAGGATTACTAATTGTGGTTGTGGTAAAGACATTAGGCAAATAAGTTGTTCTATAACTACAATCAGTACTATCTTCCCAAGCAATAGTAGTTCCTGTATTACAACTCCAACTTGTTTCTCCTGAACAACATACTTCTTCACAAGCTGCTGATGTTGGGAATGCTCCGGTAGGTCCGTAAACTGGTTCACAGTGACATGGGTCATAGGATGGAGTTGTAGTTTGACCTGTACAACCACATACGTAAGTGAGAGGTTTTGACCACGTTGAGGCTGCTGTATTAGGTGGTAAACCTAGTACATTTACCCAATACCATTCTATTTTTATAGCAAGGTCGTTGTAAGTATCTGATGGTGTAACTTCCATACCGCTAGGAGGAGCTGGAGTGGCTGCGTTAATAGTACTACCTACATCGTTTAATAGGTCTGCCCAAGTAAACCATTGTGATGGTGGGAAGTTTCCGTTACCAACAGACCATCCCATAGTCCATCTCCGGAAATTTCCGTTACTAGGACCTAAATCTGTGACATATGGTGTACAATCTGGATATCCCCAAGTGTTTAGGAGAGATGGTGCACAACCAGGATGCGTGTATGTCATTGGTGTGCCACCTGGTCCTGTCCCTGGCATTTTCTCCCACTTCATTTCTCTCAAGTCAGTATTAAACAATCCATTAAGTGGGTTGGTTATTATATCTGTTACTTGTTCTTGGTCATCATAATTATAAGGTGGTGTACCATCTCCTAAAGCACCCCCATTAAATGTTGTAGAAACATCTAACACAGGAACATAATTAGGTGCTGATGACGAACCGTAGTTCCAAACAGTACTCATACATAAACCACATGGTGGTGCCCCAGTTAATGTATCACAAGTACAATATTCCCAAATACATTCTATATCCAGCACGTTTCCTGGAACTGGTGACCCGTCGTAACTTTGACTTCCTAAAATAGCTTCTAAATCTTGCCATCTATCAGTGTAAGGGAAAACGTAAAGTGGACCAACATACCAGGCAACCAGAATAGAATTAACATGGTCTATAAAGTCAGCCCATGTAGTTTGTATCATACCATCGGTTGCATTTACTGGTTGGCCTACTATATGTGTTACTCTACAACCAAGTATCTTAGCGTAATGTCCCATAGGTGCTACACATGGGTTAGGTGGTAGTGGGTGTTGTAGACTTCCACAATCCCATTTCAAACTTTCAAACTGAGTATGCCATAAAGCGTAACCAGCATTTGCAATATATTCTATTTGTGGTGTAAATGATAATCCACCCGTTCCAGTATCTATAGCGTTAGGACAACTACTGGTAGTTACTGGGGTTCCAGTTACACAATCCCAAGTTATAACTGTTGGACAGTCTTCGTCACACGGTATCCAATATATTTTTTCTTGTGTAACTGGTACGTTGTTTGCGTACGCATCTGAATAGTTCGTCCATTCAGTATACGGGTCTCCATTGGAATTTGATATGGAGGTCAATGGATTTACATAAGTATAACAACAGTCTACACCATTAGGTCCTGTAAATTGTACCACGTCCCCTGAAATGTAACTACCAACAGGGTTCCATATAGTTGCAAAATTACCAAATGAAACATTTGATGTTACGGTATGTAGAATCCAGGTATTTGTCGAAGGGGTAAACGCATAATATGAAACGGAATCACATCCGAAACAATCACAACATCCTTCACCACCTTCTAGTATATTTGGATTACCTTGGTTTTGTGCTATACAGTCTGCCATCGTTGGTTGTATGTTACATCCTACACCTAATGGTGTTGTTACCAACGTACATTCACAACTTGCAACACAGTCTCCACACACAAAATTACAATGGTCTTCACATGTTAGTTGGTCTATATGTGGACCATATGAATTAGGTGGTGTGACGTTAGATGGGTATGATAAACAACCTAATAGTTCATTACACCACCATACATCAGGGTTAATTATTTGTATGTCGGCACAATCATGTATCATTCCATTTACTATATTAAGAATATTTGAAGCTCCATGTACCTGATTAGTTATCTGATTAACCAATGTTAATGTTTGTGTCTCTACTGGAGCAAACTGTAGTGGATTAGTTAATAACTCAATAACCCTTCTATCAGTAGTTATTCCATATATTGGTCCATTATACGGTTGATTAAATGTCATATATCCTGACATGTTGGTTGTCCATGTACCGTAATTAAATAAACTATCAATTTGTTCATTAACGCCAATTCCTGGTGTTGTAAGGTTTATATGGCTTTCTTCTAAAGGAATACCTAAAGGTGAACCGTCAAAACTACCAACGTATTGTGTTGCTCCCGTACCATAAGTAATAATCATAGCACCATTTGTACTATCATACACTATATCACCAGTACAAGTCATACCACTAGGTAGTGGGAATTGTTGTGTTGCTACTGCTGGAGAAACTGTTATATCTAATTTATACACCTTATCAGTTGCACTTAATAGTATATTTGGGTCTTCCGTAGCTGTAAGTCCTCTACCTAAACCGTTAGGGACAGTAATGTCTCTGTTAAATACTTTTTGGAATGGTGCCCACACAACATCATATTCTCTTATAATATCGGTACCACCTATATTTTTATAAATCCATAATTTATTTTGTCTTGCAGCAATATCTAATTTTTCAAAACCTGGTTCATCAAATAATTTTGTTGTGGTATTTGTATCATAATCATAATAAAGCACTCCTTCTTCTTGCCCTGTAATTAGAATACTACATTCTGGTATTGTAATCCCAGAACAACACACATACTCACACCCGACTTGGTTATTTAGGTGATATCCTCCTGTATGTCCAGTTCCACCTGTTAATACACAACCACAAGGACCAGGGTTACAATAACATGAACCAACTGCCGGTGCCATCAAATATTTATGGTTTGGCCAACTATATAATAGTTGTGCTACATCATTATGATTCATAGATAGGTTAAAAGGAGTTCCTCCTAAATTACTATTTAAACCATTAATTAAATCTACCCAACTAGTATAAGGTGCTCCAAGTAAATTATATACATTACCTACTGCACCTTGTAAGAAGATGTTAATATTTTGTAGGTATTTCCATGCTCCATTAGGTCCATCACAATCTTGTACACTCCAACTACAACCACCTAGACATTCCCATTTGTGATTTTCAAAATTAGACCCTTGTAGTCCGTTTGTTATATCCGCAAAATAGTCTATTGCATCCCACGGACCTGATGGGTAGGGTCCTGAGTAAGCTGGTGCAAATTCCGTAATATTTGGTAATGTTCCTCCTCCTGCTGGTATGACTACTTTATCAATACATGAATCGTATATTGAGGTACTAGATAAACATACCCATTCCTGACAGTCTGCTTCACAATCTTGTAATGCTGTAGCACCTGTATATACACCACTACCATTACCAGGGTCTATACACCCATTTATAGTACAGGTATAAGAACTAAAGTCTGGACAACAACCACTAAGAGGGTCTAAACAGTCTTGTTCTGTAAGATATCCTTGTGTAAATCCAGTTTCACAACAACATGTGGTATCACATAAACAAGGTTGCATTTCAAAATGCCATTGACATCCGGAGAACATAAAGTCTGGATAATTAGAAGGTGGTTGTAAATTATTTAAATAAGTTTCAGCACAACCAAATATTTGTGGGTAAGCTAATCCTACATCCGCGACTGACATTGAATTTGTCAGTCCATTATATCCAATACTAACAGCAGCATTTACAAAGTCGTTCCATGTATAGTATGGTGTGTTAGCGTTAACCAGAGTATGGGACACACTAATAATATTAAACATTGGCATTCCAGTTCCACCAGAAAAATTCGTACCAAAGCACGTCTCTGCTGGTAATGTATATGGTAATGGGTTTATTACACCTACCTCGTTAGGGTTGACCACATTTTGACCTAAACTATCTATCCCACCTAATTGGAATGTTGTAGCCGACAGTGGTAAAAATGGACTATAGTAAGTACTATCTGTTAAAATAGTTTCTACTTGACCATATCCTCCTACGTATCCCATATTGGTTGGTAATAGTGGGTATAATTGGTCTGTACTACTTGAGAATGGGTATTGTATCCCATTTAAACCTATTGCTGGACCACTGGTTGTTCCTGTTATTTCACCTAAACTATTCCCGTTAGGGTTACATGTGTTAACCTCTGTTGTTACACAAGACCATAATTCCCCTACTGGAGGTGGGTCACATTCAGTTGTATTACTATTACAAGCAACTTGACCTGGAGTTATTAACGTATCCTGGTACATTATAGTGTAGAAATTTAGTGGTGAACTTGAACTAACGAATACACATGGTAAAGAGAATGTTGATGGTCCAAGTGGTAGATTTAGATGTTCACACGTCCACCCTGTGTATGTTGGACAACAAGCTGTTAAACATGGTGCCTCAGTACTAAATGTACCTCCTGTTGTATAAAGTTCATAACAATAACAATCATCTCTATTACAACAATTCATCATATCTATCTCACAACCAAACTGATTACTAGCCCAATACACACTGTCTATTGTCTGACATGCTTGTAATGGTGTTTGTGACGTTGTAAGTGTAGGGAATGCTGCTGACGCCGCGGTATAGAAACTATTCCAAGTAGTATAACCTAATCCACCAGAAACAGCTGGGTGAGAAATAGTTTTTATGTATTGGTAAGGTAACCAGTACAGAGGTGCCCCAACTATATTTATTTTTTTAAAACAAGATTGCCATTCAATGCCGTTTGCTATTGATGATGCACTTAGTGATGACCATACGTCATTCCAAGTCCATGGTATAGCTGGTACGCTAGCTCCTACCGAATTTATATGGTTGCTCGCGATAAATCTCTTAAGTCCGAATGTACCATATGGGTTAGTAAGTCTAAAGTTATCTAAAAATATAAACTGGTCGGTAAAGTGACCTAGATATGGTTTATCTTCACAAATTGGGTTCCATGTTATTCCAGATGTACATTCCCATGACGTACCTGTAGTTCCTGTATTTGGACAACAAGCTGGTAAAAGAGTAGTTCCACTAATACAATCATCATGTGTTAGATAATCTCCGGTTCCATCATATATTTCAATACATTTACATGGTGTAGTTGAACAATGACAAATTTCTTCACAAACTTGTATTGTTTGTCCAGATTGTGCGTAAAGATATTGGTTTACGTTAGAGTAACTCATTCCTGAAAGTAATCCAGTTGCTCCATTAGCTTGTGCCTGATTTATAAATAAATTCCAAACATTATAACTAACACTAGGATTTAATAGGGGATAAGATACTGGTGTTACATCGTATAATGCTCCACCATTAGGTCCTTCACACGCCCCACTAATATTAATTGCCGGGGTTGTGGACTCATAATTTAAAGTATTTAAATTAGCGTTTGGTAAATTAACTGTTAACCAATCCCATGCATTTGTATTCGATGCGTATTGTCCTGGTAGTGTTGTTTTACCACTACAACTGTCAATTATTGTTTCTGTTATACAACTCCAAGTAACTTGTGTACAACAGTGTGTTTCAGCTATTCCAGAAGTTGCATATGGACCAAGAGCGTTAGACGGTATTACATTTACACCATCATCACAGAAAACATCACACGGTACTGTATAACATATACATGGTGTAATGTTATAAGTTAGCGTTAAACCATCCCAAAGATTATTTTGCATTGACATGGTCGAAATTGCGACACTTGCATTCATACCTAAATTCACAGGAACACCTAAACTTATCATATCACTAATTAATGATGTCCAATTTGTGTAAGTTCTTGGCCATGTTACTGATGTTGAGAAATTTCCTGTAGGGTTAAATGTTATGCTTTGTAATGTATGAAGGTATCCTGGTAATTGTGTTGAGCTTAGATTTTGTGCTATCCATGGACCTGGGCATGAATTAGTTAAACTGGCAGTATATTGTAAAGTTTGTGTAACATTTAAACTGAATGAGTAGTTTGACCAATTTGAGGTTTGAGCGTTATCCGCAAACCAACCTAAAGCACCATATCCGGTACTAATGGTTGCTGGTGAGCCCACACTAAAACCATTATTTATAATTCCACCAGGTTGTCCCAGTATTGTTTGTGAGTCACATGTACCGTTTACATATTCTTCGGTACAGTACCAGTCAATAACACACGAACCTGTACACGCTGTTTCTGATGTGTAAGTTGCTGCCGTATTTGGCCATGATGTACATCCAGTTGTAGCTGCTAGACAATCAACATCACAATCCCATGATTGACATTGTGCTGTACATGCGGTATAACTCATTATAGAACTTCCTGAAGCTCCCGCTGCTGCTTGATAGAAGGTTCCACCAGAACCTATTTGTTCTATACATCCTGGAGCTATTGGCCATGATGCACTTGGTGTGTAAACTGTTATGTCTTCACAATTATATGATGTACACGCTGTAACACACCCCCCAGAACTAGTAAATGTCCCTCCTGTACCTGTTTGGTCTCCACAACCATTGTCAGTACAATTCCATGATGTACAAGCAGAAAGACAGTCACTCTCAAGAGCATAATAAGTAGGTGTTCCACCAGTTCCATTAAATTGGATACACCCAGTAGTGGTACATTCCCACGAATAACACTCCCCAGTACAAGCTGATAGACTGGGGTGTGGGTATTGTAGAGTTGGTGATGTTTGTGCTGAGACACAAAGAGATAAATTAGAAGTTGTGGTAGTTAAAAAAGAATCTAGGTCATATTGGAATGATTGTTGAGTATATGGTTGAAACTGAATATTATATCCCCAACCTAAAGTATCTAGTTGTCCTACATTACCTATAGGGTCTACTATGTAAGGATTACTAATTTCTAAAGCTGTTAAATCCGATATTGCACATAACTCAGGGGTTCCATTTGCAATTCCCCCACTAACAAGTCGACGTGGTGCTGTACCAGGAATCCAGTTTTCACCTTGTGGTCCTGCTGCTTGATTTCCACTATCTATCGCAGCAACTACATGTAAAGCAAATAAATACTGAGTGGCACCAACAGATTGTAACGGACCAACTGGAAGTGTTGGGTACATGAAACAACGTAGAGAACCTGTTCCTGCTAATACCGTCGCATTTGTTGCGGAATACCCACTGAAATCTTCTCTCCATGTTGGGGTTGCTTGGTCTAGTGCATTAGGTGTGGTTGCCGCAAAATTAGGTATTTGTGGGTTTACACTCCCTGCATCATCTGAAGTATAAACATTAGTAGTACCTAAACCATTAACAGGTCCTGATTCATCTATAAAGGTTATAACCAATACATCGTCGTTAACAGTAGAAACCGGTGCTGGTCCTTTGGTTATAGCACCAGGGAATAATATATTAGTTTGTCCTGCGACCATATTATCATAAACGTTGGTTGCACCCATTAAGTCGAATGCTTGAATAATTGGTATTGCTGGTGCATTCTGCATCATTGTTGCGGTTCCCGCTGTAAACACTCCCGTATATACCGAACTAGGCCAACTTAACCACCTTTCGTCATTAATTAAGGTATGGTAAATATTACCAGTAAAGTTTTGGAATCCTGCTACCCAGGCTTCTAACCCTGCATATGCTTCATATACGGCACTTGAGCCCATAGAAGTGGTATCATAATATGCATATATATTACTATCTGTAGATATTGGATTATTTAGACATCCCCAATGAATACAACTTGCAGTACATGATGACATAGCGGAAAAAGTACCTCCAGTTCCATACCCAAGACCTGGTGGGATTGAGAATGGACTATTATATGTTTGACACCCAGCTGACATACATTCAAATGATGTACATGCGGTTGTACATGCTGTATAAGCTGATAGAGATGCGTTAGTTGGTGGGTTTGTTGTGGTATCGGCACTAAAGTATGTACCACCAGAACCTATGTAAGCTGGTAAACACCCATAGTCTTCACAATTGTAAGAAAAACATACACCAGTACATGCTGTATACCCATCATAATAATGTGTTGCTCCAAACCATGTTCCACCAGAACCTATTTGACTAAAACAACCAGTATTTGTACAGTTATATGAAGTACATGCTGACTCACAAGATAGTGTATTTAAGTAGGTCCCTCCACTACCTGCGTGGTTATTATATGTAACACCAGTACTTACCTCAACACACCCCGATGTTCCAGATGTACAATCCCAAGACCTACAACTACCAGTACATTGCCATAACTGTTGGAATGTTCCTCCTGTACCTAAATTATTAGTACCAGTCCAAAGACTTGTACCACTTAAATTATATTGATAACATCCTCCTCCAGTATATTGAAGAGGTTCGGTGGGTGTACCACCTTTAACTGTTCCTGCCTCACAAGTATAAGATTGACATACCCCGGTACAAGCTGACATAGACTCAAATTGTCCACCAGTTCCTGTTAAAGGAATACAACCAGTATCGGTACATTCATAAGAAGTACATGTACCAGTAACTGGGTCAAACCCTACCTCTAAACATTGGGTTAAACTACTATAAGAATTTGTTGTTCCCGTCCCAGGGTAGGATTGACATCCCCATGGAACACAGTCCCAATGTATACATTCGGTCTGACAAGATAAATTAGTTGTGAATGTTCCTCCTGTACCATAATTAGGTGAGTTATAAACTGTACACCCTTCTGTTGTACAGGTATAAGACTTACAAACCGCTAAACAACTAATGTTTGTACTAAATGTACCACCCGTACCTGATTGGTCTGTACAACCAGTGGAAGTACAATTATAAGAGACACAAGAAGCTGTACACGCTGCAGAAGATACTACAGGTAAATTAGTTATGTCATTATATGTTCCTGTTAAATTACTTAACTGAGTACATCCATTATTTCCACAATTAAAAGAAGCACAATAAATCTGACAAATTTGTTCTGTGGCAAATTCATAGATTGACCCTGTTGTTTGTCCTGTCTGTTCTATACATCCTAAATTAATATCACATTCCCAGTAGGTACAACCGGTTATACAATCAAATTCTGTTACATATGTTGGTGTCGATAAAAGACTTCCGTCTCCAATAAAAGAGATACATCCTTGCGGTGTACAGGTATACCCAGAACATGGTGATAGTTCACACTGGGTTTGACTTGTGTATGTCCCTCCAGTGCCGTTTACAGATAAACAACCATTAGGTCCACAATCCCAACTATTACATACTAATTCACAATCTGTATTACTACTAAACGTACCACCACTACCATAGTATGAGAAATATTCCACACCATCTGCTTGTGTTATAGGAAAAGTAGTTCCTGTTGGTACGTTGTATATGCCACACCCTTGTGTGGAACACGTATATGATTCACATTGTGCAGTACATGCAGATAGAGAACTATATTCTCCAGTTATTGCACTATAACAACCCATATCACCACAATTATACTCAATACATTGTGGGTTACAGAATGTTTCTGAACTATATGGATATGTTGGTGTTGGTGCTGTACTAGACGACATACAGATAGTAGAACATGAAATTGTTGTTGATTGTAAAAAGCTAGTTAAGTCATTTTCAAAAACTGCTTGTTCATAAGTGTCAAATCTAAAGTTTATAGACCAACCGAATTGGTCCAGTCCTCCATACCCTGAAGAGTAATAAGGATTTTGTGATGCAAGTAAAGTTAAATCATATGCACACTCCGCGTGAGTCCACAGTGTTGGATTACCACCATAACCACTATTTGCGTTATTAAGTGGGTAAGTTGTTGGTGACCATATACCATCTAATGGGGTTAGGTCACCACTAGATATTGCAGCTGTAGAATGTAGTGCAAAGTTTTTAGATGCTGCGAGCTGACCTGACGAAGATTGTGTTGGGTACAGTAAACTTCTTATCGTACCCCCAACATTATTATTTATAGTGGTTGCGGTTACATTATCGTGCCATGTAAAATATAGAGTGTGGTCATTTTTAAAGTCTTGTAACGGAGCTGAACCAAAACTTGGTGTGTTGCTATTTCCGTGGTACATTGCATAACTTTCGTCTTGGAATACTACATTTATAACGTCATCGGTGGTTGTTGCAGAAGCAACACCCCCATAACCTTTAGTTATGGTACCAGTAGGCATTGTAGTCCCTGGTGTAAAACTATCATGAACACTATGAGTTGCTGCTCCACCATAATTTTGTTGGTTTATCCAAGTATCAAAACCATTAGGTTGGTATGTGTCTGTTAAAGTATATTGTGGGGAGCCACTACCACCCCAATAATTTGAGCCATGACCATAATGAGTAGTACCGTAAGCTGCTTGTGACAAATAAGTTATCTCACCTGGAATTCCTGACCCTGATGGGTAAGAACTAGGTGAGGAGTCAGTAAATCTACCAAACTTCAGAGTATATGGTATGGTTGGATATTGTAGCCATCTTTCTGACCATATTAAGAGGTGATAAACGTGCCCTGTAAATTCCGGATGAGCTTCTGTCCAGTCAATAATACCTTTAATAGCATTTTCTGTTTGACCTGCATTCATAGAAGTAATATCGTAGTACACGTACATCACACTATTGTCGGTAATACCTAAAGGTTCACAACATCCCCAACTAACACAGGTGGCAGTACACGCAGATAATGTTGCAAATTCATTAAACCCTGCTGCATTAGGACTTGCACCTACACTCCCCGGCACTTGTATACATCCGTCGGTAGATGTGGTTCCAATATCGTATATATTTGGTAAAGTTTGAGCTGCATAACTGTCTGTTACACATTCAAAGTGGTAACATGTTGCGGTACATGCAGATAGTTCAAGATGAGTTCCTGTAGTTCCAGTTCCTTGAAAAGGACCATAACACCCTTCTGTTGTACATGAATAAGATTGACACTGTGCTGTACATGCGGATAAAGAATCGAATTGAGTGGTTCCTGTTTCTTGTACACAACCCCATTCACCACAAGTCCAACCTGTAATAGTATTACATTGTGCGGTACATGCGGTATAAGCATCTTGAGTTGTTGCGTATATACCACCAGGACCGAAAGTAAATGACCCTTGTGGGTCTTGGATACAAGGTGTTCCATTCTCTGGACACCACCATGGGTCTAGTAATGGGAAACACACATTATTACAAGATACTAAATCTTGGTAAGGGTAATCTACATTAGCTGTATATAAAGTTTCTGCTGAAATACATACTGTTGCAGGTGTAGCTACGGTACCAATAAAATCAGTAAGATAGGTAGTTAATACTGTACTACTAATGGTTGGAATTTCATTAGAAAATGCTCCCCAACCCTTATCTTCTAAAGCTCCCCATGTTGGTTGACCTGCTACCCAGAAGTTATTGACTCCCCAATCAACCGGTGCTGATGGCGGAGTGCTGTAATACGAACTGGCTGGACACCCTATTACAGGAACTACTTGACTAACCACACATGGGTTTGTTGTACCCATTCCTCCAGGTACTGTACTACACCCATTAACAGCATAATTAACAGAACTATTCTGGGGCATTGTGTTATTACATGTCCCATAAGCATTTGGTACCGCCCCTCCATTTGGTATTGTAATCCATGTACCGTCTAGCGTTCCCGTACCACCATTTGCAACATCATCTTGGTTCCCTTTAAGAATAGCCTGTATTCCCATATTAGCCGTATACATAGGCTGGTGATTCGCCACAGCTTGATTATTCCAACCAGTAAATAGAGTAGCTAAAAAACCTTTCGGTGTAAAACTATTAGTTTTCTGACCATAAACAAAATTCCAACAATCGTAATGATTTTTGAAGGAGTTACTTGGGAACATAGTACCATTGTTGTCATATTCAGTCGTTTCATGACAAAAACTCACAACTAGTACGTCATTTGTTGGGAAAGTTCCACCGGTATTCGTCCCATAGATTGGGAAGTCTGCAACTGTGTCTTTTCTTTTCCAGTCAACCCAGTATTGAGCTAACTCAACTTCAGGTATCCCCCAATTGTTTATTCCCGAATTAAACTGACCTACACCTGGTGTTTTATATTGTGAGTCAAGATAATATGGTGCTATCGCCCACCCTAACCAAGCCTCTGAACCAATACCAGTAAGTTGTAGAGTTGAAGATGTGTTTGTACCATCAAGAAAAATACCATTTAGTGGCGCATGTAAAGACTGCCATGGAAATCCGGCAGCACTATTGTCGACACTTAGTGTGTGTCTCTGTGTACCGACCCAACCCCCTTGTGTTAAAGTTTCAGTCCAAGCAGTTGCAGCCTTAAAAATACCTTTCATCCCACTAGAAGTACTGTAAGAACCGGAATTATCATAAACAAATACGATATCTGTATTACTGTTTAATTGTGGGGGACATCCCCATCCGATACAAGCGGCTTGACAGGAGGGTAGGTTTGGATAAGTTCCTGTTACTGAACTTAAACAACCCAGTTGGGTGCAATTATAGTTTGGCATAAATTAATATATATATTTTCATTTTTATTTATAAATAAACGCATAAGGTGCGTAACATGTTATAAATAAATATCCCAAACTTTTGATTTGGGATACCTTTGAGTTATATAAAAATTTTAAATTGTTACCAGTTCTTCTGAAGTGTTAGTTTTAGGTCTGAATCCCAAGTGATTTGGCCATCCAAAGTTGTGTTCGGCCCTTGGTCTATTGAGAGCTCTATTGTGCCATCACTATACTCTGTCACTTCCATTTCTACTGACCATTCTACCACATCACCACCACAAGAGTATGTTAATAAATCTAAACTTAAAATACCTGGGGTATAACTGTATGACATTATATGGTTTACCATCATTTCTTCTTCAAAATTCAAAGAATGAGATGGCCAGTAATTACTATTTACAGGGTAAGTAGTTGTAACGAATCTTCCCAAACAACCTTGTCCGTAAAAGAATGGGTTCTCCGGTGAGTTGAAAAAAGCTATAAACCCATTTCCATATTGTTTTTCACTTGGTACTGGAGAAAGATAGTTTGTACTTATGTATGAGTAGGATGTATCAACTAATGCGTTTGTTTGTTCCGAACAATTAATTTCAAATTCTGCTCTTGTTACATCGTACCCCTCACCTAGAGCTGTGGATATTCCAAAGGGTAATGTTGACGATGGTGTTAATATTGTAACTTCTCCATTATTATTTATGATTGTATCTGTATTTCCTACAGTTGTTGTGTCAGTATTATTAACAGTTGTGGTATCAGTATTATTCATATTTGTATTGGTATTTGGTGGGATTGGTGCAAGTAAATCATCTTCTTTTTCACAAGAAGTTAGAATAACTAAAACAGTAAGAAGGGATAAGAGTAATTTTTTCATAATGGTATTTTTTTATTTGATTAAACAATTGGCTTGATTTGACTACAAAGATAATACTTTTTTTTGAAATGTCCAAACTTTTTGGGGTTAAATATTTTTACTTTATGTCTGTGTTAATATTATACGACAAATAAAATATTTTGTTTCACCTATTATTAATATTCTGTATTACTAGTTTTTGGGACTCTCGCGTTCATTAAATTATACGCTTTTAGGAAATTAATTAATTTGTCTAACCCTTTTTGAGTAAATTCTTTTGGACCTACATAAACCCTATCACCTTTTTTATTACTTCCTCTTGGTTTGAGATAGGTTTTTAACGTTGGTGGTGCTGCTGTTTGACTGGCCTTAAATACCCACTGTAAGAGTTCCTTGGTATTTCTTCCAAAGGTTACCGTCAATCCCATATCGTTTGACTTCAATAGTTTCAGTTTGTCTTCGAGTTTTCTTCTTTTTCTTTTCCTTAATTTTGTAGCTAGTTTTGCTTCCAATGCTTTAATTGCTCTACTATCTGGTAATAGTGGAATTGTAAACCCTACATAATTATCCCCCTTCATTACTGGTACTGGTGTTTCATTATCTACCTTATAATTTCCTACTAACTCTTTTGGGTCTCTCTCGTCCCTCCCGTCAGCATCTTCATAAAGGTTGATGGTTGCGGCGAATATTTTATTGTTATAATAGTCTGCGAAGTTTTTCTTAATCTGTTCTAACCCACTTTGTTGGCCTGCTGGATATTTACAACAATCTGGTCTACCATCTTCATTTTCATCTAGACATGGTTTATCTGATTGTGGAGCAAAATTTAATGCGGCTGCGTCCATACACCCAATAGTGTTATACACACAACAATTCTTACATGGTTTTATTTGTTTTGGTATTACCTTATCCTCCCCCTTTTTAGGAGTCCAATCTGTACCTGGAAATAAATCATCTAACGCTTTTAATGTATGGTCATCAAACTGTACTGCCTCTGCCGCCTTAAAAGTAATTGGGGGTAAATTATTAAGTTTTGGGTCATTTTTCCAATAATTCTTTGCTGTTTCATCCATACATCCCTCATAATACTCACAACAACTATTATCTTGGTCTGGTCTATCAGGATTATTAAAATAAAATCCAGCCTCAGAATCGTCTGCTACTTGTACTCTCTGGTCCACACCCGCACAATCAAGTAAGTCCTCATTTTCAAACATCTCTTGGTTAAAGTCTTTTGCTGTTGGGTCTAGACAACCTTTAATAGTTGGAGTTTTAAGGGCGGTACCAACTCCCTGGTCTTCTTTCTCTTTTTCCTTGGGTTTAATAAAAAATTGTACCATTCCTGCTCCTACGTAATCGTCTATCTTATCACTGTCTAATATCAGGACCTCATAGTTATCATCATATCTCATGGAGACTGTTTCACCAGCTTTTATCCCACTTAGTTCAAAGATAGCCTTTGAGTCAGCTGTAGTCTTATGGTCTGGTCTTTCTGTTACAAATATATTTGTCCCTAATAAAGGTTTTTTTGTCTTGCTATCTAATGTACGTCCCTTAATGGTTCTATCTGCTTGTTGTTCTTTTAATAAACTAGTAGTACCATGAACTATTTTATAACTTTCATGTAGATTTCTAATTCTATTTTTTTCTTCAGGTGATATTTCAAATAAATTGTTCATATTAAATAAATACTCTTAATATATCTTCCGGTTCAGTTTGTTATTTTATTGGTGATATTCTTTATAGCATTCCCTACTACACCAAGTATCTGGATTTTCTACTTCTTCTCTACAATTCATACATTCATAGGCATTATATTCATCATTACAACTTTCACAATAGTTTTCATCCCAACCTGAGGGTACTTCTTGCCATTGGAATTCCTTCTCACAGTTTTCACATCTTTCCGCATCAGATATACTTCTTTTGGTATCCCTAAATTCATAAGGCTTGATTATTTCGTCCATAGATTCATTTAAATGTAATCTTCTAATTCTATTTTTTTCTTTTTCCGTTAAGTTAAATATATTTTTCATCTTTTTTAATTATAGTATAAAAATTTCTCTAAATATGTTAAAATTTTCTAGTATGTTACCTGAATCACGTTTTAGTAACTGTTCTGGGAAGGTATATGTCCCATATCCTGCTTTTACCGGTCCCTTATTGTCAATTAAGAGGAAATTTCCGTTATTTTCACCTTGTCCAACCAAAACTAAGAAATCTACCGTATAATCTTTAGAATTTCCGACCCCATTTACAGTTACCATACCATTATCCTTGTATACCCCCCTAAATGGTTTGACTTGGAACGTCATTTCCGACCCATCATCATTGATTTTTATTAGGTCTATCCCTTTAAAGACGTCTCTTTCATCTCCAGGACACATTCTTAACCATTTTCCTGGTCTTGTTTCTATATTTTTTAAATATTGTAGTGCATCTTCCTCATTTCTATCTCCAGGACCAGAACTTCTTTCTATTAGGGTTAAAACTTCTTTATGAAACTGTCCGTTTTCATCTAAAAAATCATTTTTTATGGTGTCAGACGCTTCAAAAAGTACCTCCATGTCTATTTTACCGTTTTTTACTGGTTCTAACCCACTTTCTTCTAATTTATTTAGTATTAAACCTAATACAAATACATGTGCATCTACTTTATTAAGTGGTGACCATAAAATTTCGTCATCTATATAGTCTACAACTCCAGCACGATAGGTTTTACAGTTCTCTGTTTCAATTTTTGTCCACCTATTTAGTGGTTCATAAATAGATTGTAACAAATCAATCATAAATCTTGCGAAGGCACTACGATTAGAATCCTTATAAATCTTTAAAGTGTTGTTAAAATTATACATATACTATAAATATAAGGTATGTAATTAAAAAAAGACCCCTAAAAGAGGTCTTTTTAATATTTTTTATGGGGTATTTTTCTTATGGGTCTATTGTTAAGTCTATATCCGGTAAATCAATGGCCCCCACCGCCTCACTCAGACAGTCAAGAGCAGTTCCCCCCCCATCACATTTATTATTATATAAACCATATGCTATATAACCACTATCTGCGGCTAATCTGGGAAACTTTACAGTTACTGTCACTAATATACTACTTATTTCTTCTAGTGTGGGTGTTTTACCCATCATAATTTTTGCAACTGTCGCTAATATATCATCCGCGTCCTTAGTATAATCATACGTGCCCAATGAAACTCCGAATGGAGTTATTCTTTCACCTGCTAAAGATTTCATTCCACACGCCACACATTCTGGTGATATTGTTGGTAACTCAATTTCTGACTCAGACTGTTCTTCAATTACAGAATTTATTCTATGTAATTTTCTCATTCTTTTTTTATCCTCTTCTTCAGTTACATTAAGTAGGTCCGCAATATCTTCAATATCTAAATTTATTTCTACAGAACCATCTTGTACATTATCACCATCTATAAATGTAGTTTCTATATCAAGCACTTCAACATCACCACCTAAACCAGGTACTGAAAACCCCATTGGTTGTTCAAATGCTCCGGAGGAACTTGCGGTAGTAGCTTCATAAAGTTTTTTAATTCTTTCTTTTTCTTCTTTTAATAGTATAAATGAATTATTTTTCATAATAGGTTTTTTATATAAATACTTTCTAAATGAGTTAAGCGTTTATTGATGTTTGATTTTGTTTTTACTATATTTGTAGTAATAAAAATATTAATTATGACAGGATACGAAATAAGAGAATTTATTAGAGAAGAATCTGATGGTTCAACGACACGCACTTACGCTATGGAGTGTAATGGTGTTTTAAAAACACATAACAATAAGGGAGCAGCTATTGTAAATAAAGAACAAGAAATAAAAGAATATTACCTATATGGTGTGGGGATAACTAAAGAAGTGTGGGAGAAAAAAAGAAAGCTTTCCTAAATGAAAAAAGTAGAAATAATAGTAGGTGGCACAGGTCATGAAATAACTCGTAGTAATTTTACTTGTGAGGAGTTAAAAAAAGTTAGAGAATACTGTGAAGATAACGATGAGGATATGGAATCAGTATTAACCAACGACCTGGAAGAGGTACTAGAAGATAGAGGTCAATGGTATGATTGTGACGACCTAGGACATTTCATGGGAGGTAACCTAAGTTGTAAATTATATGTAACAGTAGATGATGAAGAGTATGAGTTTGAAACCAGGGATACACAAATCGACACAGTATCCAAAGATTATCCATTATTTGCTAATGGAACAATGATAAGTTTTATAACATGGGAAAAAGGAACGTTGGATACATGTGAATTTGAGATTGATGAGGAGGTGGAGTTTGATATAAAGAAATTAAAACTTATTGTTAATCAGATTGAAACAACAGATAGTGTGTTTGAGATTATACAAGAACTATGGTACGATGGAGAACCACTAAACGGTGATGGATTTTCAGATACAAGTGGGAAGGCCTTCGATGTAGAAATAGATGAATGTGATGAGGATTAACTTATTTGCAGTATTTTTGAAAATTATTGGTTGCAGATTTTCCTATCTCTTCTGCGGTACCCCCCATTTTAATTAAATTATCTCTATTAGCTTTTGTTATCATCCAATAAGTATCCTTCTCTGGTTCTTCATTCAAGTTAATTTGTTCTCGTTGTTCCCTAACCCCTTTACCTTTGGTGAATGGTTTAATCTGTCCTGGACCTAGAGGATGTACTACCTGACCACTCATAATTATTGCTTCAGCTTTACCAATACATGGTTTCAATACATTAACCACCTCGTCCTCATTAGAAGATTCTAATTGAGTAAATGCATTTAATAACATAAGGTTTGGGTTTCCTTCATCTCCTTCCGTAAGATATTCTTCTTTTAAATTACTCATTTTATTTACAAAGGCTGTTGATGTGTTTGTTACATTTTCACTAGGTTTTAAAATAACCACTTGTGGTGGGTATTGTTCATTATGTCCCTTTTCTAAAAGCTCATTTGCTTTTCTAATGTTTTCTAATTTAAGTTTTTGGAGTCTACTCATATTGATAAATATTAACTTAAAATAAAAAAGGGTCACTCGGACCCTTTTTATTAGTTAGTTAATTAAATCCTTGTTGGGATTAACTATTTTGTCTAATTTATGAATTTCACTCCATACATTATCCAATCTTCTGTCTAGATTACGAATATGAGTGTCGTTAAACCTACCCATTTCTCTATGAATATGTTCGATGTCATCTTCTAGTTCTTTTCTAACCCTTATTATGTCATCATCAATATCCATTCTCGCAACTTCCAAGTCATCGACCCTTCTGTTCAACCTCATTACACCCACAACCGCACCTATTAAAGACACGACCCCAAGAGTAATTAAAACTGTTAAAATTATTTCCATGATATTTTATTTTTTATATCGTTTATGCCTCAAGGACACTACAAATATAAACAATATTATTGATTTTACAAGGATAGTTATATATAATTAATGTAATACACCACTATGAAGAAAATAACTTATCTACTCTTAAAAACTCTTATCCTATCATACAAAATGGACAAACAGTCTTTTGGGGTTTTTCTTAATAAAAACTAAGATTAATGAAAAAGTTTTTAGAAAACAAATGGGTAAAACTATTATTTAGTTTATCTATAATGTTATCCGCTGTCCCATCTATTTACCAAGATTTAACATATGGGCATCAAGGAGAGTGGACACATTATGGGATGATGGTTGTTGGTATTTTGTATTTTATGGAATCGTTATTATGGACAATGGACTTATGGAAAAATTAAAATCTAGATTAGGTAGGTTTGAGGAGGATATCTTTGCTGGGAAGGATATCGATGTAAAAGAATTTTACATACTTAAGAAACATTTACTTGATACTAAGAAAGATAACCAAGATTTACTAGAACTTCATATGATTTTAGAGGCGATGTTAGATAAATCTCAAAATGAGTTAATGAACAAACGACTTAACTTATTAACAATATGGTCCACAATATTTTTACCGTTATCGTTCTACACTGGTATGTGGGGAATGAACTTCGATGATGTTCCGTTATTAACGGGAGACCATGGATTCTGGATATTCGTAGGTTTGACTGTTGTTACAATTGTGGGTATGTGGATTTACTTTAAAAAAAATAGATGGATATAACTGATTGACTAACCGTGCATTGGGGTTGGTACGTTTTTGGGTATTTGCTCCTTTGTATGATATGTACTTATATAGATTTAACTAAAGACCGTTAAGGTTATGGGAAAAGCTGATAAACTACTAAACAAGATATCTGAATGTCAACGAGAATTGGCAAAAATACAGGATAAGTGTAGTCACACCAAAAAAGACGTAAAATTTGTTAATTATAAAGAGGGTGTTCGATGGGTATGTAGAGATTGTAAAGCTTTATTAGGATGGCCTGAAAAAAAGGACTTAGATAAATGGTCTAATAAATAAATTATCTTACTCCCACTTTCTTAGATATTTCTCTCTTTGGTCTACTTGTACGTATTCCACGGTATCTTTTTTACCACAATGAGGACAATGTAAAAACTCTAGGCTATCCGCTTCATTAACTTTCCACTCTTCATTACATTTTTTGTCTGAACATTTATAAATGTAGGTATGACGAATAAAAACTTTATGACTCATAATTACTCAGATTTAAAATGACCTAGGTTAGATAATAAGTTTTCTAAAGATGAGTTTACTAAATCAATTGCCCCGTCTTGGGAATAAGAATAAATTGCTACTAATTCTTCGATTATAGCTTCTTTAGACATTTCTATTTCATCTTGTTGTTGGGTAAGCCTTCTAAGTTTAGCTAATTTACCGTCACCATAGAAAGCTTCAGGATTGTATCCTGGCAAATCCCTCCAATTATCAGGTCTATCACCCTCAGCTTCATCGAATGCCTCGGCAGTAGCTTCCAAGTCTATGTTAGTTGTGTCCCTTTCTTCGTATAAAGATTCAGTAATGATTCCCATTAATTCCTTACTTCTTTTTACTTGTTCTTTTAATATACTCATAATTTTATTATTTATTTTTTACCTAATGATTTCTTTTTCCATTTGGTAAACTTATCTAGTTTATTTGTTAGTACTGCGAGTTTTGCAAATGGTGGTTCACACTCATCTGGAGGAATTGGGTCACAACATTGACAATCCTGATGACCAAAATAAACACTACTAGGTATAAGACACTGAGCACAAAATTCAGCAACAGCTAATGGGCTTGGACTATTAAATGGTGAGTTAGGGTCTGTTGGTGGACAAGGACTACCACAGGGATGATTAATACAGTCTGCTTGAGTCGCGAATGGTCCCGCAAATACATTTGCGTTTCCTACCACACAACTACCACCTGCTACCAGTACACAACTTGGTGTCCCGGCTGGTCCAGCAGTCCCGGTCATACAACACCACTCCATTGGTGGTGGACCACAACATGGGTCGTGTCCACTTGCTATTACATGAGTATTCAAAAGTGTACAATCGTCGAATACTGTTGGTGAACCAGGTGTTCCTTGGTATGCCGTTGGTCCGAATGGTGGGTAGTCCTCTTTTAAATGCCAACATTTATAACCAGTTGTAGCTCCACCAATATATAAATCAGCTCTAAATGCTTGTGTAAAGGTGTTGATACCTAACTGGTTCACCCCCAATGTTATACCGGTCCCAGTAATATGTTCAAGAAGTGTAGAGGCTAGTTGATATGTTTCACTTGGGTCACAACAATTAACAAGCATATTAGGTTCAAATACTGGTGGTGCCCCTGTAGTACAATTCTGACAGTCCGTTTGGATATACGTCACAAAACTACTAACTACACCAAAACTTGTTAAATCAATCCCATTGACAATAGAATTATCGTAACGACATCCGTTTGGGTCACCTGGAACAGAATATGGTAGGGAAAGGTCGGAACAGTTCCCACCCCAACCATTATTATAACAAGAAGTACAAGTTCCAGTCATAAAGGTTGCTTCATCTATTATTTCCAAAACTTTTAAACATTGTATGAATTGGTTGTTAACACTGGAACTAATCCATTCACCAACGTTAGGGAATAATCCTTCAAAAGGTTCACCTGGGTTCCATTCAACATGACTCATGATTTGACACTGTCTTCCTACATTAACTTGATTGGGTATGCAGACACCCCCAGACATGGTGTACTGAGCGAAAACATAAGCTCTGTCACCCACACCAGGTATATTAATCTTTATTTGGTTCCATGTGATTGCCATAATTTATTACTATCTTATTTTATTATAAATATAAGGGACTATATAAAACGGGTCCTACCTTAACAGGTAGTGTCCCCTTCGAATGGTTCCGTATCGAACCTATCGTAAGTAAGTAAAAACTCATCAGCTAGTAATTTACAATATTGTTCTTTTTCTTCATCTGTTAAGTCGTCTATGTAACTTTTCCTATACTCATACTCCTTTCCAAAAGTACCTGATTTCGTGGTGATATGCAAATAATTTCTTAATATGTAGTCTAACCATTTTTCTCTACTAACATTTTGTCCCTGTATCTTATACGTACGTTGTTCAGTAATAACACCCATTAACTCTTTAACTCTAAGTAATTGTTCATTTAAGATATCCATAATATTCGTTTAATATAAATATAAGAGACTGTTTAAATCGATGGTTAAAAAGGGACGGGTCCCGGTTCCGCCGGTCCGACGAAGTCGGGGTCCGGTTCGGCCGGTGCTTAAGTGCTATAGATTATTCATCATCCAAGTACCCTATAAACCAAAAGATAAACTTAAAGACTAAGAAGATGGATAAGAATAAGAAAAGAAATGTTGTAATTGCCATAGGT
>Ga0080013_1001706_pt1 | contig 28184 bp, 41 predicted proteins | sample ETNvirenome_6_85_FD_69236 | JGI IMG/M metagenome (GOLD analysis project Ga0080013, IMG submission 69236) | Marine viral communities from the Pacific Ocean - ETNP_6_85 (SPADES assembly) (version 2) | ecosystem: Environmental > Aquatic > Marine > Oceanic | place: Pacific Ocean | collected 2013-06-19 | reverse complement strand
GTACCGGAAAATACATTAGCCTATTCTCTTGCTACATTTGGACTAATCTTAGAAGGTACTAGTTTAACTAATGGTTACCAGGGCCCTGAAACAAATCTAATTAACCTAACTTCTACTTACGAGCTTATTAATAATGTGGAAGATACTGTTTTAGATCTAGTTGCAAATGCTGTCGATGATATAATTACAGATCAAGGCGTATCTGCAGTAGATACAGCACAAATGGATATAGCTATTACAACGCCTAGTGGAGCACAGACTATTAGTGTAGGAGTATCAGCAACTCCGACAGCAGTTACACTATCTGTTCCAACTGTAGCAGGTAAAATAGAGTCAATTCAAATAGATACAGGTATGGCATCTGCAGATAGTCCACCAGAACCAGTAGCAGAAGTTGCTGAAGCAGTAGCGGAAGTAGAATCTGCACAGGAAGAAGAAAAAGAAGAGACTAAAGAAACTAAGGCAGATAAAGTAAAAGCAGTACAGGCTATAGTAACAAGAGTATTACAAGCAGTTTCAATGGCTGGAGGGGATACAGATAGCACTAAGCTAGCATTAATGGGTATTCTAGGAACACCTGGATTTCGCTCTTATCAACAGCAGGAAATACCGGACGTTGCCTTCTATGATACGACTGTAGCATACGAATCTACCTCGTATATTGATCCATTAGGTAGTGTATTAAGCTTAGGATCTGATTCCATGATGAATGATTTAGTTGACTCACAATACAAATAGGGTAGACATGGAAATTGAATACGGCGGAATAAAGGCAAGTGGCGGTAAGTTATTCATTATTATATCTTTATTAGGGACCCTTGGTGGTGCACTTTGGGGAGGCTTCGAATTCTATAAGGACTACCAGGATATGAAGGCCCAGATTACGTCTTATGTAGCACCGGATCTTTCTGGAGTAGATAAGAAATTAGAAGTTTTAGATATCGAAGTTACTACTACAAAAGAACTAATTAGTACTGAAATTAGCTCTATAAAAGATATTGTAGATGAAGCTCAAGATACTACTAGAGATATAAGAACAACTATGAAGACAGATATCAATCTATTCTCAGATCAAATAGCTGCAATAGATAAGCGCTCTAGAGAAGACGGATTAGAGACACGAACAGCTATGAGGAATGCTGAGAATGAGGTAAGACAGCTGATAGCTGATACGTCTAAACGCTGGGATGACAAGCTACAAAAGGTAGACAATAAGCTGCAAAAAGTAGATAATCAGATAGAGATGCTCGAAACTAAGCTAGATAAGAAAATTACTAAAGCACTTGAAAACCCTTTAGCAGCGATGAGTAAAACTAAATGAATCCTAAAGATATAAAACAATTAAAAGAGTGCATTGATGATCGTTTTACAATGCATGAAAAAATAATGGCAGCACGGTTTGATAGATTAGAGGAAATAACCTCAGAACATCATACAACTTTATATGGTAACGGGTCTGAAGGATTAAAAACTAAATTAGAAAGAATTGAAACTGCCCATAGTACTTTGCACCGGGTTTGGATATTTATAACTGCCGGTGTAGTAACAATTGCTACATGGATAGGTATTAATAAATAATTAATTAGGAGAATAGAATGACAACAATGATTTCAACAATAATTGGTTTTATTGATAAAGCAATACCAGGACAAAAAACTTATGCATTAATGCTAATCGCTTTTTTAATGATGGTTTGTCAAATGATGGGTTTTCATAGTTTTCCACAAGAAGCATGGGGTCTGCTTGGTATAGGCGGTGCTGCTACTTGGAAGATGGGCGCTGACAGAGGGAAACCTGCAGTTAAAAAATGAATGAGCTGATCATTACGATCATGCTGGTAATTCCATCTCCACATAAATTAGTTAATTGGTCTGTAAATGAGGTCCCCACGCAGATACAGATTATTCATGAGTCTGGTCTCGAAGTGAGCTACAATGCGACCCCTGTATCTTGCAAATTTCAACCTAGACATAAACGTGAGATGGTATTTAAGTCACCTAATGCTCGTTGTTACTCTGTGTATGATTTAAGTAGCCCAAGATTTATTAGGCATCCAGATCATTGGTATAAAGTTAAACTTCCTGAGAATTTAGGAGAGTAATTATGGATATAGCTGCAATGTTTGAAGGACAAGGCTGGTTTGCAATAGTAGGTCAAATAGTACTTATATTTACAGCAGTAACTGGTGCTTTGCCCGATAGATTTGTTCAAAAGATTCCGGTACTTGGAACACTATGGCCTATATTTAATTGGCTAGCAGGTAACGTATTTAATAATATTAATCATCCAAAAGGAATGGCCGCTCAAAATGAAGTGGAAAAAGAAATCGATGCAGCTAAAGCAAAAGTTCGGGACAGGTCTGGTATGCCTGATGTTCTTGACGGGATGTAGTGGTTTTCCTATAGTTGAATTAATACCTCCTGTATTTAATTTCGCCTTAGGATTCTATGATCATAACGACTATTATTCTAAAGAATGTCTTTGGTATGATGAAATCAAGCTTAACGATGATACGAAGAAGTGGCTATTGGAAAGTAATCCACCAGAAATTGTATCTAAAGATTTATCTAAAGTCAGCAGAAACAATGACATATATAGAGAAGTATGCAAAAAAGATAAAAGCATGGCTGATAAAATGAAAGACAAAGCAAACAGAGTAATGGACAAAACCTTGATGGCAACCGAAGAAGAATGATTTACTATAAAAGAAAGAAGAAAAAGAAATGAGGATATTTCTCTGGGTTATTGGAAGTGCAATGGCTATCTGCATTGGGCTAGGTATTATCTACATTGCAGCTATGTCAAGAATTCACTAAAATTTACTATTTATCCACTTGTAAAACACATATAAGCCCATTAGCATTAATATGTAAATAATACCGTCAAACCAGGGGATTTCATTTAAGAAATCCGCTGTATCTCCAGATAGTTCTCCAATCATAATATCTCCTTAAGAATAGAGCCAAACTACACCAGCAGACTTATTAACATCCACATCTACATGTATAAAAGTCTTCGCAATTCCAACCCTATCAAATACTTGAAAAGAAGCATTTAATAGTTCATATCGTTCTGCAGATCCAGTATATCCTAGATCAGCTGCCCAACCTCCTATATGGCTAGAACTAGGAGTTGCATTTATCTCATCATTATGATTTTTGCATCTAACTCCGCTATTTATTTTAATAGGTCTATCTAATATATTTCTAACTAATTGTACTTTTGTAGCTAGTTCTTCTTTAATATCATTTTCCCCGCACCCGCACTTACAGGCATATTCTGATCTATTAAAATTATGTGTCAGATCTCCCATATTGTCTCCTTGTTTTATAAACTACTGCATCAGGACGTCCTTCTGATATCCATAGAGCATACTCTTCTGGATGTTCTTTATTCCATTCTTCTAATGCTTTTTGTCTTCTATCAAGTCTAAACTTAATAAAAGCTTTCTTAATTTTTTGTAATTTTCGTAGGAATTTGTCCATGATCTCTTTCGAGTTTTTTTATTCGTTGGTGTTCACGTAGACATTTTTTAGAACCACAAGTAATTTGATTTACTCTGCCTTCTACTTCTTTTTTACAAATGGGACAAATGAAGGCTTTTTTATAGTTCTTAGCATGTTTCCCCCAAGCTGTTTTTCCAATGCTTTTAATTAATTTTGTGTAATGGACATCGAATGATTTTTGTCCATTAATAATTTCAATTAATTTTCCATTTGCATTAAATACTTTGATATCGTATATCATAGGTCTCTTTCATATTAATGCCTTTGGATGGAATCGAACCATCATCTACCGTTTCTTATCCTCATAGGAAATCAGTCGCTCTACCGTTGAGCTACAAAGGCTAATTACTTTGGTTCTAACTTATCAGGGCACTGATTTTCTACACTCTTAATTTTACCATGATTTTCTAGATAATCTTTAAATATATCACGGAATATTTTATTGACTATTTCTCGGTAATTATCTTGCTCATAATATTTAATAGTCAATTCGCCTATAACATGTTGGCATCTAAGAATATCTTGTTGCAATTTTTGAATAGACATAATTTTTATGGGAGGGCCGAAGCCCTCCCTCTTATTAAAAGTGTTTTATACATTCAGGACCAATTCCTCGAGCTAAACTATCAGGATGAGTGATCTGTCTTCCGCATCTGCAGCAATTACCGGAGTGAAGGATTTCTAACTGATTAGGAATATCACCAGAATTTATTTTTGACCATGCCCAATCAAAAGCTTTGAATCCTTTGCTATCTGGTTTGCCCTTCTTACCAGCAATCAAGTTACCAGTTTTGAAGAATCCGATATAGTTCTTATAGTCATCAGCGTTAGGATCTCCAGTTAGCTGATTCACGAAGAACATATCTGATCCAAAGTCTCGTTTGTTGGTTTTGTGATCCCATGGTTTTGTGATCTTGAAGGTCATATGATCACCGCTAACCTTTGAGACCAAAGTAACAGTAGCATTACCTGCTGTTAGGAAGGTTATTGCTTCTTGTGAGGTTGTGATTTGATGACTCATGCTTTTATCTCCTTTTTAGTGTTTGAAGGGGGAGGGCCGAAGCCCTCCCGTTTTTAATTACTTATTATAAAAACCAATCGCTGCGCAACTTTCCCATTCATAATACAAATTATGCTTTTCACAAAATGAATCAATTCTAGGATCAACCCACGAATACATTCCCTTGTTGCCATTATATTCTCCGTAATAATCTATAGCCATACCACCTTGTCCTGTTGGTGTTTCACTTGTCACCATAGCCACCTCGTTGCCATTGCAAGTTTCCCCAATAAAAGAAACTTGATACTTACTATCAGTTGTTTTAAAAATCTTATTCATCCTTTTAACTATTGTTGTTTTTCTAATCATGTTTTTATCTCCCTTTTAAGTTTGTACCTTTTTAATTACATAGACAGTATACCATTTAGCTCCTAGTTTGTAAACCCTTATTTCAAATTATTTTCATTTTATTTTAAAAGAAACGGGAGGGCCGAAGCCCTCCCGTTTTTAATTATTTCCGGCGATAAACTTTAGCTTCACGATCGTAGATAACTTCAATATCAGTTCCAGGGATTGTTAAGTCTTTACCTGTCTCCCTTGGATTCATGAGGATGATAGTATCCCAAGGCCAGGTTTGAACTTCACTGATTGCTTCGGGTGTACCCTTAGCCAAATCTCCTGTGCCTTTACAATGAAGACATTCTTCAATTCGGCTTTTGCCTTCTCCGTCACAAACCCAACACTCGTTTAAGTTTAACTTATCGATTTTTTTCTTAGTCTCTTCTTGTTCTTGTTTTAATTCTTCACATAAAAAATTCCAGATTTCCTGTTTTTCTTCTGGGGGAGCATCATAGAATCTATGATTCCGTGGACGAAAGCCGTAAGTATCTTTGTGAAGATCACTGAAAGTATTTTCGTCGTAAGTAAATGTTGTCATGTTTTATCTCCTTTTTAAGTTTGTATCTTTTTAATTACATAGACAGTATACCACCTTACTCCTAGTTTGTAAACCCCTATTTCAAATCTTTTTCATTTAAATCGTATTTATTTTCCCAGACATTAATGTAGTAGATTAGCCTGGATCGGAAGCCCTGCCTTGTCCCCTTATAACTAGTCTTAGCTGGAGATAACCCATTGACCAGATATTGCCGGATTGCTAATAGGATCTCAGGGGTGGCATGAGACGGATAACTTAATACTTGCCTCTTTGCTATTCGATCAAATGAAGCTGATCGGATCTTACCTTGATATTTTGATGGTTTGCCAAGTCTCATATTTTAACTACCTTTCTCCCCGCATTGAGCCAGATATGTATGCTGGTCGCAACATAGCTCTGCCGGAAATAAATTGTGTGAATAGAAGTATTAAGTAACATTTTTGTACAGTAGATACATGTTTCGGTAGTGGTATAGATATATGCTGCCTCTCGTGGATTAGATAATTGGATCAATGCATTCTGTTCAGCATGGATAGCTAAGCACTCATCTAAATGGGTGCCAGACTTAGCCAGAGCTCCTGTACAAGGACTTCCCTCATTACAATGATCTATCCCCTGTGGAACACCATTGAAGCCCGTAGCAAGGACTATTCCTGCCTCGCTGGTGATTACAGCTCCTACTTCTCTTCTGACACAAGTAGCTCGTTTGGCTATAACCTCGGCCACCTGCATCATTGCTTCGTGTTTATCCAATCTTGACATCGCATGTCTCCTTCATCCAGCAATTTGAACAAGCTTTTGCTTGGTTGGAATATCCTGAGGTCTTACAGAAATTATATTTTGCTTCTGAGATCATTTTGTCAGGCTTTAAATACCTTTGTCCCGAGGATGGGATTGGCTTACCTCTAATATGTGCTATTATATGTTTAGCAATATATTCATTGAATTCGATAGGCATAGCTTTTCCTGTCTGTTTTACCATGTTGCTATTCTTAGCCCCATGCTCCCATTTTCCATCTACTAACTCTGACCCAAAGAATTCGAAGTCATCTGGAAAGCCCTGGATCCTTGCACGTTCGCGTATTGATATTGGAAGGCATATAGTTGGATGCATCGATGGATTAACCCCTGTAAGAACTGGCGAAGTCCAGTCATAATCTAGACGGGCAAGTGAGGGGCGAACTTTCATTTCCCCATTCTCTCCATGGTATTGAAAATTCTGTTTCGGTTTCTGATGCTCTTTACAATACTTCTGAACTTCTGCCCATGTTGGGCGATCGCCGCGATGTCTCATGTGAAAGAACCTCGTAGCAGAACCATTTGTTATATGTTGATCATGATTGGGTAAGCACCCCCATTTCCCTTCGATATCTCCAATCTTATCCCGGATGGTCCAGCTGGAGAATTCTTCCTGTTCGTCAGGTTCAAATATATAGTTTTCTGTCTTCAAAGATCCGATCATAAACATTCTCTTACGATGTTTCTGGATATTGCCATAATTATAATTTGAAACCCATTCAGGAAATAAATCGTATTCAGGTAAGAGGTCAACATAGCTTTCAATCGGCAAAGCATTGAAGCACTGAGGAAGATCATCCATGACAAAATATTTAGGTTTAAGCTTAGATACATACTCCAGGAAAAGAGGTATGTCACCAGCATCATTCTTATCTAACTCCGAGTTCTTATTAACACTGTTCAATAGACTATACATTCCACATTCAGGATGGCCCATTGCTAAGTCGATGTCATCTGGGATCATCCCGTCAGGAACATCATTTAATCCTCTAGCCATAAAGGCTCCTGGAAAATTTTCAATAAATGTATTCTTGTCATTGTGATCCTTTAGCCGATAGTATCCTCTCCATTCGATATTCCCTACCACACTAAAGCCAGCAATATCGGCTCCAATCAACATCGAACCGATCCCGGAAGTTAGCCCGATAGCTTGGAACTTACTCTTCTTGAGTTGACCTTTAGGTTCAATATAGGCGGGCTGAGTCTTTGGTGGCTTACGTGTTAAAGCTTTAATGTAATCAACCATTGATAATCTCCTCAATTGCGTCTGTCGGATCCTGGAAGTTTTCATCCTTGATAGCATCAACGATTGAACCGTCATTCGGGCGAGTATCTTTGATCCCAGGTTTTTTAGTCATGTTAGCACGATGGACAGCATCAAAGCAAGCCTGAGCTTGTTCTTCATCTAATCCTAATTTGACTAAGCCACCAATAGCAAAATAGCATAGATCAATTAAGGCATCAACCTTCCCGGCGTCAGATGGACTATCTTCAAACTCTTGGATTTCTTCTTTCAATGCAGCTACTAACCATTCTTGTTCTGGTAGATCTAAAGTTAGAACCATTTGTCTTGGATCTGCGCCAAGAACCGCGCGATTGAATTCATAGATTTCATTAATCATAAAGCAGACCTCCATACATTTGATAAGTTGATACGATGGTTTTGATTAAAGCCAGCCGACTTGAGCGGTTTCTTTGGTTGGTCAATAACCCCCTGAGGAACAATCCCCCGAGCAATCCTTTTCAATTCTTCTTTCTCTGTACGTCTTGACCAAGAAAGGCCTAAAGCATATTTCACAATCTCAGGAGCAAGGAAAGGTGTTCGATGCTCGACTGTATGCTTCATCATAACTCGATCCAAGCGGGGGAGATGCCAATATGGAAGTTCAACAAATACATCAGAGGATTGGCTATCATATTCCTTTGCTCTCCTATATCCTCCAAATAATTCATCAGCGCCATCTCCGGAAAGAGTTACATGATAACCTTTCTCTTTGACAGCAGCTCCTAAAGCATATTGGGGTAAGAGAGAACCTGCATCAGCTGGAGATTGCATAGCTTCTACTGCGTCGGCCATTGAGGGTAGTTCAGTAACAAGCTCTTCGTAGGGATGATTACCGATCGCTTGTAGGAACATATATTTTTCTTCATTCTCGGCGTGAAAGACTTTTAGATCTGCTCCTAGTTCCTGAGCAACTTTAAAAGTTAAGGTACTATCCAACCCACCGGATAAAAGCATGGCAATCGGTTGATCTGAAACAAGACGATTCTTGACTGATTTTCTAAAAGCTTCCCCTAGATCATCTGGTGTATGAATATATCTCCAGTCCCAATATGGCAGTGGGACCATATCTACTCCTATACAATGTCCTGCAGGAAGCTGTTTAACTTCCTCCCATGGTGTTCCTCCAGTTGGATCATATCCCCATTTAATACAATTTCCAATATGAGCCATGTCAGGGGTTAGATTAAAGACTCGAAAAGCATCTGGTTCTGAAGCTACCATTTTATATTTTAAAGAATAATATAAAGGTTTCTGGGAAAGATAATCTGTAAATGCAAATACTCCCCCGTCTGGAAAACGACGAATCCCTGACCACATCCCGTCAGCTTTATGAATAGGATATAAACCTTGAGACGTCAGTTTATGAAAAACCTCCGTGTCAGTTTCTGCTTCAGGATATAATTCTTTATAATTAAAGATCTCGCCTACTAACCAGCTCTCCCCGTCATCGTCAATATAAGGTTGTGCCCCGTTTTTAAGATTTATAATAGGAAGACGAATATGACCGATTGTCATATCAAAGAAGCAATGAATAGTTGAAGTTTGCGTTCCTCTGTGTTTCATTTTATCTAAAGCATAAGTTACATTTTGCACTGCTTCAGGACTGGATTCAAACCTTAAAACTAATCCACACATGGTAAGTCATCCTCCTGCCAATTGTATGTGATATCAAAGCCAATCGTACGGAATAACTGGTCATAAAGATCAACGATACGAGGATGCCGGCGTTTGATCTTTTCAAGATATTCCGGTGATTTATGAGCTTTTTTTTCATGAGAAATATTCTCATACATAGTCTTTAAATCTGTTTTACAATAAATTAGGTAAATGTTGTTCTTTTCTTTAAACTCCTCCCATTTTGAAAGAAGTGTTTTATGATCAATAATTAATGGATGTTGTCGATAAACAATTTCAGATAAGTAAGGAAAGCGATCAACTATGCAATCGGGATTCGCTTCTATTATTTTAACTCTACCTATAAGCTCCCCGGGAGTGGATGATTGTCCACCTGTATGTAAAACCTTTTTACCTAGTTTCTCGCTTAAATTATTAGCTAAGGTTGATTTCCCCGATCCGTCTGGTCCTTCAACAATAATGATCATTTCTTACTCCTATAATCTTCAAGAGCTTCAAGTAATTCATTTTGTCCCTCTTCTTTTCCTCGAAGGACTTTCCACATCAATTGATCAACTGTTCCCCGAGTAGTTATAAAATGACAGACAACAGGATGTTGTTGACCGCTTCGATGGATCCTCGCAATAGTCTGAGCAAACTGTTCATACGAGAATGTTAACCCATACCACACCATTGTGTGTCCTCCGTCCTGGAGATTAATACCGTGACCACCTGAAGCGGGGTGGAGGAGAAGTATACGAATCTTTCCTGCATTCCATTTCTCTATAGCATCCTTATCTTCATTTAAGACAACGGGTTTATATTCTTTGAGTTTATCCTTGATAATTTTTAATTCGTGGCGAAAATTATAGACAACAATTATCGGTGATCCTGTTTCAGTAATGACCTCTTCTAGAGCTTCTAATTTCTTAGTATGTAGCTTTATGGTCTCGCCGTCGTTGTCATAAAATGCTCCATTAGCTATCTGCCGGCATTTTATCATCGCTACAACTACATTAGCTGCAGTGATTGTAGTATCCCCAAAGGTAGCAAATGCCTCTTCTTCAATATCATCATAAAACTTTTTATGCTTTACATCCATGCTGACTCGAATCCGATTGTAAGTAAAATCTGGCAATCCAGGAAGGTTTCCTCCTTGCTGAATAACAATATCTTTAATTCGGTCATAGATGATTTCTTTCGCTCCAGAGTTAGGTTCAAACTTCCATCCATGGTAATCTATGGTGTGGAAGAAACGATCCTTATATGCTCCTGCAGTCTTCCCTAATCTATCTCCTTGGTCTAACATAAATATCTGAGGCCATAATTCCAATAATGAATTAGGAGTTGGAGTTCCTGTTAAGATATATCGGCGCTTAAAATTCTTAATTTTATAACGAAGCTTCCTGAAACGCTTAGATCCTACATTCTTGAACATACTGCTTTCGTCAACAATCAGGATCTGAAACTCCGGTAATTCATTTTGATTAAATAGCCAGACTAAGTTCTCCGGGTTGATTAAATAAATATCAGCTTTAATTTTAAGAGCATCTAATCTTTGTTTAGCTGTTCCATAAGCAAGTGAGAAAGATAAGTTGATCCCCCACTTTTTTGCTTCCTGTCTCCATACAGATTGAATTACACGGATCGGAGCAACGATTAGAGTTGGTCCTTCTTTCATCTGTTCCAATGCTGTTAGCATCGAAATAGTTTTACCCCAACCCATCTCAACGAATAATCCGGCAGAGTCATGGTCAAGTAAATGCTTGACCATGACTTTCTGATAGTCCCGAAGTTCCATCATTTCTTTATAAACACCGGTGAAATCTGTTCACGTGGAATAGGCACTCCTGGGAAACGCTTAGGATAGGTATTCATGAACAGGGTTGTTGGATAATGTGGTGCACAATATGTACCTATGAACTCCATGCTATCAGGGAGAGTGCTTGCAAGTTTTTCATGCAAAGGAACTATCTCCCTTTTCTTCATGGTGTCCTTAATTACAAATACCACGTGCCCACCTTTCTTAACTTTCGAACAGACCTTAGCATGGATCTCTGTCATTTTATCCCAATATCCATTTCCTGTAAGCAAGCCAAGGTTACCCTCTTTTTTGTAATCAAATACGCCTACGTCTGGAAACTCTTTCCCGTTTTTAGATTTCTCCATTTTACCGGTAAGAATTTTCTGATTCTTGTCCCCGCCTTTTGGATAGGGATTAGATAAATTGACAAGAGCAATACTTTCGTTTTTAACTTTATCTAACTCTTCAAGTGCATCGCCTGGGTAGAGTTCCCATCCTGTTTTAAAAGGTTCCATTGCTAAACGAGTTATATCAGGGAATTCAAATTCGATCCCAATAGCTTTCCGTTCGAATAGACAAGCTTCATAAAGAGTTGTCCCTGATCCTGCAAATGGATCTAGAACAATATCCCCTGGTTCAGTCCAACGATTAATCGCATATCTGATCCCTGCAAAAGGAGTTATAGCGATATGACCTAAACGAACTGCTCTTGGGAGATATCTTGTTCGATACTTAAGACAATTCATTTTAGAATGATCGTCTTCGTAAAGTGTTCCCATCCAATTCTTTTTAGTACAGAGTTTGGACGGGTTTGAGAATTTGTCGGGATACTCCCCCGCAAATAAGCGGGGGATTGGCCCATGAAGATTGATATCATATTTCATTGAAATTTTTCTCCATCCATTCTGAAAGGTTTATACGAATAGCAGGGAGGTCTTTAGATTTTACTTTTCTTTGAACATCCCCTTTAGTAAAAATCCAATATCTTTCTTTTTTGGAGTATTCCATTTTGATTTCAAAAACCCAACAGTTGTCAACCATTTTATTGAGTTGCGCTTGTGAAGTTAAAATCTTTCTTTTGGGTTTATCTTTTTTGATAGCTTCTTCGAGATCCTCGATATCAACTCCCTCTTTAATATCTTCGAATTCTTCTTCTAAAATACTAGAATCGATATGTTCTTGAGGCATTATTGAATATCTAGCAGGTCGGCCGAGAGATTTAATTAATTTTTCCCCCAGAGCTTTAATCTTATATCGAACTTGGTCTTCACTTAGTTGATTGTGGAGAGCAATTAGTTTAATGCTTGAATCTGGATTTTGTTTGATGTATTCGTAAACTGTATTATCCATGTTTTTATCTCCTTTTTAGTGTTTGAAGTGGGAGGGCCGAAGCCCTCCCGTTTTTAGTTAGTTAAGTTCGCCGTATAAGTAATCAGCGAAATCACTAATCTTTCGAGATCGATTTTGAAGGATGGTCATATTGCCTTGACCTTCGTTCGGTTTAATAGCTTCGGTAGCAGCGTTGAATAAACGCCAAAGAGTTGCACCGTCTTCGTTGTGTTCTTCGTGGCGAGGTTCGATCCATTCGTTGATTGCAGTACTGAGTTGGTTGGGATTCAGGATATTTTCTCGATGCATGTGAACCAAAGCGTTGTTGCCATCGCTCTCAGTCATCTTAGTTGTTCGATATCCGCTGAATCGTTCCAAATTTTCTTTGACCATACTAGGGATTTTAGTGATCGCGCCATCGATCATTGAGGGAAGGCGATCCATAACGTTGAGAGTTTGGCGAGTACGGAAGACGCCGAGATCGCCGTGGAAACACATATTGGAGCATACGGTAACGTTAGATCCAAATGCGATGCCTCTGGAAATTCGACCGTCATGTGAACCTCGAATTCCGAGATTAAAAGACCAGTCCGAACCTTTCATATTAGGAGTAGCAATTTCCATGACGCCAAAGAATTGTGAGCCGTCATGTTTGACTGCGAATTGTTCTTTTACGATTTCAATTTCATGATCTGTTAATTTGTTGTCAATCATTGTAACGAAATCGTTGTAATCTACCGGGCGGTGAAATCGGCCCATTGGCTCTGGAGTAACTACGGAAGATAATTGTTTTCGGTTTAGAAGAGATTCGTTTTTAGGATTGTAGAATAAAGTCATGTTTTTATCTCCTTTTAATTGTTTGTCGTTATTGACATTATTAGTATACGACACAACTTAATATTTGTAAACCCCTATTTCAAATTATTTTCATTTTTATTTATAAGCTCATAATCGCTTATAAAACAATGAAGTGAAGCTATTTGCATATCCAAGGAGCCTGGAATCATCCATGAATGTTCTTCTCTGACCTTATCTAACACCCAAAGCAGTAGCCGAGAAGTTAGGTAAATATCATCTCTCATATGTCTGTATATATCACAGGACCTAAGTTGATAGCTAACATGTAAAAATCCATCGCGTTGAATAAAATGATAACCTAAAGAACACGGAATCCGACCCCCGTGAACAGCACCAGTATCTTCCGGAAAGAATATTGGAAGATAAGCTTGACGAGTATGAGGTTCACGTTTCAATAAAGATACTACGTCATCAAGATCTCCATATGGTTCACGGATCCCTTGCATAGGATCAAGATCCCCATTCATATTTTCATCCAATCTTCCTCCTTGAGTTTGGTTAGCTAATTTCGGCCAATAACGTTCAGCATAAGAATGATTAAACTGTTCACCTTTATCCCTGAATTTATTTGCTGAAGAAGCCCATGGCCAATACTCCCAAGTCTTTCCTGGATTGATCGGTTGTCCACTAACACGTTCTAGTTCAAAGTGATCATCTGCCCAAGGTAAGTTTGGTCGGCAAAGATTTTTAAGCAAGTAAATATTACTAGGAATCGACATATGAAGTTTTACAAATAATTGCTCCATCATTTCTGCTTCTGGTCTATCTTTTATATCTATCCCTTGCCACTTTTCAGTGTGTATAGGTTTTGCTGTTCGTAGAAAATTTTCTATTACTTCATGTATAGGATTATTCATACTTTCTCCCTTTTATATCCTACTTTTCCTCCTCTTTTTACTTCAACAGCTACCTTAGCCCATGCTGCTTTAGATCCTTCACCATTAGTTTTAGTAAGCTGTGCACCGCGAGATTGCTTACGGTGTGGGGTATTCCATTTACGACTAGCACCAATGGGGCGTGCTATAAGTTCATCAGGAGAAATAGTTTCTATAAGATTTCCATCACCATCATATCTTTTAACTTCGTGAAACAATTTAGCTCCGTAATTAGCTAATTTAGTTTGATTACGCCTATGCATCGATTTTGTTTGTTTATTAAAATGATGTCCCATTTTCTATTTCCTTTAAGAAAATTGTTAATTCATTTCTACCTCTAATTACTCTGGCATCAAACCCACAATCAATAAGCCATAAGATCCAGATCTTTTGTGCTTTAGATATTTTACTACGATCTTTGAGTTCAATAAAATATATTCTTGATCCAGGTAATAAAATCATTCGATCAGGGATGCCAATATTCCAAAGTGGATTTAGTTTGATCGATCTTCCCCCCATAGCTTTGACAGACTTCATAAGACGTTTTTCAATATTGGCTTCCATTTAATTTTTTATATCTCCTCGATTCCTAAAGATTTTAAAACATCATGTGCTTCATTTATATATCGATTGTAGTCAATGTGTTTTGGCAAACTGCCCATCTCCATCATTGGCCAAGCTGCATCTGACTTCGGAACTCTGTTCCCGTTGCTCTCATACCTTATAGCTTCTCCTTTGGTCGAATGAATCCATCGAACAACTCGACCAAGATATTGTTCTTTCCAAACTGCTCCACCTTTAACCGTCCTGGCCAGGATAAATTCTCTAGGATCTTTGCATTTGTTTATTGTGTCTTCAATAGGAGTTCCTTGTAATAAATAATCTTTAACAGACCTGATGATCACATCGCCTGCTGGATTTTTTCTTAAAGATGTTTCGGTAAAGATTCCTTTACCTTTGGTCTTATCTTCTGTAGTAATCGCAAGATAATTATTCACATCCCTAGAATATAAAGCTTTGTAAGTTGTATCTTCCAAATTGAATTCTGTTTTCTTTTCCCACTTTTGGCAGATACTATCGAATGTATCAGTATCAACTTTATCCAATAAAGATACAAAACCATCCGTGTTGGCTGATATAATACTAATCCCGTTTCGTTCAAGAACCTCGATTAACCATAACAAACAAAGTTGACCAGTAAGAGTTACATTGAGCATCAGTTCGGGAGAATATAAAAAAGAATATTTCGAACCTAATTTTCCAAAGCTAGAGTTCAATGCTAGTTTGAGAGATTCATCAACCAATCTGTCTCCGTTCTGTTTGGCCTTCTTTCTATCCTCAAACATCTGATTATAAATTTTAAGAAATAGCTTATCAAGGTGCTTTGGAGAAAGTTCACGGTTGATAATAATCATAGGATAATAAGAAGTCACATCTCGTTCTACCATGATCTGTTTTTTATTTGGTTTAATACTCTGAGCTTTCTCGGATGAATGTAATCCTCCAATACCAATCCGATAAGTTGATCGACCAATTTCGATCTTCATTCCTTTCAGTTCTGTCGGTAGCTTGATCGCTCCTCTGCCATCGAGTTCAAATTTATGTGAACGTACAAACGATAACATTTCTTTGAGTTGAGGATCCTTAAACTTCAAATACCGCGGAGGATCATATTGGATAGTTCCCCGATATTCTCCAGGCTTTTTTATTTGTCCGAGTTTAGATTTGAATATAGCTTCAGCAATTTGACCATCCGATTTACTCATAACTGGTATTTGGTATTCAGCGCCAATCCTTTCTCTAAGCTCAAGGTTAGGTTGGATTGCATGGAAAAGATTAATTGTTGTATCCAGGTCATTTTCGCAATAAGCTAGAACAGCTTTCATTTCTTTTTCTGTTAAGGTTTTGTCTGGAGGATAAGGTAAGTCTTGAAGCCGTTGGGAATGTAATCTTGCTCCGTATAGTTTAAGTCCTACCATTACTCCCGGCGATGGTTCCATAAGGTCGATGTGATTTATATCAATTGGTTCAATCGCAAAGTGTTTCATAGTCATCCAACCAGGTTTAGAACTTTCAATAATATAATCAGATACTTTTTTTAAAGTCTCGATCCATGAACCTGTAAGATACATAGCTAAAATAGGAATATCATAATTGTTAGAATTGAATCCGATTAAGGTTCTTTTTCTTAATAACTTTATAATCTTATCCCGATCTTTTCCATGGATCGTTCCACATGAACCTTTACTCTCGAATGAAATGACCTTCCCGGTTTCTACATGCTTAAAGGATAAAAGGAAATAGTTAGGGAAGAGTTCTATATCAAAGGCAACTATATCTTTTATATTCATCTTATAAATACAGCGTATATTATATGACCTAAAAAATAAATCATAGCAAATACTATTACTCCATATCCAATTCGTTCCATTATTTTATCCATTGGCTTTCCCCGTTTTAAAGTTTATATTTATTTATTTATTTATTTATTTATTTATTTATTTATTTATTTAGACCAATAACCATATACACATCTTGTTCCCTCTCGGGAGCAATCATAAGTGTCGTTAATAACCCCATCAATCATGGTAGTATAATGTTTGGAAACAGAAACAACTAAGTGGCCTTTTGGAAGTTCATCTGATTTCAAATGTACTTTGCATCCGCTGCCAATGAACATGGTCGGCGTCCATTTGAATCCGATCGAAGCCATATAATCTTTGAACCATTTCCGTGTAACATTTATCCCGTTTGATGCGGTTCGACTACGTTTACCTTTATCGTATTTAGATCTACGTTGGGTACCTTTACCTTGTGCTAATGCATCATAAACTTCTTGGTATGGTAGTTCGCTTGCGATCGCAATAGCTCTAACTACGCAATCGCTGGTATGACCTTTTCTTCCTGCTTCTTTTCTTCCTCCGTCATTGTATTTAAATTTTATGTTTTTATTTTCTTCCATGTTTTTATCTCCTTTTAGTGTTTTTAATATTCGCCGCCAGTTAACATTTCAAATAGTTGGTCATATTCTTTTTCAGATAAATCAGGCTTTATTAATCCTTCAGACTGCATTTTAATAATCCAGTTTTCTTCGTAACTGTCCCATTCTTCTAGCATTAATTCGAAAATGTTTTGGTTAGTGTTTTTATTTCCTTTAATTGTTTTCATGTTTTTATCTCCTTTTTAATTATATAAACATTGTATCGAATTATTCTAAGAATGTAAACCCCTATTTCAAACTATTTTCAATTTATTTTAAAAGGTTATAAAACAAGGAGGGAAGGGGCTGGTAATGCAAATCCAGCCCCCATGGAATTAATCGTCAAGGTCGTCGTCGTCGTTGTCATCGTCGTCTTCGTCGTCACTAAGATCATCGAAGTCGTCTGTAACATCAACTGGTCCCATTCCGAATGCTTCGCCATCTTTTACGAATTGAACACCATAGAGGTTGGCATTGATTCGCTTTCCGAATGAATTATTTTGAACCCAAAGATCAACAATTGCATTCACGAAACATCCTGCATAAATAACGTTATCATCTTCAGTCAGAGGTGAACGGTCTCGGTCGATAACGGTAGGACGTCGAGATTGCGAGGCCTTGATAGACCAGTTCCCTTCGTATCCGTTATACTCAACTTCATCACCGTCCTTAAGACAACGTTTGTCTTGCGGAACCTTAACATTTGCTTCTTTGAGTTTGGCTGCGATAGCCTTGTCGAGTTTGGCTTTCAGCTTCTTATCCTTTTTACTAAAAAGGAAAGTTGCTTCGTACTTGCCATCCTCGCCATTGAATTGTGCTCTTTGGAAAAGGGAGGGAAAAGATAAACGTACATTTTTTAACTGGATTTTAGTGCTTTCAGACATTTGATTTCTCCTTAAAAGATTTTAGGTTTTTAAACATAATTATTATCTCACAATCAAAATAGTTTGTAAACTATTATTTCATTTTAATTGGAATTATTTTTCCTTGTGGCTTTACAGTATGCTCCGCTACTATTTCTTTCCCTAAAAGTTTTTCTGCTTTACCTAATGTGATTAGGCTTTTCTGCCATGCATCTTTACCGAGTTTCTTAATAAGGAATTCTTCTGCATCATCTCCCCACTTCCTATTGGTCTTACTATATCCAGTTTGGAAGCCCGGAATATCTTCACCTTTAATTAAAAATTCAGTAACTCGTTCTTCAACATCTTTGAGAAACATTTCGATTAGTTTTTTATGGGATAAGACTTCACTAAGCTCTTCCATATTAAGAAGATCAGCATCAAGGTCATCAAATTCATTCCCAACAATTTTATTTGTGAAATCCCTAAGTGCTTTACATTCAGAACTAGCTTTGCACCATCGACATTGTAATTCTCCTGGAATGGCTGGCGCATTAGGATCTTCTGTTGCCTTTGCTGCTTTCTTAACTATCTCTGCGTAAGCTTTAAGTTCTTTAGTTGTGAGTTCTTCCGAATGGAAATGATTTAATCTAGGTTGTCCTATATGGATAACTATTTTTTTTATATCTTTGTCTCTATCAAACTCAAGCAAAGATCCAATTGCATATATTCGGCCTTGGCTATTTTTAGTTGCCCAGACCTTAACTCCTTTTCCATACTTAAGATCAAATACGTGAAGAGTTTTTTTATTCCAATCTAAAATTACATTGTCCGCAGTTCCAAATCCATCTGGAATATATTGCCCAAGATTAACCCGAACTTCGGTATACAATACACAATTGGAATCAGTCATGTGGGCCATAACATAGTCTACATATTTTCTTACTTCAGTGGTCATTTCGTCATCATAGCCTTCCCATTCTTCTGGATTAGGATCTTCGAACATTAATTCCGATAAGCTATGAGCCTTTGTTCCCTCTTCAGCATAAGGTGAGGGTTTTTCTTCGATGCCTTCTGAAATGCGAACTGATCCTGGGCAGTTCATCCAACGTGATGATGAGGATGGTCCTAATTTAAAGTGTGACATTATTAAAGCTCCTTTAAAAGTTTTTATTTACTTAATCGGAATAGTATGATATTTTTTCTAATACGTAAACCAAAAAATGAAAGGAATTTGAAATGCCTAAAACAATCATGGTCCTTACAAAAAGGGAATTCATGAGCAGGCTTAAGAATAGAAGCTTGCTCAAGATATCCAAAGGATGTGGAGTTTCATATCCGACTCTCCGTAGGATACAAAAAGGAGAATCAGATATTATTAACCTTAGTGTGCTAAAAAAAGTTACAGATTTCTTGGGGGTAAAGAATGGTCAATAAAGCTTATGTTGATCAATACCTCAAAGCCAATGCTAACCTAACTCCATTAAAAGATAAACGCCCGGTCCTTAAGAAATGGCAATCAACTAAACTCTCCGAAGAAAAGATCAGAGCCCACAAAGGTAATCTTGGATGGGTATTATCTAAGAAAGATTTAGTAATTGATATAGATCCAAGGAACAAGGGATCGGCCAGTTTCGAAAAACTGGCCGATAAGGGAGGGATCGGGGGAGCTATTGGGGATACGGTTAAAACCGCTGGAGGGGGCTTCCATATCTATTTAAGTATACCCCAAAGCTATTACGGATGTAAACTTAAAAAACAGCTAAAAGATTATCCTGGTATTGATTTCCTATCTGTTGGAGCTCAGTGTGTAATCGCTGGAAGTAAAGTCGAGAAGGGCAGATACAAATGGGTGAATGGCGGATTTTACCAAACTGAAGCTCCATCTAAACTTTTAGATTTACTTATTGCAGATAATAGAACATCAAACGAAGACGATGAGCTTGGCGACTTTGCAGGTCTGATTGGAAGCGGTACGGCTACAGAAGAACGTGTTCTTGAGTTGCTTGGTAAGATCGATCACAACATTCCAAATAGCGATTGGGTCCGAGTTGGCATGGCTCTTAAGAACTGGGATCCTGTTCGCGGTTTAGAACTTTGGGAAGAATGGTCAGTCGGCGGTGATACTTATAAGGAAGGTGAAACCACTGCTCGTTGGTCTTCTTTTATTATCGACGGCCGTGTTACTATCGGGACTTTAGTTCATATGGCTAAGTCAAGCGATTTCGATAAAGCTTTTGATCGCCGCCAGAAGTTTGTTAACCGAATCAATAGCTCGGATGAACGTGAGATTACAGTTTCTCTTTGTGCTGATATTCGTAAAACAGAAATGAATGATCAAGATCGTGAAGTTTTATCTGTCACCATCCAGCGCCGGCTTCATCAAATTACAGGCATTAAACCTGGCATTGCTACTATCCGTTCCCAAGTTAGACCTGTTCAAACTGTTAGAGCTAATCATGATATGCCGGCTTGGTGTAAATCTTGGGCTTATATACTTTCCCATAAATGTTATGCTTATCTTCCTACTGGACGGCTATTAAATGCTGAAGCTTTTAATTTGGAGAATACCCAATACTGTCCTATGGGTGAAGGAGGCCAGCGCCCCACAGCGACTTGGTATGTTGCTCAAGGTAATTACTTAGAGGTTCTGGATGGAACGCAATACCTACCTATGTATGATGATCGTGTTCTAACCTTTAATGGCCAGCGGGTTATGAATAGCTTTATTCCTTCCTCTATTCCTTTTACTGCAGATTATATAAGTAAAGAAGGACAAGAGATCATTGATCGGATTACTGATCATATCCGTTTGCTTATTGGTAACGATAATGATACGGAAATTATGCTGCAATGGTTAGCACATAATATCCAGTTTCCTGGACGAAAGATTCTCTGGGCTCCTGTGATCCAATCTAGACAAGGAGCGGGTAAGTCCTTAATGAAGTACATTCTCTTAAAATGTTTAGCAGCTCCGAATGTGGGTGTGGTTTTGACAACCCAAGTTGCTAGTACGTTTAATGGATGGGCAACTAATAAATCGGTGAACATCCTGGAAGAGCTTAAACTTGCTGGTCATAACCGTTTTGATACAGCAAATTCTCTTAAACCTATGATCACTGATAGCGTGATCCAGATCAACGAAAAGAATGTAAAGCCTTTCCTATCCCACAATGTTACGAATTATATGTGCTTTACTAATTACCGAGATGCTCTTCCAATGGATGAAGGCGATCGTCGATATTGGATTGTGTTCTCTCCTATTACTAATGAACAGCTTCCTGAACAGGATTATTTCTATCGTTTATTTGAAGATCTTAGGGATATCGGACCTGAGCTAAGACGTTGGATGATTGATTACCCTACTAATATAATTAAAGAATCTGTACGAGCGCCTGGCACCCACTCTAAGAAAGCTATGATTATGATTGAAGAAGAAAAGATTGCTGGCTTATCTGAAGTTAAGGATCTATTGAAAGAAGGTGGGATTGGATACGATAAAAATCTATTTTTTACTAAACCTTTATTCGTTGCGCTGAAAGAAAAAACAATGTTTGAGGATGATTTAATAGATCTTAATCGGAGTGAAAAGGTGTCTTTGATTAAGAGATTAGACTTCATTCCTTACCATAAAAAGATCAAATATGATGGTGCAAAAGTTACTGTATACACTCGTGAAGGTTGGGATTTGAAGAAAATTAGGGAATATATTAAAGAAAGTGGCTGGAAATAAGGGATAGGAGGCTAAAGGATTTTAGCTTTAGCCTCCTACCTAAATCCTTATTTTTATTATATTATATGTGTATAAGTGGCTAAGGTGTCTATAATATATAGAGAGTGTATAGCATAGCATAGAAACACCATATATTATTCTAGTAAGAACGTAATAGGTAGAATTGGTCGCCTTAGACACCTTGACCACCTTTTCTTGATGAAACGAGGGCAATTAGCGATTGGATGCGAAATAATTGTGGCATTTTAAGCTTGAATGGAATATGATTTGAAGGATTGGAGAATTTATGGCTAAATTAGGACCACATGGACCAAAGTACGGCGGCGGATCGAGATTGGGAAAACCCAATAGAAGTACTGTGGCCGTTAAAGAAGCATTGCAATTAGCGTTTGAAGGATTAGGTGGAGTTCCAAAGCTTATTGAGTTTGCTAAAGAGAACCAAACCGAATTTTATAAAATATGGGTAAAGATGTTACCTCAAGAAGTTAAAGCTTCTGTTGCTTTTAGCCCCGAATTAGTAGCTCAAATCCAGGAAGGACGAAAACATGTTGGCATTAAATGAATATGCTAATGTAGATTTGGAGCTTGCTCAGGATATGTCACGATATTATGCTGATCCAGTTGGCTTCGTTATGTATGCTTTCCCATGGTCATCTGATAGATCAATACAAGTTTGTAAGTTAAAAGGCAAATGGAAAAAGAAATATAAAGCTATATATGGTCCTGATGAATGGGCGTGTGAATTCCTGGATGATCTGGGGAAAGCAGTTAGAGATAGAGGATTTGATGGTCAGAAGTCTGTTGATGCTATTCGCATGGCAGTTAGTTCAGGTCATGGTATAGGTAAAAGCGCAATGACTGGATGGATCAATACCTGGATCCAATGCACTCGTCCGTTTGCACAAGGCACGGTTACAGCTAATACATTTCAGCAACTCGAAACAAAAACTTGGGCACAGATTAAGAAATGGATGAAGCTTTGTGTTGCGTCCCATTGGTTCACAATTGGAGCCAGCCGAATATATCACAACGATTATCCTGAGCAATGGTTTTGTTCTGCTCAAACTTGCCGAGAAGAGAACTCCGAATCATTCGCTGGTCAGCACGCTGTTAACTCAACATCATATTATATTAACGATGAGGCCTCAGCTATCCCTGACGCCATCTTTGAGGTTCAAGAGGGTGGATTAACTGATGGTGAGCCAATGCAATTTAGCTTTGGCAATCCTACACGGAATACAGGACGCTTCCGAGAATGTTGGCGTAAGTTCCGACATCGTTGGGGGACTTACAAGATTGATAGCCGTGACGTTCAGATTACTAATAAAAAATTCCTTGAGGAAATGATTTCGGATTATGGCTTAGATAGTGATACAGTCAAAGTTCGTATCCTTGGTGAGTTTCCTAAATCATCAGTAAAACAATTTATCAATGAAGGTGATGTAGAAGATTGCAAAGGCCGGATGCTTAGAAAACCTTCCTATCAATTTGCTCCAATTGTTATCGGTGTAGATCCTGCATGGTCAGGAGATGACGAGTTTGTTATTTATATGCGCCAAGGACTATTTAGTAAAATGCTTGGAGTATGGGAGAAAAATGATAACGATATTGAAATGGCTAATATCCTTGCCCGCCTTGAAGACGATTACAATGCTGATGCTGTACATATTGACGGAGGTTTTGGTACTGGGGTTGCTAGTGCTGGTAAGACTATGGGTCGCAATTGGCAGGTTATATGGTTTAGTGCGAAAAGTCCTGATTCCGGTTGCCTCAATCTCAGAGCCCACATGTGGAATGAAATGAGAATATGGTTAAAAAATGGCGCATGTATCCCAAATGATGATATATTACATACAGATTTAATTGGTCCTGAGACCAAACCGAGACTTGACGGAAAGATACAACTTGAAGCAAAAGAAGATATGAAGCGAAGGGGAATCCCTTCACCAAACAGAGCCGATGCTTTGGCTTTAACATTTGCTATGCCTGTCGTGAGTAAAGATCCAAAAGGAATCTCTCATCAAGTTAAACAGGCTCAACATGATTTTGATCCTTATAAAGGAGTGAACTAATGTGTTTTGGAGGAGGACCATCAATGCCAGCACCGCCGCCACCGCCACCGCCACCACCGAAACCGCCTACTTTGGCTGATCCATCGGTAAGGCGAGCAAGAGAGGAAGCGGAGAAACGAGCAAGGAATCTTGCAGGATCAAAATCAACTATTGCTACAGGATCTCAAGGATTATTAATACCCGAGTCAACTGGGACAACCTTTTTAGGAGGATCATAATATGTGTGGAGGAGGAGGATACAGATCACCACCGCCGCCACCACCGGCGCCGCCAATAATACAGCCAGCAAAGGCAGCAAAAGGTCGTAGGCGTACACAAGCATCAGCAACATTCTCTAGCCCAAGACAAGCGGCAGCAGAGAAAGCAGGAGCATTAAATCCAGGAACATTGCTATCACAGGTTAATCCGGGCGTGGGTAATACCCTTTTGGGAGCATAGATAATGGTAGATACAAGCAACACTAAACCAAATACAGCAATGGATTATGTAAATCGCCGGATGGGAGCCATGAGGTCCGAAAGAAGCTCATGGGATAAACATTGGCAGGATTTAATAGATAACTTTAGTCCTCGGCGTGGTAAGTTCCTGACTACTGATAGGAATAAAGGCAGCAAGCGAAACATATTAACAAACAACACTCCTTTATTTGCTCGTCGGGTGTTGGTCAGCGGCCTCATGACGGGTATTACTTCTCCTGCTCGCCCATGGTTTCGTCTGGCCCCACCTGACCCAGAAATGGATAAATTTGGACCGGTTAGAGAATGGCTTGATCATGTTGAGCGTTTAATGTATAAGGTATTCGCATCATCTAACCTATATAAATCGCTTCCTCTAATATATGAAGAAGCTGGTGTAATTGGTACATCGGCTATGATTCAAGAAGATGACTTCGATACAATAACCCGCTTTACTAATTTCACGGCTGGTGAATATTATTTAGATATTAATGGCAGCCTTAGGGTTGATACATTTGGTCGTGAATATGAGATGACCGTATATCAGCTTATAGATGAATTTGGATATAAGAATGTTAGCAAGACTGTTCAGACGCTTTACGATGTGGGAACATATAGTGCATGGATCAAGGTCAACCATATTATCGAACCTGTTAGTAATATGGATTTTGAGGAGTTTAAACTTGATCCCAAATTCAAATGGCGTTCAATTTATTATGAACCAGGTAGGGACGGGCTAACTAAGAATAAGTTCCTTCGAATTAAAGGTTATGATGATTTCCCAATCTTGGCTCCTCGTTGGGATGCTAAGGCCGGAGATATTTATGGCTTTAGTCCTGGTATGGATGCGCTTGGTGATAGCCGAGCACTTCAGATTCAGGAGCGAGAGAAAGGGAAAGCTATTGCTAAAATGGTTGCACCACCGACAACAGCGCCTTCGTCTCTTAAGAGCTCAAACGTCAGTTTACTTCCTGGAGCAAATAACTTCAGCGATGATCCGAATAATATATTTAGACCTATTTACCAAGTCAATCCAAGAGTCGGAGAGTTATCCGCAGACATTCAACTTACTGAGGATAGAATTAATCGAGCTTTTTATGTTGATCTATTCCTACTCATTAGTCGGCAGGACGATGTTCGGACTGCAACCGAGATATCAGCTCGACAAGAAGAGAAGCTATTGCAACTCGGTCCTGTCCTTGAAGGTATGCACGAAGAACTTTTAGATCCATTGGTTGATAATACCTTTGCTCGGCTCATGAGATTGAGTGAGCAAGGATGGAGAAATCCGGAAGCTCCTCAAATGTTACCTCCCCCGCCGGAAGAGATGATAGGATCTGAAGTCAAAGTCGATTATATTAGTGTTCTCGCACAGGCCCAGAAATTGGTCTCTACAGGCGCTATGGAGCGTTGGGTAGGATTTACAGGTCAAATAGCCGGCCTTCGACCAGAAGTTTTGGATAAGGTTAATGCTGATAAGATAGTTGAACAGATGGCAACTGATCTTGGAGTTCCGAACGATATGGTCGTCTCAGAAGAAGAAGTTGTTGCAAAACGAGAAGCTCGATTTAAGGCAGAACAAAATGCTCAAAACTTATCAAGATTGCAAGGAGCCGTCGAAGCAGCCAAAGGATTATCTGATGTTGATACAACTGCAGGTAATGCACTAGGAGATCTAGTTGGTGGGCTTAAAGGAGGAACTCCTCAATGATTGAAGAAGAACAACAGGATTATACAGATCCTAAGCAACACAAGAAACGAAAGAAGAAACATGACCTTCAGGTTTCTCGCGAAAAAGAGGATATAAGTAAAATGCTAAATAATCCTGCTGGGCGTAGAGTTTTATGGCGTATAATGGATCAATCAAAGCTATTGGCTCCAGATATGTTTACGGGCAATAGCACAACCTTTTATAATCTAGGCAAGAGAGATCTTGGCTTATGGTTATATAATCAGATTATGGGATCAGAACCGAAAGCGTTTTTAACTATGATGAATGACCAACTACAGGAGAATAACAATGGTTGATGAAGTTGCGGAAGAAATCACCGACACCGCAGGTGAAAACCAAAAAAATTCTTCTGATGGCAGTGACGTGACCTCCCCGGCCGACGACACAATGTTATCGGAAGAAAAAGATGCTGATAATGCTACCGCAGAAGCAAAGGACGCTGATGGCGACGATGCAGACGGTAAGGCAGAGCCAGTAAATTACGATGCTTTGGAAATGCCAAAGGATATGGATATAGATGAAGCAAATCTGGGTGAATTCAAGGATATAGCTGCTGAAATGAATGATGGCAAAGGTATATCCGTTGATGATGCACAGAAGCTTATTGACCTCCGGGCCAAGATGGTTAAAACATCTATCTCCGAATGGGAGACAAAGTTCTCTGAATGGCGAGGCGAATTGCTTAGCGATAAAGAGATTGGTGGTGACAACTTTAAAAAAGTCACTGTTCCAAATGTTCTAGCTGCAGCCGAAAGGTATGGAGACAAAGAAATGATGGAACTCCTACAAACGAATAAGATGTATGGTGAAAACCCAGCTCTTGTTCGTATGCTAAATCGTGTCGGGGAAACGTTACGGGCAGATCAACTTGTCCGAGGAAGAGCGGCAGAACCTGGTGATGAAGAAGCTAGGTTGCGTCGTATGTATCCAAGTCACTATAATGATGACGGCTCTACAAAAGAACGACATAAAGGTAGTTCGTCATGATTGTACATTTTAAGAAGGAGAAAATGTTATGGCAGCATTAGGAGTAACTAACCCCACCCTTTTAGATCTAGCAAAAGCTACAGATCCGGATGGTGGAATCGCAGACATCGTTGAGATTCTCGCTGAACAAAACGAGATTCTTGATGACATGACCTGGGTCGAAGGTAACTTGACCACAGGCAATCGGACTTCCATCCGTACAGGTCTACCCACACCTACGTGGCGTAAAATGTATGGTGGAGTTCAGCCAGACAAAGGCAACCAGGCGCAGGTTGATGATGCAACAGGTATGCTTGAAGCATATGCTGAAGTTGATAAAGCTTTAGCCGACCTGTCCAACAACACTGCAGCTTTCCGTATGGTTGAAGAACGGGCACACCTGGAAGGTCTCAACCAAGAAATCGTTGATACCTTGTTCTATGGTAATGAAACAACCGAGCCCGAAGCTTTCACCGGCTTTAGCCCTCGTTATAATAGCTTATCAGCTGATAATAGTGATAACGTTATAGCAGGCGGTGGTTCTGGTACAGACAATGCATCAATCTGGTTGATGGTTTGGTCTCCTCAAACATGCTTCGGTATTATCCCCAAAGGTTCAGTTGCTGGTCTACAGCGTTCTGATCTCGGCGAGGTTACGCTTGAAGATGCTTCTGGTGGATCTAATACCGGCCGCATGCAGGCATATCGCACACACTATCGTTGGGACGCAGGTCTTACCGTTCGTGATTGGCGTTATGTGGTTCGCATTTGTAACATCGACAAGTCAGCTTTGACTAACGATGCTTCTTCCGGTGCTGACCTTCCGGACTTAATGTTCCAAGCTTTGACTCAGATCCCGAATCTTAATATGGGTCGGTCTGCTTTCTACATGTCTCGGAATACTATGAGCTTTGTTCGTCGGCAGGCGACCAATGCTACTTCAGGTTCAACTCTTACCATAGATAATGTTGGCGGTAAGATGATCACTCAATTCCAAGGTGTCCCTCTTCGACGTTGCGATGCATTAGCAGCAGATGAAGCTTTGATATCCTAAACAACAACCCCCGGTGAGGAGTTCTAACAACCCCTCTTCACCAAATTCTCTTGGAAGGAGAACGTTATGATTTTAGATTCACGTCTTGAATTTGCAGATGGCGAAGATATTTCGCAATCAACTGGTACTTATCTCGCAACCAATCAGGTCGACATGGACAATGTTCGTGACATCGGTGCTGGTCGGCAGGCCTATCTGGTTATCCAGATCGACGTTGCCGTATCCGGTAGTTCTTCCACGATCAACTTCCGACTTCGTTCTGATAGCACGGCAGTTACCCACGATACCACCTCGACTGCTCATGTCGAGACTGGCGAAATTGCAGAAGCAGTTCTGGTAGCAGG
>Ga0080013_1001705_pt1 | contig 28190 bp, 27 predicted proteins | sample ETNvirenome_6_85_FD_69236 | JGI IMG/M metagenome (GOLD analysis project Ga0080013, IMG submission 69236) | Marine viral communities from the Pacific Ocean - ETNP_6_85 (SPADES assembly) (version 2) | ecosystem: Environmental > Aquatic > Marine > Oceanic | place: Pacific Ocean | collected 2013-06-19 | reverse complement strand
ATTGAACGTTATTCAATGTAATCTCAGTATTTTGATTATTGTATGGGTCAAATACCTGGGTTTCATTCACCTGATTGATATCATTGTCATGGGCGATTGCCTTTTTTTGCGCCTGTGTTGATGTATTGGTATCCATTATGTTAGTATAATACATATTGTTTAAACTGATTATGTATTATATATACTACAATTATACAAGTTCACCAAAATCAGTTGCTAATTCGCCGCTTGGGTCTAATTTTATAATATTCCACATTTCGTTACATCATATATGTTTTGAGATGTTTGATATACCCCCATCGCCACCAGTAATTATATCAGCGGGGTATACACGTATTTTTTTGTTTGGAGATAATATAATATTTCTGTAGTCTGGAGTAGGTTCTACAGTATCACAACTTTGTAATCGTTCACGTGTAGTTAATTCAATCCCTAATCTTTTCTTTTTACTTTCAATAATAACATAATGGCGAATTATATAAATTAATCCACCAGATATAATATTATTCACAATTTGAAATATTTTCAATATACCTCCTGTTATACCAATAAATTCAACTACGCTTGAAACATTTGTTGCTTTATACAACCAAAAATCAGATAAAGCACCAACACATAATGATGTAGTAACAATAAGAACCCATTGCAGTATTTTATTGAATTTTTTCTTTATATTGCGACTAACTTCATAATTAGGCAATTTATTAGTATCTATAAACAAATCCTCATAGTATAATGGTTTTGAATTGGAAAAATACGCCAGTGATGGGAAATTCCAGAAAAATACAAATCCTACGTATGTAAATATTAATGGTAAATACATATAATTCCGCACATCTTCTATAACAACTACACCCAAAATACATACTGAAGGTAAAAACCATCTGCTTGTTTGTATATTTTTACACCAACGTCTCATAATGATGTTATAATATCATTTTAAGTTATTTGTTTTCATTCATCAATATAAACAAATAGCAATAGGATATATTATATTCTCTCCATCAATATGAAATTAAAGATAGATAATAGAGAGAAACAATTGATAAAACTAATTGTTGCTTTACAAAATATGTATGAGTTTAATTATGAAATTATTATAGAAAATCTCCCACTTGGTGATGTAATAATATGTGCGGATGACGACACAGAATTACTATTAATAGAACGTAAAAGTTTGAGCGATTTAGCAGCTAGTATTCGTGATGGACGATATGCCGAACAATCATTTAGGTTACATCATTTACCACACCATAATCATAATATAATGTATTTAATTGAAGGAAATATGAATAATTATTCTAATAGATATACACGAATAGAACCCAAAGCCTTATATTCTGCTATGTTTACAATGCAGTATTATAAAGGGTTCAGTGTAACACGCACATTTGATATTCAAGAAACAGCAGAGTATATTTTACGCATCACAGATAAACTTCATAGAGAGAAGAATAAACAAGGATTTTATAATGGCGGTGTTACAGAACCAAAAGAAAAAACGTATAGTAATGTAGTCAAACGAGTTAAAAAACAAAATCTAACTCCGTCCAACATAGGAGAGGTTATTTTAAGTCAAATACCTGGAATTAGTTCAACAACATCTATGGCTATAATGACACATTTTGGTTCTCTCTACAAACTTATGTTGGCACTGAACGAAGACAGAAATTGTATGAATAATATGACATATACTACCAAAAATGGACAGCAAAGAAGAATCAGTAATAAATCTATTGAAAATATTGTAAATTATTTATTATATCAACGAGAGAACGTCATTACAATAAAAACTGAAGGAGGTATTATGTAATTATAAGGGACATAAATAATGTAAAATTGAATTAATGTATATGCTTCTCTCTACGATATAAATTAAACTATGTCAAAGGCACAGGAATATATGCAAGTGAGAGATGTTTATGATAAAATTGCTTCTGATTTTAATAGAACACGTTTATATACATGGAATTGGGTTGATAATTTTATAAATAGTATACCTATTGGATCTACTATTTATGATATTGGATGTGGGAATGGTCGCAATATGACAAATAAAAAATATAATTTTATTGGATTAGATAATTGTTCGTCATTTGTATCAATGTGTCAATTATGTAACCTACATGTTGTTAAAGGAGACATGACTGATTTACCATTTGAAGATAATAGTACTGATGCTATATTATCCATAGCGTCATTTCATCACTTGCAAACGGAAATAAGACGCTTAACAGCATTAAAAGAACTTAAACGCGTATTACGCCCATCAGGCAAAATTTTATTAACAATTTGGTCTAAGATACAACCTGCAAAAACTCGTCGTGTTTTTGAAAATTATGGAGATGTTATGGTTCCTTGGAATACTAAGGGACAAATATATGAAAGATATTATTATATTTATCATCTGGAAGAAATAAAAAAATTGTTTGAAAAAGCTGGATTAAAAATAATATCTCATAAATGGGAATGTGGAAATGAAGTATATATTCTATCGTAGTTCAAATCGTTTCTTGTGATTATAATAATATAATATAATTTCTTCCAAATCTTCCCATTCGTGCATAAATAAATCATTGGGTCCATCAAACTCATCTTCATCGATGTCAGCACATTTCTCTCCAACAAACAAATGAAATCCTATATATTTTATATCATTTTTGTCGTCATCGGACAAATCAATGTCTCCTATTGTCTCAAACTCGTCCAATCCAATAAATTTCATTTCTTGAATAATAAAATCTCTAACATTTTCACTCCAATATTTATCGGCGTCTTCCATTTTTTTATATAAACCAATTAATTTAGTATCAAACATATGAGATACTTTAGATTCAATATTCATTTTACCAGGTTCAGTCATAGTTGTATTATCCAAAGTATTACCAACACCAAATTCAATAGTATAACTTATATTAAGGATTGTTACATAACAAGTAAGTATTTATTATATATCAATTTTTTATTAGGTATAATGTTTAACATGAGTTTTATTACAAAACATTATGTAATAAAATATAATAACATATAATAACATATAATAATATGTTTTATAAATTACTAATCGAGGCAATAGTTGTAGGTATAAGTGTCGCCTTATTTGGAACTATAGTATCATTTGTGTTATCTATATCTCCATTAAAAGTTTCGTTACCACCTGTATGTAAAGACTGGAATAAAAATTACATAATGGAATTGTCATTATTTTTAACAGGATTCTTATTACATTTTATGTATGAATCTGTTGGTATTAATAAATGGTATTGTAAATACGGAAATGCGTGTAGAAAATAAATTTGGTTAATTATATATATATTTTTTTGAAAAGTATATATATATAATGGAAACGGAACAATTATTAATGTATGTTGGAATGGGTGTAATTATTGTATTTGCCATATATTTTGTATTAAAAATGGGCTCTCTTCAAACTCGGGTAATCGAAGGCTTAACGAGTAATAGTAAAACACAAAAAAATGTGATGGATTCAATGGCTGAAGGTGATCTTAAAGCATTAAAATCTGCTATAGAAAAATATTCTGACAAATTGTTAATAAGCAAATATAAAAGTGATTATGAAGATATGTTAATAGATTTTGAACAAGTAATAGATTATAGTTTATTAAATAATTTAATATATGTTTCATCATCGTTAGGTCCAGAGGGACTTAATATAGGAAAGGGAGGTATTACACTCCATCAACTTCAAATATTGAATGAACTATACACATTAAAAACTAATTTAAACTCTACAATGGATTTCTTGGATGGACAAAAAACCAGCGGAGGATTATTTGGTGGAAATAAAACATCATCATCTTCCAAATCAAAATCTTTCTTTTAGAAACTTTTAGCATATTTTTTTGCATTTTTCATATACCCAAAATCCTACTGAATTTACCAAAAGTGCTCTAATAGCACATACATTATATCCTTTCCACAAATTACGCTGTTTATATGCATTCATAAATGACATATTTTGCGCCATTTGACGACTACGTATACTATCAAAAGGATATGATATAGTCCAATTTGCTAAACCACTTATAGCACCACTTAAAGGAATATTATATCCATCTTCACGTAGATAATGATATACACCAAAATATGAACCAAATGCTAATGACTCGCGATAAAACGAAGACATAATACCCCTTGTTTTATAAATGTCTGATATATGCATTTTGTTCCCCATTTGCCGTTTAATTTTACCAATATCTGCTATATACATAAATGGTGCTACAGCCACCCCAGCACATATTCCAGAATACGTATGATTTTTTAAAATGTTATAAGTTTTATTATGAACACCAAATACTATAGCATTTAAAAATCCAAATGATATTAACGGATAAGTTATACCTCTATAGTAATGTTTAAAAGACAATTTATTATTAACTATATTATTTTGTAAATTAACCTTAAGAGTATCAAAAGGATGTCCAATTAACATTTGTGAAAATCCAGATAATGAACCAGCAATAATATCATTCATAATATAGTAAAATATTATATTACAAGATAATATTTTACCTTACAATATGTAGTATCATTTAATTCATATCTCCTGCATATTTTCCTTCAGCAATATCTTTGTCTGTATATGCAATACCTCCCCAATTGGTATCCATAGCACTATCACTATATTTATTTTCAGTGTCATGAAACATCGCATCTAATGGCGTATAATCTCCTATATATTGGTTTAATGGATCAAAAGAAGGCATATTACCTGGCAGATGTCCTGCATCGTATAATTTCGTTTCTTTTGGTAATCTTTGTGGAGGAAGTCCGGCATTTGGATTTTCTGGATCTGGTAATACACGATATGTTCGTTTTCCTTGTGTATCATATGTTTGTTGTAAAAATAATACAGGACAACGAATACCTTGTCCTCTTAACCAGTCAACAAATTGGACGTAATCTTCTAAATTATTAAATCTAATAGGATTTACTCCTGGTACGTGTAACTTATTTTTATTATATAAATAGTAGGCATCATCTTTTTTCATCAATAAATTTGGACAATTTTCAGTTCCACTTCCATTAAATCCTTCTACCACATCTTTAGTCCTATGCGTTAAAACGAAATATAATCCTACTACAAATGCGATTAATACTAATATAATTTTATAATTCATATATATATATAAATATAGCATATTATTTTTCTCTCTATACTATAAAATGTCTGTTGAATTAATTCATGTAAATTCTCCTACCGCGGTTTCAAAATATAATCGTATGATTAAAGATAAACCAACAATGGTTCTATTTTATATGGATGGTTGTGGTCATTGTGAAAATATGAAACCAGAATGGGGGAAATTTGAAGAAAATGCTAAAAATACCAATATGGACCGAGTTTTAGCACGTGTAAATGCAAATTATATAGGACAAATTGATGGAGATACTGATGTAATAGGATATCCTACTATAATAGGACTAATTAATGGAAAAAAACATCGCGAATTTACAGGTAAAAGAACACAAGACGAATTTATGAAATTTTTAGAAGACCAATCGTCAGAACATATTGGGGGAAATAAAAAACGTCGTCGTAGAAAATCCTCTAAAAAGTCTAAAAAATATATTAGAAAGTCAAGGAAACGCACAAGACGTTCCAAACGCAAAAGACGCACAAGACGTTCCAGATAAAAATTTTTCTAAAAATTGTAATATAGAGAATTTATATATGGATAAATATAATTTAGTGATATGTCCTAAATGTTCTAGACATTTATTTACATCATCTGCAAAACGACTGATTAGATGTAATTATATTTATTGCAGTTATCAGTTCGATAACCCACATAATATATATATTAAAAATAATACTTCTCTGGTTAAGATGTATGGTGATCAACCAATAAAAAAATGATAACTAATATTTTAATATTATGTATATATATATGGCAGCAGTGGCACCCCCAATATGTGTATATATTATATCACACGGTTCCTATTCTAAAAGTAAAAGAAAATTTACTATACCACCCAATATAAATTTAATTCAATATAGTACACCAACAAACTCATTATCTGTATTTGAAGCCGAATACATATATCGTAAAAAATGTGAATTAGTAAAAGAACCTCTCTATGTAATAAATAAATACACTGGTAAAATTTATAAGAGTTCATACAAGTATAATATTACAGCTCCAAGAGAACAAACACAAAATTTAGACCTAAGATTTACAGTAGGTGAATTTTTAAATATTAAGTTAGGTATAAGTTATCCTGATGGTACTTCTTATATACCAGCTACACCAGAAGAAATTACCTTAGAAGATATATTACATTTAATTAGTTGCAAATATCGAAAAAATACTGTAAATGTTGTGCAACTTAGTTGTCGCGTTGGGTCATATAGTAAAGGTAACATTGATGAATTAACGCGTCAATTTAAAGCATTAGGCATACATTCTTATGGTCAAATAAGTGATACTGATATACCACTAGATGTTGATAATTTCGAAATTACAACAGACGAAAAACAAGCAATAAAAAAATCAGTTGCTATTAGAAGAAAAGATGAAACAGCGAAAAGACGTAAAAGTGAGTTAAAACAATGGCCTCCAGAACCGTCTGTTAGTCGTACACGTCGGTGGAAATATTCTAGAAAAATAAGTGATACAAAACGATCAAAACGTATAGCTAAACGAAGAGAACTTGCAACAATAGGTGAAGGTGAAGGTGGTAAACCGTATAAATCAAAAACTAGAAAACATAAACGCAAATATAAACGAACCCATAAACGAAAACATAAACGAAAACACAAGAAAATGCGTAGATATAAAAAATCTAAATAGTAACATACTAGGTAAAATTGAATTAAACCATATGGCCCATATTGTATCAACTAACCATACAATATGAGCGTCAAATTTAAACTACTCGATTTCAATATATATAATGAAGATAGAGAAAATGATAGCGATGATAGTGATTCCGACAGTAATTCATCCAATGGAAGAAAATACAAACAAAAACAAGATCAAAAAATATTCGTGATACAAATGTTTGGGTTGAATGAACATGGTGAAACATTCAGTGTTTTCGTAGAAAATTATCAACCATTCTTCTTTATGCGTGTAGAGCATGATTGGACGCAACGAACAAAGGGTAAATTTTTAAGTCATATAAAAGACAAGGTAGGGAATTATTATAAAGATTCTATAATGGAATGTAAACTAACAAAAAAACACAAATTATATGGATTTGATAATCATAAAAATTATAAATTTGTTATGATGAAATTTAAAAATACAACAGCAATGAATAAAGTAAAAAATCTATTCTATTACAAAACGATTGTTATGACTGATGATGATAAAGAAGAAACCGCACGTAGATTAAAACCAAATGGGTATCGGTTTAATAACACCAATATAAAATTATATGAAGCAAATATACCACCTCTATTAAGATATTTTCATATGAGAAATATTAGTCCTTCTGGATGGATTTCAATACCAAAAGAACATCTTCAACATCATTGTTCCAATATGACTACTTGTACGTATGAATACACCGTAAATGAAACAGAAATTATATCATTACCATATGAGGAAACCAATGTGCCATATAAGATATGTAGTTTTGATATTGAAGCATCGAGTAGTCACGGAGACTTTCCATTGCCCACGAAAAATTATAAAAAATTAACTGCTAATATTCTTGATTATTGGGATAAAAATATTGATGATTTAAGACAAGATACACAAGATGAATGGGAATTTAGATTACGCACAATGATTTTATTTGCATTCAACTTTATCGACGATGTGGATGGAGTAAATATAGATATTGTATATCCGAAAAATCCACCTAAAACAAAAGAAAATGTGATTAGTATGATTGACAAAGTATTTAAGACATCAATAGATAAAACAAGGATTAAAGAAAATACATTATCAGTCACAACAATGTTTCAAGATGATTATATTGGTGGAGAATGTGATAATTGTGTAGAAGAATATGATAATCATATTGCATCATCCAAATATAAAAAGAAATCCAGATCCAAATCGGTAAAGCAAAAAAGCACAATATTTGATATTTTAAATGATGTAAAATGCGACAGAGAAGAACGACTGAATGACATTACGAAGGTATTTGATGGGGTGTTTCCACAACTCAAGGGCGATAAGGTAACTTTCATAGGATCAACCTTTATTCGAAACGGAGAAAAAGACCCATATTTAAACCATTGTATTGCGTTGGACACGTGCGATGATGTTAATAATAGTGTAATTGAATCATATAAAACAGAAAAAGAAGTATTATTGGCGTGGACAAAACTAATACAAAAAGAAAATCCAGATATTATTATTGGATATAACATATTTGGTTTTGATTACAAATTTATGTTTCACCGAGCAAAAGAAGTTCGTTGTTTGGAACAATTTCTACAACTATCAAGAAATGTAGATGAGACATGTTGTAAAAATATATATACAGAAAAATTGGAAATGGATGAAAAGAATATTAAAATTGCCAGTGGAGAACATAAACTAAGTTTTATTAAAATGGCTGGAAGAGTGCAAATAGATATGTATAATTATTTTCGTCGTGAATATAATTTAACATCATACAAATTAGATTATGTATCAGGTCATTTTATTGGTGATAAGGTGAAAAAAATAGAACATCAATCGTTAAATGCCACCAAAATATATAGTAAAAATCTGGCTGGTTTAAAAGACGGAAACTTTATTCATTTTGAAGAAATAGGACATTCCACTGAGTATTATAAGGATGGAGCAAAATTCGAAGTATCTGATGTTAGTGAATCTGATGGGACATTCATTATAAATGACGTTGTTGCGCCAGATATGACAAAATCAGTTAAATGGTGTCTAGCAAAAGACGATGTAACACCACAAGATATTTTCCGATTAACCAATCAAGGTCCAACAGAACGCGCAATTGTAGCAAAATATTGTATTCAGGATTGTAACTTAGTGCATCATTTATTAAATAAGATTGATGTAATTACGGGGTTTGTGGAAATGGCGAAACTATGTAGTGTTCCATTTGATTTCCTTATTATGAGAGGGCAAGGGATTAAACTATTTAGTTTTATAGCCAAAAAATGCCGTGAAACTGACACACTCATTCCTGTTGTTGAAAAAAAGAACGATGGAGGCTATGAAGGTGCAATAGTACTAGAACCAAAATGTGGTTTATATCTAGACGAACCAGTAGCATGTGTTGATTACAGTTCTCTATATCCATCATCAATGATTAGTGAAAACATTTCACACGATAGTAAAGTATGGACACGTGAATATGATTTGAATGGCAACTTAATTGCTGAAACAGGGATTAAAGACATTGACGGAAAGTATGTATATGATAATTTACCAGGTCATACATATGTAGACATTGAATATGACACATATAAATATATTCGCAAAACCCCAAAAGGGGCTGAAATTAAAACAAAAGTAGGACGCAAAATTTGTCGATTTGCACAATTCCCCAATAATGATTTGGCTATTATGCCAAAAATTCTAAAAGATCTATTAGCTGCTAGAAAAGCAACTCGTGCAAGTGCTAAATTTAAAACAATTAAAACAAGTATTGGTGATTATACGGGTATGATTATCGAGAAGGACACTAAAACCACAACATTAAAAGATAAGGATGGTAACATAAAAGTAATTGAAAATAAGTCCATACAAGAAATAGAAAATACATATACCGATTTTATGAAGAATGTGCTGGATAAAAGACAAATTGCCATCAAACTTACGGCCAATTCATTATATGGACAATGCGGCGCAAGGACCTCCAGTTTTTATGAGAAAGATGTTGCAGCATCTACTACTGCTACTGGACGAAAATTATTAACGTATGGAAAACGCGTAATTGAAGAAGTATATGGAAATAAAATTTGCGAAACAAAATATGGAACAGTTCATAGTCATGCAGAGTATATCTATGGGGATTCTGTTACAGGGGATACTCCTATTTTGTTAAAAAGAATATGCGACGATAATATTATAATTAAACGTTTTGATGAATTGGATGTATTATGGGATACATATGAAGAATTTAAACCATTTGATACATATTCAAGTAATCGTATTAATAAACAACAATCCAACACACTCACAGAACAATATGAGGTTTGGACTAAAAATGGATGGTCAAAAATAAAACGTATAATACGCCATAAATGCAATAAACGCATTTATCGTATATCTACACATGATAGTGTAGTTGATGTAACAGAAGATCATAGTTTATTAGATGAACACTATAATATTATAAAACCTAGCGATAGTTATATAGGTCAAAATTTATTAACACATAATATTAATACGTGTAAAGCAAATAACACACTAACATTAAAAGAATTAAATGAATCAATTAACAATATTAGTATATGTAGCATCGAAGAAAAAAAGGCATTTTTGCGTGGATTCTTTATGGGAGACGGTTCTTGTGGTATTTATCATAGTAAAAAATGGAGCACAAAATACTCTTGGGCATTAAATAACGCAAATATGCAGTGGTGTTTAATATTGAAATCTCTATTAGAAGAGGTATATTTGTGTAACTTTAAAATATTAGATACTATACAAAGTTCTGGAGTATATAAAATTGTCCCAGTTGGTAGTATAAAAAAATTTGTAATTGAATACCTAGTTCATTATAATATAAATAAAAATAAGATTGTTCCAACAGATATATTAAATAGTCCATATATTATTCAACAAGCATTTTTCAAAGGATACTATTGTGCAGATGGAGAAAAATGCACAAATCAAATTCAAAAAAATATTAGGTTTGATTGTAAAAATAAGATTACAGCATCTACATTATATTATCTTGTATCTAAATTAGGATTTAATGTTAGTATAAATAGTAGAAAAGATAAAGACATATATAGAATAACGTGTACTAAACAGAAACTTAGAAAGATTTCAAATGCTATAAAAGATATATATATTAAACACGAATCATATAATGACTTTGTATATGATATAGAAACAATTAATGGAACATTTAATACTGGATTTCCACTAATAATAAAAAACACGGACAGCGTTTTTATGTCTTTTAAGCTCACAGATTTAGATGGAAATAAAATAAGTGGTAAGGAAGCATTAAAACATACAATTGAATTGGCTAAGGAGGCAGGTGCACTTGCTACGCAATTCTTAAAAGCACCACACGACCTGGAGTATGAAAAAACATTTATGCCGTTTTGTTTATTATCAAAAAAACGATATGTTGGAATGTTATACGAGGAAGATCCAGATAAATGTTATAGAAAATCTATGGGGATCGTATTAAAACGGCGTGACAACGCTCCTATTGTAAAAGATATTTATGGTGGTATTATTGACATACTAATGAAAGAGCAAGATGTAACTAAAGCTATAGCATTTACACAACAATGTTTACAAGATATGGTAGATGAAAAATATCCTTTGGATAAATTAATTATCACAAAATCTCTTCGAGAATTCTATAAAAATCCAGCACAAATCGCACATAAAGTTTTGGCTGATAGAATGGGTAAACGAGATCCTGGAAATAAACCTGGACCAGGTGATAGAATACCTTTTGTTTACATACAAAAAAAAGGTAAAAAGGTTCTTCAAGGAGATCGTATTGAATCGCCAAATTATATTATAAAACATAATCCTAAGATTAAACCTGACTACGCATTTTATATTACAAATCAAATTATGAAACCAGTTCAACAAGTGTTTGCTCTTGTGTTACAAGATATTCCCAATATAGTGTTTAGAAATAAAGCAAATTTCTTTAGAAAATTATCAATATTAAAAGATAATTTAGTGGCAGAAACATTTATTAAGAAGGAACAAATACTTCGTAATAAAGAAGTGAAAGAATTAATATTTCAAGATTATCTGCGAAAATGTAATAATTTAAAAACAGGTCAAATGTCCATTAAATCGTTTTATTCGAGATAATTATAAAAGTTCATTAGTATATCACATATAAGTTTGTATTTTTTTTAATTTAAATATTAACCATGTACCAAGTGATATCCACATTGTATTTATCATAGATACACTAACATTCACAGCATTTCGTAAATATATACAATGTGGTAATTGAGAATATAATATAGATTTTATAAATCCTATTGGGGTTAACGGAGTGCAATAATAAGCATATAAATTAGCACAAATATAATGTACTAATATAACCAATAAATATATTCCACCTAATTGTGTGAAATTATGTAAAATTAATTTAATTATTTGCATACAATTATTAATCATAAGTACGTCACTATTATAGTTAATTTTATTTGAATATTTAAATCTTTTTTATTATACAATTATTCAAATATATCATAATTAACATCAACATTATTTGATGAATTATCTTGTAATTGTCCTATAAATGCTCTTGAAATTATATCAGTTATTAAATCAGCTAAATCTATTTGTACATCATTGTCATGAACATCATTGTCAGGAACATCATTGTCATGAACATCATTGTCAGGAACATCATTGTCAGGAACATCATTTCCGGATACATCATTTCCGGATACATCATTTCCAGATACATCATTTCCAGATACATCATTTCTAATATCAAATCTGCATATAGGACATTTTGAACTAGATTGAAACCAAGTCATAATATTATTTGGTCTAAATATATGACCACAATGATTTATAATGATTACACTATCATTTGGATTAAATAACGTGCGATCTATAGGACATCTATCGTGGTCCATAGTTGTATCTGAATATAGTAAGGTTCTTGTTGCCCGTTCTATTTGTGCTGTTGTTGGTATAACAGGAACAGATGCTGTAAAAGTATCATTTAATCCATTCCATAATGTTTGCCAGTTTGTGTTTGAACGTCTTACATCACGACGTCTATATATATTAGATAATCGTGTAGGATAACGCCTAATTCTACTATTCAAAGGACTTCGACTACTCAATGAACCTCTCCTATTCAAAGGACTTCGACTACTCAATGAACCTCTCATATATGATGGATTTTGTCGATTATTATTACGAACACTGGTATTAAATTGTATATGTTCATTTAGAAGAGGAGAAGTTTCTGTTATATTTTGTTGGATATTATCATTGTTAATTTCCAATAATCTATTGTATGTTGTTTGAATAGAATTACTCGTTTCTAATATTAAACGAACATTCGTATTAAAATTCGTTGTAAATGTATTATAATGATTATATAAACGTTGTGTTAAAAAATTATTTGCATTATTTGCATTATTTGCATTATTTGCATTATTATTAACTTCTGGGATAAATCTTCGTGTAAAAAAATTACGATTGTCGTTCATATTGTTCATTTTATATACTATTTAATTATATTTAAATAAATAATATAAAAAAACTATAACAATTATTATTAATGGCAGAACAAATTAAAACTCAAGGAACTGGAATAACTGGTTTAGCAAATTTAGGAAATACCTGTTTTATAAATGCAACATTGCAATGTTTATCGCACACATATGAATTCAGTACATTTTTAGATACCAAACAATATGAAATGATGCTTAATAAAGATGATGATGCTGTATTATTAGTAGAATGGGATGAACTTAGAAAATTAATGTGGAGTGAAAATTGCACTATATCACCTGGAAAATTTTTAAATACAATACAAACAGTTGCAAATATAAAAGACAAACATATATTTACTGGTTTTGCACAAAATGATCTTCCTGAATTTTTGTTATTTATTATTGATTGTTTTCATAATGCTATTAAGCATGAAGTTAATATGAAAATACAAGGAAATCCTGTAAATAAAAAGGATAATTTAGCAATTAAATGCTATAAAATGATAGAAACTATGTATAAAAAAGAATATTCAGAAATTCTCAAACTATTTTATGGTTGTCACGTATCACAAATTATATCTGAAGATAATAAAATATTAAGCGAAACACCTGAACCATTTTCTTTAGTAAATTTACCAATACCAAATATATCCAATCCTTCATTGCTGGATTGTTTTGATATGTATACGTTATCAGAAAAAATGGACGGTGATAATCAATGGTTTAATGATAAAACGCAATTGAAGGAAAATGTATACAAAAAAATAATGTTTTTTAATTTGCCAAATATATTGGTTATAGATTTAAAACGATTTACAAATATGGGAAGAAAAAACCAAATATTTGTTGATTTTCCATTAGAAAATATGGATTTATCAAAATATATTATAGGTTATCAACAATATTCACATGTGTATGATTTATATGGTATATGTAATCATTTTGGTTCTGCTTTAGGAGGTCATTACACATCATATGTTAAAAATGATAAGGATGGTTGTTGGTATGATTTTAATGATACTAATGTAACCAAAATAGATGATATTAATAAATTAAAAACACCCAAGGCATATTGTTTTTTCTATCGTAAAAAAAAAATACATCATTAAATATATATAGAATGGACTTTAATTTATCACCAACTACTGGATTTCCAAATTTATATAATGTTATGAACCATAAACTTGGAAGAGACAATCCTATGATATTAATTATATTAACTGTTATAATTATAATATATTATTTTTTGTTTAGCAGTTTAGGAACAACATCAAGCACCCATAATATTCAACCAGCATCATCTGGTATGTCTATCATAGAACTAATATTATGGGGATTATTTGTATTTTTAATATTGATAAATGGATTGCAATATTTTTTTGATGTTAATATTAATGCTGCAATTAAAAATATTTTTTCACCCGTTCCTGAAATAGACATTACAATTGCACAAGATCAAGATGATTCCGAACCGGTCCCAGAAATAATGTTTGAAAAACAAGTTTTCAATATTCCCAATAATACATATACGTATAATGATGCTAAAGCATTATGTAAAGCATATGGTTCACGCATAGCATCATATAATGAAGTTGAAAAAGCATACAATGATGGTGCTGAATGGTGTGGATATGGATGGTCAGATAAACAATTAGCCTTATACCCAACACAAAAACATACATATGATAAATTACAAAAAATAAAGGGGCACGAACACGATTGTGGAAGACCAGGTATTAATGGAGGTTATATAGCAAATCCTAATGTTAAGTTTGGTGTTAATTGTTATGGATATAAACCAGAAATAACAGAACAAGAAAGAGAAATGATGGCAGATGTAAATCCTTATCCTACTACTAAAAAAGATAAGGAATTGGAAAGAAAGGTTAATTATTATAAACGTAAATTACCAGATATATTGGTTGCTCCATTTAGCACACATAGATGGAGTCAAATTTAATTAAATATAATAGAATATATAAATAATAAACTAAAAAATAACATTAATACACTAATACTTATGCAAAATACAGATTTAAGAATGTTACAATTATAACTGGGAGGATCAATTTGTTCTAACACTATATTAGTATCTACTAGATAAGGTCTTGTTAGATAACTTGTTATATCTGGATTATTTGTTATATCTGGATTATTTGTTATAAATGATGATAATTCAGGATAATATGTTGGATACTGTTGATAATCCATATCAGCTATAGTTGTTTGATTAGTTTGTATTATATAACTATCATTAGGTATATATTGCTGATTATCTGAAACATCTGAAACATCCATAATATAATACATAGGTTTTTTACAAAATATACATAGAGATTCTTTAGAAGATTTTATCCAATTATGTAAACACTTTGTATGAATATAATAATTACATTCACAATTATTGGAAAAGTTAGAATAATGATACAACCCATCGGTATTTGTTTCTAAACATATAATACACTCTTTTCTATTTGGAGATAAACTTACTGGGGATATAATTATATTATTGTTATTACTATTATCTAGGGGACATATATTGCTATTATCACATATATTACTATTCATAATATATGTGTTTTTTTTATTTTCTAGTTTTGCGTGTTTTATGTTTTAATGATTTTCGTTCCTTTCTTGTTTTGTTATTATATTTTTTTTTACTTGATGAACGCACTAAAGAAACCAACTTATCATACAAATTATTATTTATAGTGGTATTATTTTGTAAATTTAATAATTTATTAGATGGTTTAACTGATTGTTGTAAATATAATAATCCCGCAGGCACCGCTAAATTATCAAATAGTTTACTCACTAAATTAACATTTGCAAATCCACCACCATGTTGAGTAGTGTTATTATTTAACATTTTATCACTATGTGTATCATTGTATGTTATTATAGGACTAATACCTTCACGCAATAATATTGAATTTATCCCATATCCACCACCTATATATGAACCATCTTCATTCTTTTTTAATACTAAATCATTATCATTCATAATATATATAAATCATATATTTTATTGTATGTAATTTAAACTATTTATTGTTGAGTATATGAACGTTTGATATTATTTACATAACTAATACTTCTTTGTTCTTTAATATAATTCATTATGCTTTCAACCTGCGATTTATCGTTAATACATTCTCCTAGACATTCGTTTATAAATTTAAGTGTTAAAGGTTGAGAAATTTTTGTATTTTGAAATTTCAAATTTCCATCCGATATTTGAATAACAGCATGTTGTAAATTATTATCATTTGCATAACTCCAAATAGAGGTTCTTAATTCCTTTTTAGTTTTACGTAATATACCCAATTGTTCATTATATTGCTTTGTTTCATTATCTAATTTTATCCATTGTTTAATATCTTCTTCAAATCCCATAATAATTATAATATATTAGTTTAGCTTTAAATTAATATATTATTACAATTTTTCTATTGTAAATTATTTAACGTCTTCGTTTAGTGCGACGACGAACACGACGTTGTTGACGTTTTTGTCCTTTGTATAATAAAAATGGTAGGAGAGCGGTTCTTGCTGATTGTAATACGCCTGCTAATACTCCTCCTCTGCGTTTGCGTCTGCGTGTGCGTCTGCGTTTGCGTTTGCCTCCAGTATGTGCTAATCCGCATCCACCTCCTTTAAGTTTAAAGCGTCTTGTGTGTACATTGCGTGATTTACGACAAAAACTACGTTTACGCCCAGAAGCAAGTTTACATCCAGAAGCATGTCTACAAGATGCTGCTCTTTTTCCTTTACAATGAGATTTTTTAGCGTGTCTGCTATAAGAACGTTTACGTGAACGAGTTAAACTCATATTATAATATATATAAAGATTTTTAATTATAAATTAAAGAATTTTTACGCAATAGTAATATAAATATTCCTAAAATTAAAAGAAATCCAATTATTACAAATAATAAGGATAAAAATATATATGGATAAATTTCTTGTAACAATATTCCTATTAATGGACGCATTAAATTTTTAAATTCATGTTTAACATCATCTCTTTTACATAATTTAACTAATTCTGTTATGAATTGATTTTTAATATTCATAATATTATTATATTTTAAATATATTTAATTGCGTGAAGTTTTACTCATATTTTTCTCTATTAATGATAATGGATATTTATAAACCAAACGATCTTTTTAATTTTAAAAATTTTTCTTTAGATGATCCAGGGAGATTACAAGGAGGTGCATATTATTCTAAAATAAAATATAATGAAAAATCATTTTTTATAGAAACTCCTAAATGTTCTACAAAAAAAGGTATTGTTGTAACCGGTAAGAAAACCTATTGTGATTTAATATATACAACTAATGAATATGAAATGATAAATTGGATCATTGAATTTGAACAAACAATTAAAAATTTATTGTTTACTAAGTCAGAGTTATGGTTTCATAATGAGTTAGATTTAGATGATATAGAATATTTTTTTAATTCATCTATTAGAACATATAAAGAAAATCTTCAAGTAATGCGGACATATATTTTATCTTCTAAACATCTAAACAATACTTCTCTACAAATATATGATGAAAATGAATCTATTAAACATCTAAAGGATGTATTAAATAAATCAATTAAGGCAATTATATGTTTTAAAGGCGTTAAATTTACAAGTACTAGTTTTCAACTTGATATTGATATTAAGCAAATTTTAATTATAGAACAAAAACAAATTTTTAATAAATGCATGATATCAAATATACATAATACTTTAGAAATAGTTGATAATAATAAAGAATATGCTCCAAACACAATAAAAGACACCACTGAAACTGAAGACAATGTAGACGCCGACACTGTTGAAAATGTAGACGCCGACGCTGTTGAAAATGTAGACGCCGACGCTGTTGAAAATGTAGACGCAGACGCTGTTGAAAATGTAGACGCAGACACTGTTGAAAATGTAGACGCAGACGCTGTTGAAAATGTAGACGCCGACACTGTTGAAAATGTAGACGCAGACACTGTTGAAAATGTAGACGCAGACACTGTTGAAAATTTAGACGCAGACACTGTTGAAAATTTAGACGCAGACGCCGTTGAAAATGTAGACGCCGACACTGTTGAAAATGTAGACGCCGACGTTGTTAAAAATGTAGACGCCGACGCTGTTGAAAATATAAATACAACCTTTTCTGACATGGATATATCAGAAAATATATATGAAAATGTAAAAGAATTAACAATTAATAATGATAACACAAAAATAACTGAGTCTAACAATCATAATACTACAAATGTTAAAAACATAAACAAAGACAATAAAAATATAACATCTTCTTTAGGAAATACTACTTCTACATTAAATAATAATACCTCCTCAACCAATAAAAAAATTCCTATTACTCAAACTTTAGAAGAATATGACATTAAAATTAATAATACAAATTCAATTACACTTAAACGACCCAATGAAGTATTTTATGATATATACAAAGAATCTAGAAGAAAAGCAAAATTAGCAAAAAGAGCAGCTATTGCCGCATATTTAGAAGCAAAACACATTAAACAAACATATTTACTTGATGAAATCAATGATAATTCTGATGAAGATGAACTAACAGATTTAGATAATTTATCTGAAATAAGTGAAGATGAAATAACCCATAATTTATAAAATTATTTTTTTATATGTAAAATTATTTTATCATTACTTTTATATACAATGAACTTAACTAAACTAATGAAACGTGTTGAAACTTCTCATTTAATTATGTTAGTAGCCGCCATTGTTTTAGGGTATGCAATATTAAATTATTCAAGTTCCAAATCTAGTGTAGGAGAAACAATGACACAAAATTCCACAGGAACTGGTGGAGTTTCTCCTACATATTTAAACCCTCCTATATCTCCTAACCAAGGTTCTGATGATACTTTAGTGTGTGGTGGAAATTACCAACCAAGTTCTCCTATGGGACAAAATAGTGGTCCAGCAAGCGCTTCTGGTGTAGGGACAAGTTCACAAGGTCTTCCACCATCTTGTTCTAGTAAACCAGTTGTAAACCCAGCTGAATTATTACCAAAAGATGGAAATAGCGAATGGGCAAAATTAAACCCAATGGGTGCCGGTGATTTACAAAATGTAAACTTATTGCAAGCTGGATACCATATCGGTATTAACACAGTATCCTCTTCTTTACGTAATGCAAACCTTCAAGTTCGTTCCGAACCTGCCAACCCCCAATCATCCGTTGGTCCATGGAATAACACAACTATATCTCCCGATATTAACCGCAGACCTTTAGAAATCGGATGTGGTGGTCCCCATTAATTAACTACATAAATAATTGTAACAATTATATATGTAATACTTTTATCCTATACAGATGTAACAGATGTAACAGATGTAACATATTTATCAGCTACATACATAAAACATTTGCATATAAACTTTTATAAGACTTTATATATATATGAATCGTGAAGATATTTTAGGATATACTATAATTATATTAATTATTGGTATAGTATTAAAAATATATTTTGAATCAGATGCTTTTAACCTAAAATGTATTGTATCAGACGTAGATGGAAACAAATATTGTGTTCGTGAAAGAAATAAACTTACATTAGTAGTAGATTTATTAGCACGTGTAACCGATAAATTAAAAAAATTAGTAGAGCATATGGGTAACAAATACCCGGAAAGGAAAAATATTAAACAACTAGTTGAAAATTTCAATCCAACAAAAATAAAGGAAATTCTTCCTACAAGTAAATACACTGCTTATAGTGAAAATAAAGGAGAAAAGCTTGCTTTTTGTGTAACTAAAACAAAAAATGGAGACAATTTGATTGATGAAAATACATTAACATTTGTTGCAATACATGAATTAGCACACATATGTACTATATCAATTGGACATAAAGACGAATTTTGGAATAATTTTAAATTTCTTCTAGAAAACGCCGTTAAACTTAATATTTATAAACCAGAAGATTATAAAAAAAAACCAAGGGAGTATTGCAGTATGAAAATTACCGACAATCCATATTTTGATCTGTAAAATATGTATCAAACATTATATTTGTATTATTTTCAAAATAATACGATGACACAGGATATTTGATAAATTTATCAGGAATTAAAGGAAAAACAGTATCACATTCATAATTCCTTTGAATCTCTGTTACATAAATTGTTTTAAGATCTTTATGATGTAAAAAATCGCTATAAATTTGTTGACCACCTATTACCCATACATTATCAAAATTATTGTCTTTACAATACTCTAAACATTCATCACTTGTTTTAAAAATATTATTCCCCTCCATAGTAGAACTTAATATAAGATTTTCTCGTTTAGGTAAAGGTTTATGCGGTAAACTTAACCATGTATTTTTACCCATTATTAGTGCATTTTTATGTTTAGGATTACCTATGGTTAATTTTGCAAAATATTCCATATCTTTTTTAATTTTCCAAGGGATCGTATTTTTATATCCAATTCCTCGATTTCTACACATAGCTACTATCATTTTTAGTTGCATATATATATAAATAATATATGTTTTATTTATATACATATGAATAATATATTACAATCTGATACAAATCCTTATTATACAGTTATTAATTTAAATTATGGTAAGGAAATGTATATAAAAGAGGTTTTCATATTTAATGGATACACATCTACGATTACTGAATATTCAACAAAACAAGATCATAGTTCACTCAGTAAATCGATATTAGATATTATTAAAGCAACAGGTAAATCACTTGATAAAAAAACCATAATCTATTTAATTAATGATGCAATTTATATTGATGATAGTATTGATACTATTAAACGCAAAATAAGTAAATGTTATAACAAACATATAGCAAATGAAGAAATGTATTTATTTGGAATTACTGAAACAAACATACAAAATGGTTCAATATATGATATATTAACACAAAATGGAGACGTAGACATAACATATGATAGATTAACACAGTATATTGGTAATATTATTGATTATGATACTGATAGTATTCCTATTAAAGACAAATATGATTATGATGATATTATTGAATTGCATTTAAATAATACAACACACGATGTATATTTTCCAATTGGACAACGTTTTATGATTGGTCAACAATATCCTATAAATATTTGCCCATATGATGTTAATAATTTTAGTGATTTTTTACTGAGATATGGTAAAGATATGGTATCTACGCAAAACAATGCATTATTATTAAATAATAATTGTGTAAAAGATAATATATTATATTTATGTTCTGCATCAGATGTATTAGAATATATTTCAAATAAAAAACTATCAGAAACACTAGCTATACAACTATATTTTCCATCATTATATATTAATTCTATTAAAACACATTCCGAATTAGATGAACATAAAGACGAATTAAAACTAAAAACAATTGAAAGAACTAATGAAACTTTTGATAAACTTACAAACAGTATAAATTTAATGCATAATATTTATTATGATTCTCCACATAATAATGTAAAATACGTTAAAAATAGGACGGGTATTAAGTTAGTAGATTTTACCATTTATCCTGAAAATCAAATAACTATTCCATTAGAAATTATATTTAAATTAATTAATGCAACAAAAGAACGACCATTTATAAAAATATCGCACGGTTACAAAAAAGAGGCAATGTTTAGATTATATACAAGTGATAATATATCTACAAATGGGAAAAAAATACCTGTATTGGAAAAATCTGAAATTATTAAATTGGATAAAGAATTAGTTAAACGAAAATGCGTTAGTGTATTCATTAAACCAAATAAAACAGCTGACATATATCAAAACATTCGTATATATTGTATATTTGGTGAAAATGGAGAGATAACTATACAAATTCAAACTAACGGAGTGTTACAACTTAAAGATATTGAAACAATTGTAAAGGAAACTATTAATCCAGTTATAGAAATCGTTAAAAATTATCTTGAACAAAAAGGATATATGATTCGTGTTTTTGATACATTTAAACAGCAATATGTAGAAATAAATAACATAACATATAGTTCATATCTAATTAAAACTAAAAAATTAAAAATTAAAAAATATATAGGATGTTTATCACCCATTATTAATGTTATTAGTGATAATTTAAAAGAAGGGATTGTATTGCGATATAAACGTGTGGCCAATTTTAATGCTATGGATAGCGAAGATGCGTTAATTAGACAGATGATTAATGATAATAAAACAATGGAAACCATAATTGATAATTTAATGATTAATTTTTCAATTACACATAAAATTGCTCAAGAAAAATATGCTAATTTTATAGGTGAAATGGAATTAATTCAAGATGTATATCGCTATAAAAAACTTAAATTAGTTAAGAACCCTGGATTTTTAATTACCATAAATGAAGATAATTGGAAAAAGAACATTACTATAGTAATAGATGGTATAAATAATGTGGAATATTTAGATACAATACCTATTTATTTAGATACAATGATAAAATTAACAGAACATATAAAGTTTTCTGAAGAAAATCAAAGGTTAGTATTAAAATTATGTAAAACTACGAAATTGGAAGATTTAGACAAAGAAAAGGACATTCAAAGTACAATAGTTCACAATTTAACAGAAAATAGAGGTCCTGCTTTATCCAAATCAAGAATATTAAAATACGAAGAAGATGAAATGGATGATGAAGAAGGATTATATGGGTTAATGGGTGCATTTAGCGATGAAGATGAAGATGATGAAGATGATGAAGATGATGAAGATGAAGATGATGAAGATGATGAAGATGATGAAGATGAAGATGATGAAGATGATGAAACGCCTCTCATTGGTGGAAAATCTCCATCGAGTAAATCATCCAGTAAATCATCAATCACATCATCCAGGTCTGGTTCAGATGAATCATTAGACGTGACTGGTATGCAATTAACTCATTTTAAAGATAAAGAAGGAAAGGGTAAAGGAAATTATTTTCAAAACCGATTAATGACACGTGAACCAGATATATTTTTACAAAATGTTAAGGATAAAAAATATAAAATATATTCACGAATGTGTGCCACCAATTTTAGAAGACAACCAGTTATATTAACAGAAAAAGAAAAATCATATATTGATAAAAATTATCCAAACTCATACGAAGTACTTAATAAATACAAAAAGGATAAACATGGAAAATATGTAAAACAAACAGATATAAAAAACGCGTTGAAATATGAAAATCACTATTATATTTGTCCAAGATATTGGTGCTTTAAAGATGATAATAATCAAGGAACATCTATGACCAAACAAGATATTTTAGATGGAAAATGTGGTGAAAAATTGGTTAAATGTAAAACACCTGATGGAAAACGTCATACTATAATTCCTGAAACTGAATGCAAAGATAAAGATGCCGTAGACGCTAATGTAGAAGATTACATAATCCCATTTGATGCCAAAACAATACCTGAAAATAAATTTGTGTATGAATTTAAAGCTAACAATTTAACAGAACACGTTAGTCACGATCCATATGGCGATGGATATAATTATCACGGACCAGCATTTATTTCTCCAGATAAACATCCGAAAGGATTATGTATCCCATGTTGTTTTAAAAATACATCTACAACTCAAAATCCAAATTCAAAAATTAAAAATAAAAAAAGGGAAATAATGAAAAAATGTTTGCCTATGGAATATAAAAAAGATGAAGAGGTTGTTGATAAATCAGATGCACCTACTTCAAAAAAAGAACAAAACACTTATATTCAATCAGGAGATAAATACCCCCTTATACCAAACCGACTAGGTTATTTACCTATTGCTGCCAAAGTATTATTTAATGTTAATAATCCAGATGATATGTGTGTGTTTACAGATACAGAGATCAATAAGGGATGTTTATTACGACAAGGAGTTGAAAATAATTATAAACAATCGTTTGTTGCAGTTATTGCTGATATATATAATTATAATACTGATACCAAAACTAAAACTAAAACTAAAACAATAAAGGAAATGAAACAGATAATATCTGATGCAATTACTATAGATAATTATATTACATTTTTTAATGGGAGTTTGGTAGAATTATTTAATAAATATCCACAGAAAACAATACATATGGAGGATTATAAAGACACTACTTTATATAAAAAATTGCAAATTAATAAAAAACCTATTAAACCATCACTATTGTTATTTTTTAAAAACATATGTAATTCACTTGCACATTTTAAAGAATTTTTAAATGATGATAATATTGAAATAGATTACACATATTTGTGGGATATTATATCTACAAAAAATAATAAATTATTTAAAAAAGGATTAAATCTTGCGATACTGGATATTATGGATAATGATATTACCAATAATATTGGATTAATATGTCCAACAAACGTACATTCAAACAAAATATTTGATTCAAACAAACCAACATGTATTATTATTAAACACGACAACTACTATGAACCAATTTATTTATTTAATTTAGCTAAAAATATTGATAGTAAAGACACAACAATATTTAAAACATTCTCAAATAAAGTTGGAATAGGTTATGCACCAGTTACAACAGTAATTCAAGAACTGTTAGATTTTATTAAAATATCTTACAATAAATGTAAACCTTTACCTAGTTTACCAACTATATATACATTTAAACAAGCAATATTATTAGATAAACTAATACAGATATTAGAACATACAGATAAAAAATCTATATCCATACAAAAACAAGTTATGAACTATAATGGTAAAATAATAGGAATTATTATAAGTAAGAAGGATAGTTTCACTGGGTTTCTTCCTTGTTTTCCATCTAACAAATCAGATAAAATTGCTGATTATATAATGATTGATGATGAACAATTATTAAATAATAAATGGAACAATTATGAAGATACAAAACTATTTTTAACTCATATAAATAAAATTACAGGTGATAAAATACCTTCAACACCCCATAGTAAAATTATTAATGATAAATTTATAATTGTTGGTATATTAACAGAGACAAATCAATTCGTCTATGTTACCCCAATAGAAACATCGGAAGTTCACGATGAATTACCATCTATAAATGGTGAAAATTATATGTTATCAGACAAAGATATATTAACTTCAAAAACTCAAGATAATGAAAGAATTAAAATAATAAAAAAAATACGATTAGAAAACAATTTTTACAACGCTTTTAGAAATACTGTTCGCTCATTATTAAACGAATATAAACATATAACTACTCGAAAACATATTGAAGAAAAATTACAAACTGAAATTTCATATTTTAAAAAATTACATACTATTAAAACTATAATTCAGACATTAATGGAACATTTTGTTAACTTTATAAAATTCAAAGATAAAGATATTTTATCAAGCATTGACGAAATTATTATGTGTAATAATATACCACACGATAAATGTAAAAGAACAGAAGAATATTATTGTATGACTAAAAATAAAGATGATGAATGTAGATTAATCATACCAGCAACAAATTTACTCAGTGGAAACGATAATGAAGAAATTTATTATGGTCGCATAGCAGATGAAATTATTCGTTATGGTAGAATTAGAGAATATATATTTAAACCCCAAAGTGTATTATCTCTAGACAATTTAGATTATGATCTAAAACAAGATGAAATAATATTATTAGATTCTATTTTAAAAAACGAATATTTTGACAATATTATAATACGTCCTACAAATGAATATATATCACATGCTGTTCCTGAATTTACAAATCCTATAAATACACAATATTATACTAACACATTTGAACAAAATAACATACTTCAATTGAATTGTAAAGATTGTATACTCACACTAGGTAAACAAATTGGGACATATTGGAAGACGATATTTGGAACAACGTTTATTCAAGATACATATAAAAAATGTCATAATTGTGGATTTGAACTGATGAAGCGAATAATACAAGATTATAAAAAAACCGATGTAACATTAAATGCTATTAAAGATGCTCTTGTTGAAGGATATGTTAAAATACTTACAGACGCAACATTTACGCGAAAATCCTATAAAATGTTAAAAAAACTTTTTATCTATCAAAAAAAAGGTCGTTTAATTAAACAAAATATGGATGAAGCAATCGGAATATCCAAAGAACATAAATTTCATAATTTAATATATTCCGATAGATATTATCTTACAAATCTAGATATAATTATATTATCAAAATATTACAAACTACCCATTATATTATTTACTGAAGGACGAATCAGAATGGGAATTCCTGAATATAAACACAATAAAATCAATTCTGATAAACCTTACACAGATAGACGTATGTGGGTCGTAGATAATATAACTACAGCAGATGATTATTATTATTTTATAGAGCAAGGTTCCTTAATATATAATGAACCTACACAATATTCTTTAATTTATCCAAGCAAATCAACAGACACACATTCTGCTATTAATATACGAACATTGAAAACACATATACCAATAAAACTAGCAGATGAAATAAAAAAATATTCAAAATATAATACCACAATACGTAATCTTATAGACAAGGTTATAATGGTTAAAAAATTAGACAAGTTGGTACTACCAGAACCTATTCTTAATAAAATTACAAAAACTAAAAAAACTAAAAAAACTAAAAAAACCAAAAAAATAATTGGTAAAAAAATAAAATTGTAAATATCCTAGCAGTTAACAATATAAAGGATTATTTTTGTCATAATTAATATTATTATTGTAGTAATTATTCATATTACATATATATCCAAAAATATACCTTTTTTCTTCTTGCCATTCCCTCAATTATCCAAAATGGACATTTTAGAAATGTCCATTTTGTGTTTTCAAACACTCAATAGTTTATTTGGAGTTGACGAAGATGTACTTAAATTGAAAAAAAAATTATTCAGTACAATCATTGAATACACCACAATTAAAAAATCCAAGATGAACGGGACAAATAACATATATAAACAAGGGGGTTGTTGGGGAATGAGTGACATAATGGGGGAACCGATGCTAATTTTTATGCATATAAATATATCAGGGATTTTATACATTCATAGAATTATTTTAAAGTCTTTTTTATTAATAAACCATGATATTTATAGAAAAAATAAAAAGATGTAAGCATTAATAATACTGCCAAACTTAAAATAATAAAACTTTCACTAAAGTATGGATTTACTTTGGCACCAATCCAAGCAAATATGATATAAAATAAGGTAATAATTAAAGCTACAGGGATATCAATGTTACCCGATTTCCAATACTCATAAACAGCTCCCGCGGAAAGAGGAAACACTATAGCTAATAATGTAGTTCCAGCCGCCTTTTTTTGACTATCAGCAATACCCGAAAATATTAATAACATTGATATGTAAAATCCACCCGCTATACCTTGAATACCACCAATAAATCCAACAATACATCCAATAGCTATCGCAGTTAAGTATTTAATTACAGAATTCATTATATATATTAAAAAATATTATTTTAAGAATATATATTTATAATAAATATCTATTAGTTCATTCTTTTTGTAGAGAGAAGAATATATCCAAAATATACCTTTTTTCTTCTTGTCATTTCCTCAATAATTCAAAACGGACATTTTAGAAATGTCCATTTTGTGTTTTCAAACACTTTCTCATTTTATTTTTTCCCTTTTTATTTTTTTCCTTATGCAGTCATTTTATTTAGTAACAACATTTTTTTACTGCATAAGTTTTTTTTATTGTAATTTTCCAATTTTAATTTAAAATTATTTTCTTTAGCAATACTATATAGTGAAATGAAAAAGTGTGAAAATAGTGAAAAAATAGTGTCATTTTATCACTGTGAAAAATGCGACTACAAATGCTCT
>Ga0080013_1001704_pt1 | contig 28209 bp, 25 predicted proteins | sample ETNvirenome_6_85_FD_69236 | JGI IMG/M metagenome (GOLD analysis project Ga0080013, IMG submission 69236) | Marine viral communities from the Pacific Ocean - ETNP_6_85 (SPADES assembly) (version 2) | ecosystem: Environmental > Aquatic > Marine > Oceanic | place: Pacific Ocean | collected 2013-06-19 | reverse complement strand
GTCCGAATAAAGAAGAGGTAAGGAAGCGATATTCTTGATTACTATACCCTTCTTCGTATACTTCCGGCTTAAGCGGGAACATGATATAGGTTTCTAGGGTACCTGCATAGCCCCCTGTAAGTTCCACAGATGATGATAGATATGAGACTGAATTAGAATTTGTGCTCGATGTTTGCTGAAAGATTGTACTCGCGAAACGCGTCTTATGGTTAAAATCAATAAACGTTTTCTTTACAGAATCAATGTTGCGGTTGTTGCGGACCTCATACTCAATATTATTGCCATAAACATTAATTTTATAGATCTCATCATCCACTCCGAAACAGCGCAAAACATTACGAAAAGATTTTTCAGTTCCCTTAGTTTTGAAAATATTAATAAGATTATTATAGATATTTTGATAAATAGTGTTTTTGATGTCGCTCAAACTCTTCTTATACACGAGAGTTTCGCTTCGATCTCCTAATGATTCTAGAATGTCAGCATCTAAAAAGAGCTCAGGTACCAAAAGGCCGCGAGATTCTAGCAGTCGATTAGCAATCGTGTTAGACTTGGTCGACCCGCTGACATATTGGACGTCGTGTATGTTGGCCATGCCCTCAATTTGAAGAGAAAGGGTGTCAAAATAGTTGGCAATAATCTGAGTGAGTTTTTGAAGTTCTGACCCGTTGTTCGTATCTTCTTCTTGCATCCAGGAAGGATAGAACGAATAGAGTCGCGAGGGATTGTGTCCGTCGTAGGCAGACCCACTAGCCTTTGCCGCGGCCAGTGATGAAACTACTTTGGGGTGATAACTATAAATGATGGGATCTTTAAACTCAGTCAGCGACGCGGAAGATTGGACGATGGCCGAATCCGTAGAGCGGGCGCCGGCTGCATATCCAACCCAGGTTCCATTAGTCACTCGGCCAGAATAATCAAGGACAGTAGCATCTGTTGCTTCGCGACCGGTGATCCCCTCATTAAACTTATAATATACCCCCAGTGTAGTGTTGGCTACGTCCGTATTGGTGCCGCCGCCTACTTGTGTAAACCAGTAGCGACCGACATCCTTGGAACTACGGCGTGTCTTCCAGTATCGGAACTCATCAAGCGAGCCGCTGAACTTTCCGCCGTATGTGGGGGCCGCGGATGCAGAGGGTGAGGTAACGAGTGCACCAATCATAGCCACCATGGCTCCAGTAACGGGCCCAACCGAACCGGACAGCGTCTTTATGCCACTGGCTATTAACTTTTTGTTTTCAAGTTTGCCGTTGACATAAAAGCGAGTCGTGATTGAACTATTAATAGGCGCATAATCTACTATTTGGGACGCGTCCATCTTGCCGGTGATGGCGTATCCTGTTAAATTGCCAGCGGCGCGGCGCTTATTGGCCAAATAGTTGGTTTTAGACGCAATATTAGTTCCATCCAGAGCATCATAATAATCGCTACCCAGCGGATACCATCCAACAAGACTGTCAGCTCGTGTATGGTCCAGCAGATTTTGAGGTACTCCACTATTATAAATTTCCTGCACTTCGGTTAAGGATAGTTCGGTGCCCCAGATACTTGCATTGTTAAGATAACCGCCAAAGGTATATTGAATAAGATTAGCAGACTTTCCGATTGCCGCCGGGTCGGAAGCCAAGGCCGCCGGCGGATCTGTGGTATCCTGAGCCCCATCAGCAAGAACGCCATTAATATAAATGTGTGACGTACCAGCGGCGCCGCCAGCATACGTAACAGCGACATGATACCATTCACCGATTGCAAGATTGACAGAACTCCTCCGATTATTAGCGTGCGCCGATCGGAGCCACACCTGTCCGGTGGAGGCAATCATATAGAACCTTCTAAATCCGGAGCTGAGGCCAAAGGCCATTAGGTCCTCAGCGGGGTCAGTAGATGAGCCGTCACGATAGACCCATATTGAGAAGCTGTATGGTTTCGCAGCGGCGCCGGCTCCCCCTATGTGGGCGTCCCAGTCGGCTGCTTCTCCAATTTTAATCCCGTCATCCACTCCATCGAAGCGAACAGATCTATAAACTTCCGCATTATTTTTAACCGAGACGGCATAATGATTCCAAGTATCGCCCACAACCGAAGCGCTCGTGAATGAAGTAGAAGCAATGGGCTGTTGTGAGAACCCTTTACTCCCGGACATAAGGGTAAGCTTAAAGGGGTCCGAGCCATCCACTGCTGCCGACAGTTCGAGGCGTAACCTGCCGTAGCCGGTTGATGACGATGCTTCGTTATTCCATAAATCAAAAAGTACTTCTCTTACAGTATTATCTCGATTAAACTCTTTCTTTTTTAACCAAAACTCAAGAGTAGTGCCCTCACTAGCATCCAGCTTTAAATTAGAAACACGGTTCTCTGATGGGTTCCAAACGTTACCCCCCTGAGAATGTGGCCCTCCCCCTATCCCGGGGCCACCTTTAAGAGAGATGTATTCATAGTCCGCAGAAGAACGAGGTATTCCGTATCCCCCAGTGAGGGGTGTCGGGTCGCCCCAATCCCCATATGAAAAGTTAATATACCCATTCGTACGAGGATAGAGATTATCAAATACATAAAGGTCTACGTATGAGCCACTGTTTTTCCATGCCACCCGTTCGTATAGAGAACCATCGTAAGGATATGAAGAGTAAATATAAACAAAAGAATCTTGATAGTATTGCTCAGCAGATCCATACTTAACAAACTCTTCCGGGTTGGAAAAGTTTAGTCTCGGAACAAACCTCTTCTCATCGATGATATCCGCTTCGTGGTACCTAACCGACTCAACGTTATCCCCGATTTGATCAGCTGTTTTATTGGCTAATGTTTTTGTTACACCAACCGTTTCAAATAGGCCTTTAAGTGTCATATCATTCTAATTATTCTTCAACTCTAAATTTAAATTCTTCGGGTTGTTCAATCCAACTACCAATAGAATTATTATAATAAGCTATTTTAATCTTATACATATAATCCGCCTCCAACAAAGACATATCAAAATCAAAATAATTTCCATCCGTATCGTAAGACATTAATGTACACAACTCAGAACCAGTACCATATGTAACAGCGGGATAACCATCAGCAATCCGAGTTATAGAATAGGAGGCGCTGGGCATGATTTGTGTAGGATTCTTAGCCGTTGATACCGTATAAACAGTGGGACTCCAATCCTTATCCCTGATAAAGAACCTAAATCTTGCTGTCTCGGTTCGAACATATTTCTTCTGCAGATAGGTTAAGCTTGTTACTTTATTAAAAGTGGGGGCCGCGGCATATCTTGGCATTAATTCCGGATAGATCGATCCTGTGTAGAACTGTTGTGACCCGGAATGCCATACATCAAACATAGCTTGTAAGGGGGTTGCGGCCGATGTCACACAAAGAGATGCAGAATAAATGCCGCGGCTCACATAACCACCAGTGATATTAAGATTGCCATCACAGAAAGTAATTTTGGAGCCCGTAGGAGCCGTAGACCCCGAGTATAGCGATACTAAAAGTTTGCCGGTACCAACTGACGGAATGTTTACAAGGCGCCCTCGCACATAGTTGTAATAATAAAGAGTATTAAGGTTATCGGCACTAGGAGCAATAGAGCTAGAATAAAAGAAGTTTTCTCTTTGATCACGAACCCGTGAGTCCCATCTGGCCTCAATAATAGGTCTCTTAAAGAAGTATTGAGACGATCGAGAAGAAAATCGCTTGGTATAATACGTATTTTCTGAGCCACTTACGTTATTTATTAAATTTGCCGTGTTTTGACGGGTGGAGCTAGAATAATAGGCCTCCATACTTGAAGTCAATTTCACCACAACTCCATAATTTTCTTTTGCCGAGCTGAACCACTGTTCGACGAGAGGAGTAATATTTATTTCTAGATCTTCGTATCCTTTGCTAAAGGTAGCAGTATACTCCGGCGTAGGGTGATAATGGGACCCAATCGTTTCCCATGCCGTTGTCGTGCTAGCACTAATCCAGTTAGATTTACCGATGTCGCTATACTCATCCATATCCAGGCCGCTACCTTCTGCCCACGATTGTGCAAGTGCATGGACACTTAATACGAAATCTTGGGGCAATGTAAAGGCGTGTTCAACATTAAACATGCGTAAATAAAATGAAACATTACCAGACAAAGGTAGAGTACCCGCTGATCTATCCCTAGCTAGTTTAGAAAGAGGGAACTGCACGATTGTGCGTGCAAGTTCTTGTGAGCGACCCTCCGCTGATGATGAGGTCTGCCCATAAATAGAATATACTTCCAAGGAGTCGGCGTATCCCATGTTTGAGCCAGTGCCGCGTGTAGTAAGAGTATAATCATATCCGTTGGTTATAATATTATCTTGTGTCGCCACATACCGTTTAATAGTCATTACGTCACGCTTCCTTGTATGTCGGCAGCTGCATATTTAAGCTCAAAAATAGTATCTACAAGACCATTGATATAGCGCCCATCTACGGAGAGAGCATTCTCAAAATTGAAGGAAGAATTAGAATAAGGGGAACCTTGTTTGTGTGTGATGGCCACATCCAGGACATCGACGACACCGGGTACCCTATGCAATTCTTTATAAACATCAACTATATAGAGAGCTTCTCCCAAATCAAATTGGCGTCGAGCATATACGTTTCGCAGTCGTTGTGTTGCTAAGTTAAGCACATTAAATCGATTTTCCTCATAATCAGCTACAATAGAGAAATTTATTCCAAAATTAATGACGCGGCCATCAAGGATGTCTATGGTATCGTTAATCATCTTATAAGTTGAAAGCCAGCTTTTTATATTTTCTTTTACAGTGCGATTTGTAGTAGCTAAATAACCATCGGCGCCTTTGGAAATTACATACATGTTTAAGTTGCGTTTAAACGCATCAAAATCTCTTTCAAATGAACATCTTTTAATTGCACCAAATCGGGGAGGCATTGCATATGTAATGGCCTTGTAATCCTCGATTGTAACCGCTCGATTTTGAGCTGCATAGAAACTGAACACGCGTTGCTTAATCTCCGTGGCGGAAGGAATACTGATATCCCCTACAATTGGAGCTTCATTAGATACTTCGAGGGACCTAATAACCGTCCCTACGCGGGATCGATTGAGGGACGGGCCATTTTTGAACGTGAGATTAGGAGAGGCTACACCGTTTAAGGCTTTGCTGGCCACATTAACATCTTCGGCGTCGTTCACCCGATAGACAATGGTTAGCTGGGTTTGAGACGGTCCAACACCAAATTTATCCGTGCTTGTAAGGTTGGTGGGGTCAAAGTCTTGTTGGGTAATATAGTCGCGACCATGCAACTTTAAAACTATCTTACTAGGATCGACGACCGATTCATTTGTTAGTTCAGATGTTGAGCCGTAACCAAACTGTAAATAAGCTTTTTTAGACGTGCGTTCCAGTGTAAATCGACGTGTTACGGGAACTGCTTTAAGAACAGAAGGAACACTGTTGCGATCCGCGTTGTTGTTCCGAATTGCTTTAAACACTACTTCCTGACCAAGATGATCTACTTGATAGTAACGATGACCTTCGCTATCACTCACGCGTAAAATTTCGACAGGATTTCGATTCGTGAGAAAAATTTTCCTAAACTTCTCAAAGTCTCCAACTCTTACAACCTGAGAGATAACGCGGCCGGATATTACCGTCCCGGTGGCTTTTATGGCGTAACTTATTGCAGCACCCGTGTTGGGATGAACTTGATCAACAATAATTTGATTAGTGGTTTCTGCAAAGTTTACATCATCGGACAAAGTAAATAACTGGCCGCCAGTCGTGGTAAATACCGAGTTGGCCCGCAGAACAGGAATGTAACGCTCGTCGGGTGCGCCGTTTGAATCGGCCGGGACGGATATATAAAATTCAACTACTCCTGTCGATGAAAAATCATGAGCATGCTTGTATCCCAGTTGTCGTGCAATTTTTACAACGTTCTCGTATTCTGACGCGGTATCCAAAAAAGTTTCATTAAGATTGTAGTCTAAGTAAAAAGATAAAACATCGCCCACATACGAGACGGTATCTAGCATTAATGAGCCGAAACCGGCCGTATTAAAGTCTTTAAAAGACTCTGGATAATAACGTTTAACATAATCTAGCATGCTCGTCCGAATAGACTCGAAGTCGCGGCCAGAATAGTTAATTACTTTTAGCTGTTTAGTGCTGTTATTTGCTCTGTCGTCTGCCATAATTCTTCCCTATAAGTTCAGCTGGAGTTGCGATGATGCCATAATTTCAAGTACTTCGACCAGGCTGCTACCGCCTAGTGAATAATAAATGGATACCTTCAATATATTTTCTAATGCATCCTGATTCTCGATATCCTCCAGTCCCTCATTAAATTTTATCTCTTCGAGTGCGATAAATGACATATACATATTCTTTTGATCATTTATCTTTTGTGCTATTACTGAATGGAGACTCGGGTGATTTTGCTCAAAAAGGAAGTTCCTCAATCCTACTCCAAATTTGATATCCATGATTCTTTCACCAGGCGCAGTGAGAAGAAGATTTTTAAAATTTTGCTTCACAGCCTCGTTTACCGTATGGTTAAGGGAATACGCCCCAACTTCATTATCAAATAGTAGTGGAAACTTAGGAGAAATACCAATCATGTTGAGCCTCTATAAACTTAATTAGTTACAACTAACATTTAGTCCCCTTCTGGTGGCCACGAGCGCTCGGTGCATTCTATTTGGTCAACTAGATTGGCGGGCCATTCTCCTAAATTGAGAAGCAAGTAAATAACACCAAAAGGTGTAATGGGCGGTATAACGAACGTGTAAGGAAGTGTGCCAGTAAGGTCTAAGCCCTTCGTAGATAACTGTGGTTTCATGCTAGGTGGGAAATGTTCGGGATACGCGTTGTCGATCTCACGGTTGATAAGCGCAAATACCTCTTCCAAGCTCATAGGAATATCGGGCAGAGTGGGTATATTCAGATCGCCGTCGATCATGGCGTCGAGAGTGAGGCCGTCTGGATCGGCGCCACAATCGTTAGGGGGGGCAGCTGTTTGAAGAGCAGCGCCGACAGACCCCATTGACTCCGCTAATTGAGCAAACTTCTCTGCTTGTTCAATTGATTGGAAGACCTGGCCGGTGACCGTTTTTACTGCTTTGGCAATAATCATATGCGGCTCCATTATGTCACAGATGCCTTTAAGTATGTGTTTGGGGGTATCTTCCATCATTGCGTTAACGAAGGATTGTCCCATGCTGCCCAGGGTACCCATCATCCCATTCATGGCAGTATTCTGCAATGCTGGGACGTTGCAGGGACTTGTCGCGTTGGGATCCGGGCCGGCGAAGGCAGCTTGGAGGGCCAACACCAAAATTTCTTTGGTATCTGAAAACATTTCCGTTGAATTGAAGTGACTATAAAACGTCTGAATCTCTCCCGTGATATACAGATATTGAAGAATTCTGTGTACGTCGACGAGCTGTGATGGGCCGAAGAGTCGTTCCACATCTGCGGTGGAGGCCAATTCTTTGCACATATCTACCTTCGACGTTTCGAAGATATGGTCGACAAAGCGATCAAATCCGGCCGATGAACCATTGGCATTCAAGAACTGCACGAACGCATCCGAAAACATTAATTCTAGAACATCTTTGGTGGCCTCATATTTGGTGGCCATGTGTCCAAAGTATACGTGAGGATGATCGGGGTCCTCCTCAATTCGACGGTTGAACAGTTCATACATAAAATATGATTTGTAACGATATATTAGTTCGCCATCATTCTGTGTGTTTCCGGAAAATAGATCAACTAAGGTTTCGTACGCGGGCGTGGCTGCATTATATTGGATTTCAGGACTGTTGGCTTGGGCCCCAGGTGTAAGATAAGTAAGTCGCATTTTCATTTCAATAGAGGGGAAGATACTTTCTAAAAACTCAGCTACCGGATTTGGAGCGTCCTCATCTATTACTTCGCTCATTGTCGTGCTCGATGAAGAAGAACTTGTCGTGGTGTCCTCCTCGGGCTCGAGGGCGGCCAGAAGATTATTACGCAACGCTGATTGTAATTCCGCTTCCGTTTTATACGTGTCAAAGATAACTGCTAGGTTGCTGGCGTTCTGGTTTTGGTCGGTCGCATTCTGGGGGCTGATATTCATGGCTGTACCCGGGTTCCAGCTATAACTTATGCAGGAGGCATGCCGGCCACCAGCAGTATTGATTAGGTTTCCTTGCCAATCATGCTTGGCTACAATATAAATATAAATTCCAGCGTGGCCTGAATCTACCTCGGGGTCGATGTCAGCGCCCGAAGGGTCATCCCCTATAGTATATATATGTCTTCCAGTGTCGCCGAAGTCGGAGTTGTCATCTTCAAGTCGGCGATTGAACCATAGTCTCTCCATTCGCGCGACTACCTTGTAATTCTGAGATTCAAAAAGAGTGTGTAGATGCTCTGCATCTGGCACTACCTGGCCCGTAAAGGATCGCGACATCACTCTTTTGACCCGTGAGGGCACCGCGGTATTAGTCCAGTGCGCCGGGCCGTATGGTTCCTCGGCGAAGACGTCGGGTGAAAACACGGAGAGGCCGTCCACCTCCCAGTTGGTGAAGGCTGTCCAATCATAGGGGGTCAACGCGTTCCAAGGGATGGTCGTGCCCCAGCGAACCGTCGCGCCGGCGACCATGTCCAAGGCGATTATCGGGGTCGGTGAGGCCGCGACAGGGAGATAGTATACCATCGAGGGCCCAAAGACGAACCTAGCATGTTCTACCGAGTCACTAAGAGGTCCTTTGAGAGCACCCGGATAATGAGGAGCGTAAAGTCCATCAAGGGCCGATCCACAAAAGTGGCGAAATTGTGCCCTCACCGCGGCTAGGACGCTGCTAATAGCTGGGCCGGCCGGAGCGTTGTAGAAGTTCCAATCCTCTTCCTCGGCGCCTAGGGAGTTCAGACGATTCGGATCGTAAGTACCGGTGTATATAGGATTCCATGGTTTTATGTTTTCGTCGTCCGAAGTGTCGTAGGGGAAATTGCCAAAGGAGCGGCCTTTAAGTCTTTTTAATTCTAACAAGGGCCACGTGGGATTCAGGAGAGTATAGTTACCGCTACCGTCCTCATACTTAATTCTAGAACCCCAGTCCGATGGTGACCCCATGTCGCCATTAGCAAAATCTTCGCCGCTCATCACTCGATCTTGAAAATCTACCGTCCAATTGCGTATTAGGGTATAGTCGGAAAGTGCAAAAGGATCTGATCCATCATCGCCGCGGCCCCAGTCTACGGCTGTAGCCGGGAGGCTGCCGTCGGTCCCAAGGTAGATCGCATGATTTTTGTGCGCTTCCCAATTGCCCGGAGAACTTTCGTCATTGCCGGGTTGATTGCCGGCGTCCCAATATTCTTGAAAGCTCTCAAAACTTGTGCCCGCATTTTCTTTGGCCACAACGTTCACGTCCAAGAGCATGTGATGGCTGAAGTACGCCTCATTGGGGCTGGAGTCCATTTCATTAACATAGCTCTGAATTGTGTCACCATAATATTTTGCCGTGCGACCTCGCAACGAGAAAACAATAGGCAACCATCCGGTATATTCATCAGACAAAAGAGCATTAATAATGTCGAACAGTCGTTTAAAAGTTTCAAAACTAATAAGATAGGTGCGGACGCCGCCGCCAGATGGATCGTCAACAGACACTATCGCTGCGTCGCTGATGGCCGTCTGTTCTTCCATAATGTCCAGAACTTCTTGGAACTCCGACGCAAAGGCTGCAATAATAGGATCACCCGAATTCGTTAAGGCGGCCATAAATTCTTCAAGCGCCACATTATCAATGGAGAGTTCGATATATTTTTCCAATACAAAGCCGCCATAATCCAAAAACGATTGAATTTCTTTTTCTGCCTTTGTAAAAGTAGCTGACTCTTCCCAGTCATCCCGGAGAGATGGGCCTCGGGCATTCACATAATCCTGCCAGATTTTTTGTCCTTCATTAACGTAATTGTGGCCCAAGAAGAAGTACTCCTTGGGAGATTCTTCGCGGCCAGCGCCTAGGCCGCCGGTGCGCAAGAAATAACAGTCTTTATACCAGGTATGCCCAAACACGTTGCCATTCCCCACTGTACCGTCGTTACTAAGTGTAAAATTAGCCGGGTTATTCTGCTCAGGGCCCACCACCACTGCATTAGGCATTGGGCCCGGGAGAGTAGAATCTCCCACTATTTCGGAGATTTCGGACACTATATCTACCATCTCCACGTGGGGGATCCCATGGATGAGATAATTTTCCAAAGAATTGGCGCCTAAAATATTAAAGTACTCGTTAATAGTATCGACTGAATTAATCAAGCGCATTTCAAATAGATAGCGCACCGCAATCGACTGTAAGGGGCTATGAGTTAGGGGATAACTTATGCGCATGCCTTGCTCAATTAGCGGCTTAATCTCGTTATAATACGCCAGTTCAGAAGAACCAATGCCGTTAACTTGTGATATAGGACCACTTAAAGGATAAACGAATTCGTCGCCGGCGAGAATGGCGCGCTTCATATATTTTTTAACAGTAAGTGCTGCGCCCTGTTTTACAATATCGGGGATCCCGGGGTATTTTAATGTTATATACCCGGTGACAAAGGTACGAGAGGAAGCTTGCGAAAATAACTCACGTGTCAGGTCTTCGGTGGGGCCGGATGCAAGAAAGCTGCTTCCAAACTCGTTAATAATAAAGATATTACGCAAGATAAAATCGATAACTACGACTTGCATATAAGCATTCACTAAGCCAAGGATCCCGGCATCGCGGACGGGGCCCAACTCAACATCCCGATCGGTGCACCCATTGGCCACAAATTCTTCAAGAGATTCTCTTTTAATTTGATTAATATCAAAAAGATCCAAATCACTTACTTGATTATCGGTACAAAATTTAGGAAACAAGCTAAGCTTTTCAAATTTGTCAAGATCAAACAAGTCGCTGTTACTAATTTGATAAGCAAACATGTTAATAATAGAAAAATAAACAAAAGGATAATATTTTTGCTGAAAGAATCGCTCGCGGGTGGTCTGCGACCACGGGGTACCCAAAATATCTTCAATACCCCTTAACACCTTCTCTCCGAACTCAGCCGCCTCGGATTTGCGCTGGGTGGCCTGGGTCGACGCTGAGTGTGAATCTCCGGCCACAGTTTCTCTGATGTATGTTCCGTTAAGCATTGCCAAGGCCGACGAGTTTGAGGTCGACTGACCATCAGTACTAATCACATCTTTAAAGATATCGATCCCGTCCATATAAGTGAAAAACCCGGAGCCGCCGATGCTGTAAATAATGGACTTTCCGCGCGTTTGATTGACCGCAGGGGACCGAATATTTGTAAGGAAGGAATAGTAGTCTTCCATACCTACCATGGGAAGTCCGTCAGGGAGGCCAGTGCTGGGCTCAAACATGTGGCTACTTCCAAAATTATCTTCTATGTTTTCATAAAAACGACGCGTATGGGGCGCGATACTCCACACCAGTCGAGATTGTAGGTGTTGCATAGCATTTGCAATCGGAGCATTTACCATAGCCTGCAAAGATGTAGCAACCTGATCCAGATCAGAATATGCATCTGTTACTTGAGACGGAATCAGCTGACCTAACATATCGGCATTATCGGAAGCTTCAATGTCGGGAAGTCCACCCGAGTTGAGCGCAAGATATTCTGACCATATCTCGATTTGTTGCATTCTCTCGGCATTATCAGGAGCAAAGGGGTCAGGAACTCGAAGGATTGTCTTGTAGGTTCCTAGATCAGTGATAAAGGATTGCTGTGCAGGGCCCAATATGGAGTCGATTAGGTTGATTACGGAGTTATTGTAACTGGTGACGTCTGCTAAGCCTGGGACGATACCACCGCCACACGACATGTCTGGGGCAATATCTCGAATTCCATCAAGAATATCCAAGAGTTCATCGAACGCATCTCCCAATAAGTCTTCAACATCGCAGGGGTCAATGGAAGCAACAGTTGGGGGCGCGGCGTATACTCCTTCGCAGTAAGCGGGATCGAGGAGGCGCCCCAGACACTCAAAAAATCTCTCTATCACATCTATGTCAAATAACTGGGCGCGTGTGTGGGCATATTCGGGGACATTCAGCGAATTATCTACGATCTGTAATACATCGTCTGATGCCATACCATTATATAGGTCGCACGCTTCCCGCTCAGTTATGAGAGGCGCCAGAGCTACCAAAAAAGCTTTTATCTCATATATTTCTAATCCAAACTCTTCATAACAATGAGGCAACGTAAATGGCGGGATAGGGTTTGGCCACTGGTTGATTAAATCCTCTATGGGAGTAGAAGGGAGGGATTCCGATCCATCCTCTGTCAAACAAAGAGATCGGATCAACTCAGCTAAACTCTCCATAGCGCCAAACAAAGCGCCCATTGCGGCACGTCGCAGTCCCTCCTCAATTTGTGCTTGCATTTCTTTGGTAAAATTAATGATTGGTAGCTTAAAGTTAATCGTAGGAAGACGAATCTTGATACTCGGAGGATTGGGCGCCAATGGGTCTAATCCGGGAATAAAGTCAGGCATCCCTCCCTCATATCCTATTTTATACAGCAAGCATTCCATCGCCGCTTCTAAAAGTACATCTAATCGATATTTCGAAAGCCATTGCGAAAACCCATTTATTTCATCGGCAACCTCTTGGAGAGCGCCAGTAATTTCATCCAGACGCTTTTGGAGATTGTTGTCAATGTCTTCTTGAGCTTTTTGAATAGCTTCTTGAAAGCCCCGAGAAGCGATGCCTTCGTTCCCAAAGAAGTCAAGTACTCGATTGCGGGTTTCTTCGTTATCTCCTAATACGCCCCCGTCGGTTTCTTCGGTAATTTGCTCGGCCTGCTGGGCCACTTTGGGGGTACAGCTCGGGCCGAAATAGTTAACTTCTATGCCGCAACTTGTAAGATATTGGTCTATGAACTGCGTCCAGTTTAACTGGGGTCGTCGGCGATTAGCAAGATCGTCGAAACGATGTAACATCTCTATAATATAAGGGTTGTTTCCTTTTTTGCTTTCGCCAAAATAATATTGTGTTGCGCGAGAAAGAAACCGACTTTTAGTTCCCGGAATAGGGACGCCGGCGCGATCTAAGTTACGTAGACTAATACCTACCAGTTGTCGGGGGCCCTCGACTATATCCCCCTCGGTCCATACGGCAGTGCTAGAAGCGAAAGTGCACGTAATACAGTTATAATCACTTGGGCGCGCGCCGCGGCGGGTTGCTGGGAGATTAAAATGAATAAAATTATCTAAATGCTCGAAGAAGAGCTTATTTTTCTTAGCCAACCCAGCGAAACTAATTTTAGGAGTAACAGAGCCTTGGAAGTATGTCAGCTGTTGATCATATATTTTGAATGCTGTCTCCACATTTTGTAAATAAATCGGAATCTGATCGACATAGATATTTACAGTATAAGTGTCGGGGCCGGTGGGGAGATCGCCAGCATTTCGCTGCAGAACGCGGTTGCCGAGAAGATCGCTTTTCTTCACTGATAATAGGAGAATGGGGTTGACTAGCGCGCGCCGGGGGAAATATATATTCTCTATCTTAATATCTGAAGGGGTTAGGGGCGGGTTGGGACCGCCATGGCTAATGCCATAATAATCATAGAGTGTCGCAATAACCTTGTTGCGGACCGCGGAGCTAATATACTCCTCTTTTTCGAGGCCGCGGTCAACGACGGAAGAAGTCCAATTAATGAATATCTTCGAACTGCCATCTTCATACGGCTTTTTTAATTTACGATTATGCCAGTTTCTTTTTTTAAACCTAGCTGGTATACCGGGTGCGGCCAGTGATGCCTCGGTAGTCTCGGTGGATATAGTGGGTGAATCATCGCTCATAAGATTAGGTGGTATTGTTAAGGGCGCTTAATATATATTTTTGTCCTAAGGGATTAAAATAATTCTCTTTGGACGTGGCTTTATTTACCACCATATTAAATGCCGACGTTTCCGTTTCAGCAACTAGTTGAAATGCCGTCTTAATGCCGTCAAAGATGAGGCTAAATGAAGGTGAACAAACCAAGCCAAAAAAGGGCGAATTATGATTATGGCTCATCACCGTATTGTTGAAGTTTTTCTGGTATGTTAAAAATGAACTAACCACGCCGCGCAAGTCATCTACTTCGTCTTGAGATGCTTCGAGCATTTCAAGTAAGTTTTTCCCCATAACCAAAGGTTGTAGATCTTGATCATCACCTCCTGCAATCAAATCGATACCCGCGTTGGTCAAGCACCGATTTCCGTCCGAAGCGCGAGGATCTACGTTGGTAACCAATTTAATCCCTCCATCGCGGGAGACAAATCGCAGAGCATCCGCTTTCAATCCCACGGCCGACTTGCCAGTGGCACTCCCAATACGACCTTCGGGCAACCCAGCAGCGCTCAAATTTTTATCTATATCTGTCTTCTGGCTAATATATACGCGCGCGGCGTCTATAATCATATTAGGGTTGTTGTAAAAGGTGCCCCCTAAGGTATCCTGATTGCGGGCATATGACCCCATCGAGCCGGCGACCAAGTCTAAGGTGCCGGCGGGAATTCCCGTACCACCATAACCAGACCCTAAGCCCCCGGGGCGGTCAACTCCCAAACAAATAGATGCGTTTGTAAGCCCTCCTAGGATATTTTCGCCCGGGGCGATATTTCTTTCGGGGAGTGGCATCATCGTAGGACGACAGCCTACCCCCGCCTTAACATAATACTCGGAGGAGTTTGGGCCACTTCCAGCATTGGTCGGCTCATGCAGTTTCTTTATCCCAGATAGCGTCATTCGGGAGAATGGACTTACATATTTTAAGTATTTCTTACCCATTATACTCCCGCCTCCTCATCAGACGTTGATGCTGGAACACTGTCTGGATCCATGTGTTGGATTAGGGCTTTAAAGTACGCCAGTGCTACTTGTGCTTGTATGTGCGGTTGTGTCATCAGGACTGCGTCATGGTAATTAGTAAAAAATCCAACTTCCCCTATTACAGCTGGACAATTCGACTCTCGGAGAATCATGTAGTCTGCCTCGAAATCATGAGGATATTCCCCATAATTATACTCCCTCCTACGGCTAGCGTCTCGTAGGTGCATTCCCACAGGGGTAGCCAAAAACGCTTCGTAAAGAGTCTCTGCTACTATATCGGACGCGTCCTCTTCCGGCATTGTATGTACCCCCACTCCCCTTGCGCCGCGGCTGGGGCCGGCGTTTGGGTTGCCCTGCGCGTTTGCGTGAAGACTAAATAGTACAGCGTCTTCGGTATCTTGGGCGTTAACCCAACGGGTTCGAGGGCCCAACCCTATATCTGCCTGTTCGAGATCGTCGTAGCCCAGGGTCGATGTCACCTGTCGGCGGGCGACAGCATCATATGTTTCGATGCCCAGGTTAACCAACATATTGATCAAGCGCCACGCCACCTCGCGATTGAATTCTCCCTCGTATAGAGTATTGTTATCCGCACCATTTCGTGTATCTAAAAAGTTAGACATAGGGTGGGCGCCCAGCGAAGACCAATCCGTAAAAGTATACCTTTTTCCTTTGTCTCTTCGAGTGGTATACTGGTCATTTATAAACCCGCCATGGCCATAATCGATGAAAACACGCTTAAACTTAGGATCATCCTCCTCGGTCATCAAACCAGGGAATTCCTCGAGCATCTGAGCATCTCGGAAGAGAGATGGTGTTTCTTTCTGCAAGTCCTTCGCGAGCCGTGATTCTACAATATTTTGCAGCTTAGTATTCGACACATCTGTTATGCGACCTGTGGTAAGGCTACCAGCATCAAAGGTGACACCAACAATAGCTCCCACTTGTACTTGACTATTAATCTCCCGAGTAAATTTAAATTCTGGGAATGCATCAATTTTAATTTGGCTTGCTCGATCTACCTCCGATACAGAATCTGGAATGGGAAGGAGAGCTGTGTGATAATTGTCCAATACCATACACTTAGCCACATACCCGTCATCACGTGGGGCAGTGGTGCCAATGGGCTGCCTATCTAGACGCAGGACGATCGCCGTCACTGAATCCGAGTCGCCAAACGCCTTGCCATCCATACTCTTCAATGTGGTCTGACGAATCACCTCAAGTGTATTTGTAAATCTGGGATCATAAACCTTTTGAGCTACATTTGCGAGGCTTTTTTTCGGAAACATTTTCCAAAGATCGCCCAACACTACATTGTCATTATTGTCATATTTACTCATTGGGCGAGTCTTCCTCATTGTTGAGAAGATCGAACAAGTGTTCCTTGTCGTCGGTACTCAAACCAAACTGATTGGATTTTTGACGTTGGAGAAGTGAAGCTAATTTCACCATTTGTTCGTTAGAGCGCTGCAGATTTTCTATATATTTGGCCGCAATAGGGCCCATCTCCTTACGCGACGCGTCGGATGCCTTCATATCTTGGAGGGCATCCATCAGCAGCGATTTAGCCATCGCCCGATCTTCACGAATATTAGTAGTAGTTTCTTCTATATAATCGTCTAGTTTTAGAGTTTGCCGCTTTGCCATTTGTTCTTAAACGCCCTGTATCTTTTTCTTAATTTATTTAAATTGTTGACAACCTGTTTTGTATTAAGACCCGTTATCTCCCTTAGATATAAGTAAATAGCTTTTTTGTTAAAAATTTCAATTTGATCTGCTGACTCAAAAAGAATTCTCACCGCCAGTAAAACTCGCCTTTCATTTTCTCTTAGCATGAAAGAGTCCCAAGTATCTATCTCGGTGTATAAAGATTCCCAAAATTCGGCTTCCGTGCGCAGCTGTATATACGTGGGCTCCTTAGACAATAGCTGTTGATCCAGACCCGTAACGATATCTTCAATAAAAATTTCAGTACGGTTTCTTTTCTGAGTTTTTTTAACCTTATGAATAAACCAATTCTTTGTTACCACCGAAAAATATGAAAAGGCCTTGGAGCCCTTACTGGGGTCATATTTATCTAAAATTGTGGTGAGCCAGATTTTACAGTCATCTTTTAAATAATCAATATTCGGAAGACTGGTAAATTTATAGGTATAAATAATTTTATCCACCATTTGGTCAAAGGCTGGCTGGATATACTCCCTGTAAAGCTCGGTTCGCAGGCCGTGATCCGTGGTTCTGGCATATTTTATTATGGCATCTTCATGAACTTTCGTAAAATAATGGTTTTTCGTTGACTTCTTCTTCTTCTTCTTCGAGCGCCGCATCGAGTTCCTCCTCCATCTCATCGTCTAAAGTATATTCGAATATATCTCTAAACTCTTCTATTTCCCCACTCATCTCGCGGATCCTCAGCACTAATTCTTGAATTATAGGCTCGCCATGATAACTGTCCATCCCATAAACTGAGCGTACAAAAACCTGAAATGCTTTTGTAGCCAGATGAAGGTCGGATAGATGGTGAGATATAAAAATAAACTTTTTCAGAAGCTTGCTGATATACCATAACAACAAGATATTGACTGCCAAAGACGCCGTAAGAATCGCATAAATCATTTTCTATTGCGTTTCAGCTCTTCTTTTTGCTGTTCAAGCTCTTTTCGGCTATCTTTTATAAAAGTTTCCGTTGTTTCGCCTACCTGTGTTCGTGGGGTACCGTGGGGCTTCTTGGTACTAAACTCAGTTAGTAGCTTGGTTAAACAATCGGTCTCTTTGCATTCGAGACAGTCTCCTAGGGACTCCGTCGACAAATGAAATGCCGTAAAGACCTCGTCGCATTTACGGCATTTATACGCATACCGCGGCATTCTAACGCTTGGACTCGAGAGCTACGAGCCTTTCGTGTATACTATGCAAGTGCTTTTCCAGGTCGCGTGCTTGTTCGCTAATGGCGGTACGCACAACACTATCTGCGATCTGTTCTATGAGAGACTCTGAAAGCGGAAACCCTGTCGTTGTAGAAGATGTGGTCTTTCGACGAGACTTGGTGGTGGTTTTTCTAGTTGCCATTGTCGACTCCAGCGCTTAAAGTATTTTCAGATGTTACTTCGACTCCGTCTAATCCAACTACGGGAGGATTAGTTACAAATAGCGAAGTATCACCTCCCTCTGTCGTACTTACGAACTCCATCTCTTTAAGAACAGGCACGATATCGCTCTGTTCCATTAATGATTTTTGGAGAGCCATCATTACGGCTCCTACTGCTTGGTCTGATAATGTCATTTTTTACTCCTTTGTAATTTGTTGTGCCGCTCGATCGAGCAGTACTAACCAATCTTTGTTTTTAAACATACATTGTATTTTAGCTCTTTATTATACACTTTTTAATCTCTTTTATTCCAGTTTGTAAACTTTTCATACACATAAAGTGCCGAAGGATGCCAACTGTGCTCGGATAAAAACAGCACGGGCGTCTCCAAAGGGTTCCACGTTTGTGTATATCTTTTATGATTTTGGGGGCGAGACCACACGACATGTGGGGTGCCACATAAGCTCGCTAAATGCATAGGCCCAGAAGAGGGCCCGAAGACGGCCGTGGAGCCTCTTAAAATAGCTGTGAGGGCCTCTGTGGAACATCCTCGTTGATCTGTGGTGCCGGAGATATGCATGGCCTCCGTGGTAGAACCGATGCTACAAATTCTCTTCTCCTTTTTAGACAGTAATTCAAAGAGTTGGTTCCAATTTTCTTCGCTCCAATTATCTTCTGCTCTTATTTTTCGAGACCGGGCATGAAATACATAGTCGTATTCCGAAGTACTTTCTTCGCCGAAATGGATATAATGTGGCTGAATGTCGTGGTTTCCGAGATGTACCGTCTCTGTAAAGTGTGTGTGACCGTTGTTTGGGATTCCTATACGTCTAGGTAGCAACAAGCTGCACTCTCTGCCTGCAACGAGGTCCTGGTTTTCTTCCAGTATTTGACGAATATTGAATTGAAGGTCATATCCTTCCTTGAACCACTGGTCTGATGGGCCGCCAATCGGGTTGTGATAGATAAAGGTGGTAGCGAAGTCTTTATAGAACAAAGCTGAGGTGCTTCGGCAGATGATAACCGTCTCATCATAATAAGGCGCCATGGCGCGCAAGTATCCTTGCCACGCAAACAACTCCCAGCCAAACTCGCCCACCCATGGGCCAGCAATCAGCACCCGGGTGGGCTTACTCGTGGTCATACCCAAAAAACTCAAATATAAGTCTATCTTTGTGGTTCACCAAATCATAGGACTCGCGGTCGTAGTATTCAGAATAGTGGTCATGATCTGAAGTATGAATCTTCTCCGCTGTTAATATCTTGTGCTTTGCCTCAGATGAAATTCCTATATTGCTCTCTACCAAATCAACAAAGTCTTTGGCCAATTCAGCAGTCTTCACTATCTCAATATTTCCTAGCAGCACATCAGATGTAGAGAGCGCTGCCTGGGTGTGGATGGTAGCAGCATAACAGTTAAGCATTCTAAACGTGTACGGGCCGACGTCCCAGCCTTTCATAGCGACGAAGTCCAAGTCATGGAGACGTCCGGTGTCTTTGGTTACAAAATTCTTTACCCACTCCGAGAAGCTCGTCGTACCCTCAAATGTAGTCTTAAAGAAAGAGCTTGCATTTTGGTAATGATTAAAGTAAAGCGACGCATACCAGCTATAAGGGCTTCTAATGCTACCCACTATTAGTTTATGTTGTTGGTTCGCAGGAATATCCCGATAACCGTTATGTTCGGGTCGTTGATTCGTGGCGCCCAAATGATCTTCCATCATGTGTTTGATAAAGGTACCACCACATTTTTGTAGGTGTAAGAAAACTATGTCATCATTTATTATCATCTTGTTCCTTTTTAACGTAAACTAGATCGTGGCGGGTGAACATTCGTGCCAATGTGTAATCGCCCACTTTGGCAAGCGCGTCGGTGAGGACGTCCCTATTATCACCCTTGTATTCTATAGCAATTATTTCCGGTGTATTTGTAGAGAGTCCTGTCATTCCCCGCAATACAGAAATCTCATGACCTTCAACATCGAGTACCAGGATCCCCACGGATTCTATATTACAATGTTTTAGTAACTCACCATACGTAATACATCTAACAGGATAGTGTACTGTTGTATTGCCCGAGCCTACGAGTTCTCGCATGCGGGGCTGGTGGATCGAGCCGTTCCCGCCCATAAATCCTCTTTGTTGTGACAGTGGAACAGTCATCGTACGAATTGAAGTTTCATCTGAGAGTGCGTAATTACAATTATTACTCTCTGGTCGATTTTTGGTAAGGGCTTCAAAACACTCTTTATTCGGCTCGACGTTTATTACATCCCATCCTTTCTTTTTTTCAAAAAAAAGCCCGATCGATCTGTGTAGTCCATCATTGGCACCACATTCAATAATAACCTTTGGAGTATTTTTATTAGTCAATTCATATAAGGCGCGCGAGAAGTCGGACTGCGAGGGAGACACTTTTTTAATCATTGGGGTCCCTTTCTTTTAAAAGTAATAAACATCATCTTGTTCCTCTATAACATAAATTAAATTGTTTTTATATTGCTCTCTGGCCTCATACCGACCGAGTTTTTCCACTAACGCTGTCGTCGCAGTCCAATCCGCGGACCAATTTTCAATACACAAAATGTGCGGAATATGAGAGGGTTTAACACCCTGCATTCCGCGGAGTACCTTTTCTTCCAGACCTTCGACATCTAGCACGAAAATTCCTACTCCAGGGATATCTTGTTCAAGTATCACCTGTTTGTAGGTCGTGCATGGCACCTCACATTTGACTGCCAGTCTCCCCTCGGCGCGCCAGAAGTCCATTGTTCTTGTAAAGCTCGCGCGGCCTGGGGCGTGACCATTGGGACCATCCATCGGCATAGTAAATTCTAGTATGGCGTCGGAATCAGATAATCCCACATTAAGATTGATGGAGTAAGGACGATTGTGTAACAAATCTCCCCAAGAGAATGGGTTGGGCTCAATATTTATAGTTTGCCATCCGAGTTCGTTTTCAAAATAATAACCTATGGAACCATTAATTCCATCATTGGCACCGCATTCTATAAAAACCCGCGGTGTTGTGGGCTTAATATGCTTTTCTAAAATTTGAGAAAAGTGTTTGTCGGGCACTCTGCGACTGCGCCATTGGGATTCTTTAATCATCGGAAAGTCTTTCTTTTAAAGGTAATAAACATCATTTTTCCATTCTTTTATTTTGTTAATACGAACATTAACAGCTGCGACGTCACAAGAAGACTTTAAAAAAATAGAGGTTTTAACGCGCTGGCTCAACGCAAAAAACGCCAGAAGGCCCTGCGGACCATAAAATGCTTTTGCACTAGCCAAAACCGCAAAAGAAGCTAGCAACGAACTTTTGTTTCTGAGGTCTACAACATCAGGGCTTTCAAACAACTCTCTGTTTCCTTCGTCGGTACCCAACAGAACAACAGGTAGACTTTGATCTACTGTTTCTACGTCATGGCGACGCAGAGTTCGAGGGCCGTCATTGATGCCGGCCTTTAATTGTACTACATTATATTCAGTAGGGAGGTTGTATTGGTCTATACGCGGCAAAACAAATTGAGGATGGGGAACATATGTCTCGTAATCTTCAATACCTCCCTTTATATAGGTATGGGGCCCGGGATCATCTAAAAATTCCACTTTAAGATCTGGTTTAAGAGAATATATTTTTTCAATTAAAGGATATACACGAGCATGCTTAGAATAATGATTAACCTTGGTGATATCTGTATTAATGATTTTCAATAAAATTATCAAAGCGTCCCCAAGAGTGCCACGGGCATAGATCTCAGTTCCCATAATAAACCTTTATCTCCTCTACTAATTCCGATTCAAGGATTGGAACCACATGAGGGACATCGTGATAGAAACCTCCGAAGTTGTTTTTTAAATCTTTGTAAAGACTAGTCTGTGGTATCAGAGCATCCCCATAACGGGATTTTTGATACTGGTTGCGGTTGGTGCTTTGAAAGCCTTCGAAAGGGAGTGGTTCAATATTCAAAAATTCTCCCAACTCATCTACTATTTTCTGGGTTTCTTGAATAACGTCTTCCATTCGAACGACGCATACGCGTTGTGGGTATTCGGTTTGCAAAACCTCTATATATTCATATAAATCGCGGATGGCTTGAATGGAGGCCGGGAGAGTTGCATCTGCAGAAATATTTTCAGTTACTTTATCGCCACCTTGTGAGGCTGGGCGGCCGCGGAGGATCTTGGATAAACAGTTGTCAATCGGATGGCGGACCGCAAACAATATGTGCAGGTCCTCATATTTTTCAAGATGGGTCAGGGCCCTTTGAAGTGTAAAAGTGGGATGATCCACAGTAAGCTTAGTACCATAATCAGCAGGAAGATTCGCATGAAGAAATAAGTTTCGGTCTTCTACTTCATCCGTAAAAGATATGGTAGTAATCTTTCGGCTCAGCTCCGTTAATAGATTGGTGCCGCCGCGGCCTGTTCCGCTTATTAAGACTCTCATTTTATTTATGTGGTTCTTTATTCATTTTTAAAATTCATAATTTAATAGTTTAATTTCTTCACTGCACATGTCGCCTACTAAATTTTTTAATTCTTCATCATAGTATGTAGAATAGTGTTTTTTCCGGGCTTGCCTGGTTTTGTTTTTATGTGGTATTTTTTCTGGTTCATCAATTTTTAGAAAATCACATATAATTTTCCAGTCTTTGTCTATATTCTCTAGTTTTCCAATAAAGTCTACCATACTGTTGCCCTCTTCGTCCGTGAACCACCCTAACTGGTGAATCAGAGAGCTCGGGCGGAATTTAGAACCAGTGATATTGTTTGGCATACCATTTTTAATCCACTGTTCAAACGAAGATTCCTTGTGTTGATAATAATGATAACATGTTACCAATCTATCCCAGGGATTCCTAACTATTGTAAATTTAAATAATTCATCATACCTTTGTCGGCCTATGACCTGAACTAAGGCTTGAGAACTAAAATGAGGATGTTGAATTTCATCATGTATTAATGATTTTATACTTTGAGAACCAGTTTTTGGAATCCTAATCCAAATAAACTCCCGAGTGCAGTTACGTATATCTTGTAGATTTTTTTCTACTTTATCCATTTTTCTCCCTCTCTTATCCTTTTTACTAATTTTTGATTATAAGGCCACACCTTGCGGTCTGGTGTGCCGTAGTTTACCACATCCATTGGAAGTTCTAAAGCATCGCACACATGAACAAACACCGACGAAGAAATAACTCGATGTGTTGCATACTTTAAAAGAGCAAAAGTATAACGAATATCGTCCCATTTCCGATAATAATTGCCATTATACCCCGTGTCTATCACAGGTAGTGGTGGTAAGTTCATCTTAATCCAGGCAGAGCTATCCCAGTCGTGATTCTTGTGAAATTCTATCATAGTATGGTTAAATATAAAGCCCTCAGGATAATGAGTTTGAACGTACTCCATGGCCGCGACGTCGATTTCTTCCGGAATGAACACTTCTAGCCGAGGATCATCACATTCTAGGTTGGCTTCAAGAAAATTTTGTTTTATTTTATCGTTAAAAGAACCCTGGTGAATGGCTCCCTGGGCCCACTCATACTGGGGAGCCAATTTATAGAGGAGCGCAACGTTCTGTTGTGCTTGTTGCTGGAACCCCAGTGGGGATCTCCAGGGGTTGTCAACTATAATTAGCTCTCCTGTGTAAGGGCAATCGTCTAGCAGATGTGTCGAGCGTACCGACTCCCGGCATATTAAATCTGTAATATACCCCTTCTCGTGAAGTTGGCGTAGCAGTGGACTCAAAATTATTACATCCCCTAAGCCGTGCCAATAGAGAAAGAGCGCCTTTTTCATTTATGGTTGCTCCCTTTTAAAGATGGTATCAATAATATTTTTGGCCCAGCGATTCGGCATATATTTCTGAGCCTCTTTGTGACCGGCAAATCTTATTTTATCCCGCTCTTCTGGATTTTTTAAATAGTATTCTATCTTCTCTTTCAATTCTTCTGGAGAATTAAAGACTACAAGATGTTTTCCGTCCTTAAATGTATTTTCCATATCATGCCATGGTGATGTCATTAAAAAGCCGGCTGATGCTAAAATCTTATAGGTCCGGACCGATACTCCCGCCTGATCAGCAGCTGCAAAACTAAGATTTATTTTGCACTCATTGACCATCTTATTATGATCTAATCCGAAAACTCCTTGTACATGATCAAATTTAACTTCTTTTTTATACATAAGTCTCTCTCGGTGGCTTCCTCCCCCTATATGACCTATAAAACAAACATCTCTTGAATATTCGGCATTCGGAATTAAATAATTAAGCTTTTCATCGGGACACTGGTGAAGGAAATGTGAGTTTTGATTATATTTTTTAAAGAATTCCGCAAGGCTTTCACAAGTATAAAATACATAATCACATTTTGTCAATTTAGTTCTAAGTTCTAGATCTGCGTTGTGTATATCGTCCATATACCACATTGCACTTTTGGCAACCTTATTACATTCATCAATAACTCTGGAATCCATTATATTGCACTTACTAAACAACACCAAGTTCGGCGCTTCTTTTATACACAAATCTATTAAGTGCTGATCTCTTGCTGGAACTGAGCCAAATTTTTGAAGCGACAATCTATAATCGTATTTTATTACCTTCCATCCATTTTGTTCAAACCCTCTTGCTTGACAATTGTTTGTTGAGTTCGGATCAAATACAGCTACAAAAAGAACCTTCATTATAGTTCCTTCTCTCTTTTGTTTAAAATTTCATGAACAATAGACAAAGAAGGCAACACATCCTCAATCCCAAAACCATTCCCCCTCAAAACCTCTTCATAAGCCTTTGTGTGCAAGTCTGCAAAGCCTCCGCTAAATTCTAGCTCTTCATTACCAATGATAATACTTCTATATGCCGTTTGTTGTGTTTCCACGGCATGTTTCGGAAGATTATTTTTATCTATGCTTAAAAACCACTCAACAGTGGCTTGCTCTAACTCCAAAAGCCCACTAACAGTATCCGCGGTATTAACTTCAACAAAATTATTTATTGGTTCGCCGAAGATCCAAGTTAACATATCAAAAAAATGTACTCCAATATTTAGAGCTAAGCCCCCCGACTTTGCCTGATCACCCTTCCAAGAATATTGGTACCATTTTCCTCTCGATGTTATATATTTTAACTGTATATTGATTTTTTCGGCGGAGTCTTTATATCTTTCTCTTAGATGGAGGACCGCCGGATGATGCCTTAGCTGCAAAATACTATAGACTCTTTGGTCTGTTTCTTTTTCCAGGTTTTTTAAATATTTTAAATTTTTTGGCTTAATAACCAGGGGCTTTTCACAAATAGCATCACAATCATTGCGAAGAGCAAGACGTACGTGGGAATCATGCAAATAATTTGGCGTGCAAATACTAAAGTAATCTATTTTTCCGTTTGTTTTTCTAAGTTTATCTATGTGTCGTTCAAACCTCTCCACTTCTGTGAAATAAGAAGCATCTGGAAAATACGAATCAATTACCCCGACTGAGTCAAAGGGGTCAACGGCCGCCACCAGATCACAATTATTTTCTTTAATTGCACGCATGTGCCTTGGGGCAATATATCCTGCTGCCCCCATTAGAGCGAACTTTTTCATCACTTTGGTTTGCTTATGTTCCTTGCTGGGTTTCCCACCATTATGGCGTTCGGGGCGACATCCTTTGTGACCACGGCGCCTGCACCAATTTTTGAGCCGTGGCCAATAATAATATTGGGCAAGAGTGTCGCATTGGCTCCAATAGAAACGCCATCCTCAACTATCGTCGGTGGCATCTCCCTCCATTTACCTTTTGAGGGTGCGTATTTGTCATTTGTAAATACAACATGAGGGCCTATAAAAACATTATTTTTTACAATTACATTTTCAGGAATAAAAGCGGCGCACCCAATAGAGCAGCCCTTCCCTATTACCACATTGTGTCCGATCTCGGCAAATGCACCCACCTTAGATCCTTCGCCAATGCAAGCCGATTCATACACATTGGAGAGCTTATGAATAAATTTCTTCACTTAATCACCTTTCTTAATTCTGTAACTATCGGAATCGAAATGCTGCGTCGAGAACTCAAATAACTCAGTATCTTCTAATGCTAGCATCTGATGTCTTAAACCTCTATATACGTGAAAGTTATCTCCTGGTCCAAGAATAATAGAATTTGCAACTAGCACACCATTATTATAAATCTCATCTTCGTCAGAGTAAAAGACTTGTACTCTTCCAGACTGAATATAGAAGACTTCGTCTTTTAGTTTATGATAATGCCACGAGCATCTTTTTCCTTTTACAAAATATAAAAGTTTTCCACAGTACTCTTCAGAATTAACAATCCACTTTTCAAATCCCCATCCCTTTGGTACAAATTTAATCTCCAAAGAAGTCTTCATCATTTATTCCCTTGTCGTCAACATATACATCACCTGATGGCTTCCCAAGAAATAGCTCATGATACTTGACATTCCATGACATTAATTGGTTTTTTGTCAAATCATAAAAGTAGCTATATGCTAAATTAGCTTGATTTCTAGTTCGTCCCATTCCCCTGGCTGTTAAAAAAATAATTTTATCACCATTATCAAATAACTCATTTATTCTATCAATTCTTTCACTTATAGGAATTGCTTTAGAATAGTCTCCATCTTCAACTTTTGTGCATATTGTTCCGTCAATATCAAAAACATAAGTCATAATAAGTCACCAGTTTTTAATGCATAAGTTCCTTTCTTTTGCACTGCAATTGAAGAGCATTTATTAGCAAATAATATTGACTCAGCAATATTATTTGTTATGTTGTGATAAATTGAAAAAGAAGCAAGAAAAGTATCTCCGGCACCTGAAACATCAAAAACCTCTACTGTTTTACCTGGATAAACTACGCTGTTATATCTCGCTCCATTGCGACCTAAAGTTTCAACAATATCTGAAGTTTTGTCTACACTTGATGAAGACAATGAGTACTCTTTCTCATTTAACTTTATTATTGAATTTTTAAAGCATTTTAAGTCTGATCTTTTTGAATCGACATATACTTTCTGTTTCATTCTCTGCGTGAGACTTATTATTTGCCTTCTCATTAAAAATCCTTTGTTATAGTCAGATAATATTACCACATCGTAATCTCCAAGAATAGCTTGTGTTGCATGTTTGCCATTTGCAAAAAAAACATCAAAGTCTCTCTTAACTTTTGGCTCGATATCAAATCTCATTATATGTTGATTGCTCTTTGAATCAACATACCTAATTTTTTCTATTTTTGATCTCTGTGATAACAGTGTAACATTCTTACTAAATGCCTTTGCATTTTCAGCAACGTTGCCTGCCATTCCTGGCATCTCCTCTGTTTCCACGTGTTTTAATACTGGAACAGGAGCCTCTGGAGATAGACGATCACAAGTGCCGTATATAAACTTGTCTAAGCAGGTATCACCTATTACAAGAATATTCAAAGATTTTGCTTGTTGAATAATCTCCAATTCTTTCAAAGAAAAGTAATTTTTTTGCGTACTCTGAACCGATGACATTTTTATTTCTATAATCTGACCCTACAATCATTATATCAGGAGAAATGTTTTTGATTAAGTTAATTAATTCCTTGTCTGTTGAAAACATTCTTACATCATCTACACATCTAATTGCACGCAAAAATTCTACTCTGTCATTTTGATTATTAAAAGGTCTAGATAACCCTTTTAACTTCTTGACTCTTGAATCTTCGTCTATAGCTACTATTAGTTTATCACACCTGTTTTTTGCAAACTGTAACATCCTAATATGGCCGATATGTAAAATATCAAAACAGCCATTAATGAATCCTGTTTTCAAAATAAACCTCGCTTATTCCCTCTTCAAGTGAAATTCTCGCTGAATCGAAAACATTGTCGATCTTCCTATTGTCACTACATGTAAATTCTTGATATCTCCCAGCTAAAGACTTAGGAAACTCAATTTCTTTAATTTCTGATTTGGTTAAATTTGAAACTATCTCTGCGACATCTAGAAACGTTCTTGCTTTTCCTGTACCGACATTGTAAATTCCTGATGGGAAATTTATAGAATTTTTTGTTATATTGACTACGTCAGATACGTGTATAAAATCTCTTGAAAAATTTTCGCTTCCTTTAAATACTTTGATCTTTCCAGTCTCTCTAGCTTGGTTAATAAATTTGTGAACTGGACTAGACATATTTTTTTTGTGATCCTCTCCTGTTCCGTACACGTTGAAATATCTTAATCCGATAATTTTTGACTTAGGGTAATCAATTATTTTTTGATT
>Ga0080013_1001703_pt1 | contig 28209 bp, 29 predicted proteins | sample ETNvirenome_6_85_FD_69236 | JGI IMG/M metagenome (GOLD analysis project Ga0080013, IMG submission 69236) | Marine viral communities from the Pacific Ocean - ETNP_6_85 (SPADES assembly) (version 2) | ecosystem: Environmental > Aquatic > Marine > Oceanic | place: Pacific Ocean | collected 2013-06-19 | reverse complement strand
GCAAAGGTCTTTGCTTTTAGACGGTCGCGTGTAATTTTAGTTTTATACACGTTCTCTTTAATCCAGTTATGAATGTCTTCTTTTGGCTGTTGGTGCCCCATTAAATAGAAAGCGACCCTAAGTTCTGCGGAGTTGAAGTCCAGTTCAATAAACCAGTCATTGTTGGGCTCAAGAACATCCCGAAATTCCTTGTTCATCGTCAAGATGGGAAAATACCCACTCTCAGTTGTGAGGCGACCCGTCACAGTGCCCCACATATTGTACTTCACTGAGTGTCTAAGGGCATCAAGTTTCTTATAAAACCTCCGAGCCGACGCCTTGGCGAAGTGTGGCTTTAACTTCTCCCTTCTTACGCAAAGAGGTCTATTCTCCATCTCGCTAAGGCATTCTTGGATCGCCACCAACTCATCATATCGGGATGGTTTCGGATATTGTTCCACAACATAGTCCATTATTTGACTGTTGATGTCTTCCCACTCTGACTTAAACCGAATAGGGAATTGATCAACCAAGCGGATCTTATGTGTGTCAATTCTCGCTGCTGTGAATGATTTAAGAATGGCAAAGTACTCCTTTTTCAGAGCACCATACTCATTTCTCAAATCAGACGGGCATACATCTTCAAGCGACTTTCCATAGGTCCAACATTTGACATCCACTAGTACCCTCCACTGCCGCCTCCACTATAGCCACCTCCTGACGGGGTGTCGCCTGTAGTTACTGAGCCTGCCTGCGCCCACTCAACACATACCTGGCCAGGTCCGTGAACGGGCCCTTCCATAATGGCACCATTGGGCATTCGATGCTTGACGCATTCGCCAGAACCAGGAGTTCTTGGAATTGTGATATCTGGGTGCTTATTAAGTCTGATGTTTAACCTCTCTATCCTTTGCTCTATAGTATCGTTTTTTGTTTGTTTCAAAAAAGAATTACTCTTTTTTATGGCCGAGTGTCGATCATTGTAGTACTCCATAAAACGAGAGATCAAGTAATAGTAAAACAGTTCATCATCAGTAACACCGTGGTCATCCAATGTTTTTCTAGTCAGCCTATAGACACGAGAAACAGGTTCTTTCCCCGCCACGCAAACGTGTCCAAACCTAAAAGTCGGATTAGCGCGACGATAAGATTCATAAAACATTGTAGCCATTATCTTAAAAACATTAAAGTCGTCCTTATACGCCAAAGAATAGCTCTTCTTGAATAAATCTACATAATCGTCTATTCCATACGCATTCATGCGAGGAATCATTGCAGTTGAGCGAGGGTTCGCAATTAATCGCCATGGACAATTCTTATCAACATAGAACCCAAACCTTCTTGCATGCAGTAGAAAAAACCTGAAGTTCGCGTCGCCAACAAAAAAATCTTTGTCAACATCGTTTGAAACATCCAAGTCTGCCACCTCTATGGCAAGGCCCGACGCGTTGGGCGACACATTGCGTGACGACAAAAAGCCGAGCCTTGTAAATGGATCTGCGTTACCAATAACGTCCTTCTCCATGAACATAAAGCTAAGAAATGATCTTAAGTCATGTATCCTCTTGTATCCTGAAGAAAAATTTACTCTATTCCGCACCGTGTCGGTGTATAGATTCTTCATATACGAATTATACAACAAATCAGGATCCGCCCAGGCCTTTTGCGGGATAACCGACCCCAAAAAAGTCTTTCTGCTTATCCTGCTTGTGGCAAATGCACGGTCAAAAAACTCTTTAAATTTCTCAAACGCGTCAACAACAAAGTTAGCCGCATATGTAGGTACCGGAGGTTCAAGTAGTTTCATCGCTGACGGGTTAATAACGACAATGTTTTGCTGTTCATCAATTCTTCCGTACAAAGGTTTATCATACCATAGATCAATAACGTACTTCTTCAGTTCCTTGCGGTCATCATTAAAGTAGCCTAAGTGGTATACCTCTCTTGAAGAATAGTTTTGTCTCGCCCTCATTTCATTAGATGCTAGGGACGGGAATGTAGTTTTTCTAATTTTCGGAATTGACATTTATAATGCTCCTATTACTATGACGAGCCGTCGCCCGATGATCTACCAAAAAATCTGCTATCGGAAAAAAACTTATGTGTTGGCTTTGCTGTTATATGATAGTGGACACCATCAGATGCTTGTCGCTCAAATCTGCACTTAAGCTCTGTCTGAAACTTCCCCCTTTCAATAAAGTCTTTTGTCTCATATATCACATAGTATCCTTCTAGGGGGAGTCGGAAGTCTGCTTTGTTTATTCCCAAGATGCTTGGGTGAAAGTACACGCGCATGCCCGGATAAAAGATAGAGTTGCCAACGAGCCGCAGCGTAAGCAAATAGGGCTCAGATATCAAAACCAATTGGGACCCTATGCCCGTCCCCTGCGCTTGTTTTATCTTAGATTCTCTAAATCCCGGTAGATTATCCTTCTGGAACTCAGCCGCTATGAGAATGTCTGACAGGGAGCCTACAAAAAAATGTTTAAGGCCCCGCTTTTCGTCTTTAAGTAGGTCCCCGTCTAGATCGAACGATTCAGTCGGCGGACGGCCCCCCACAAACATAACTTGTACCTGATCTTTCGACTCAATGCCTGTTCCGTCCAAGCGCGTTAAAATGCTCTTAACTTTATTTATTGAAACGTAGTTATCGCCGGTGACCGGCCGTCTTTTAAAGACGTCTTTCGCTAACACCTCCGGAATTGAAAAAGGTATCTTGCTAATCGCGCCGGGAATAACGTTCCTAAAACCTAGCTCGCTGAGGTGTCTAAGCGAGATTGCCGCCAACTCTCTAATCCCCTTAGAGAGAAACTCACCTATCGTATAATCAAATCTCTCCTTAGAAACAATCGTTTCAACATACCATTTAAAAAAATTCTGGTACGTTATAGGTATGTCCTCTATCGGAATATGCCATACCTGTTGTTTTCCCTGCTTATTGCTCCCTCTCTTGAACTTGCCGACCGGGCCCCCATCGGCACTGTCTTCGGCCTCGGTTCTTCGAGTCACCATTAGCGTCCCAATCAATATCTTATTCTTTTTGTGAAAAGCCTTGTCCTTAAACCGTGTGATAAAACCCTGCAAGCAGTCTCCTATCGTAACAAATGTGACTGGGTACGTGTAGACTTCATCACCGTCTACTTTTAAAGACGGTTGTGGGTTTACTCTGTGGTTCAAAGACCACCTTACGCCCTCTGCCGCTATATCCCGCTGAAGATTTTTTAAGCTTTGACGTTCCTGCTCCTGTAAGGGGGCGTCAGCAGTCCCTCGATAGCCTTCCATATCGCCCAAGACGCTCTTTTTTGTTTTCACAAGGCCCATTATAACCGATGTTCTTAGACCAGCAACTTTGGCCGCCCTTAACACTTGGTTGCCAAGTTTTCTCCCACTACCAGCAGCGACCTCACTCACTTGTATAAGATCTGTGCTTGTCTCCGAGTGGATGCCAGCAAGCCCCTTCATCGCTCTAATAAATTTCTTCCGGTGCAGGCTGCGGCCATAGGCCTCACCGCTCTTACCGTACGGATTCAACAACTTTTCATCAAAAACCAGAGTCTTGACATATTTTACATCAACAGCCGCTCTTAGTGTTGCTGGTTCGCCTTCGGGGGTGGTGGTGATATCAAGTTTCCGGCGACCTCCAAGGGCAAATGGGTCCGAATCTTCATCCTGCTCGCTGAGATTCCAAGCAACTTCTGCCGATGTACCTGGTCCCGCGCTCGCTGCTCCCGCCCTTGCCACATTATCAAACGCCCGCCAAAACGCATTCGTGCTAAGTTTGGTCAGGTCTTGGCTATATGATACCCTAGCATTATCTACACCTGTCAGTATCTCATCAAGATTACCAGCACTAGAGTCGTGCCTCACTCGGTCGGCGTATTCTTCACCATCAACAATGGCCTGTCTCGCTCTTATCAAATCTGCCACCCACGACCGGCCGCCGGGAGGTCCAAGGGGAGCAAAAATCGAATATCGCGGATCTGATGCCTCCTGTTCAACTGCGCCGATGTATTCCGCATCAATCGAAACAGTGCCCTCTTGTGATAAATCAAAAGTGTGTGTTAATATATTCAACGTTAAAGAGCGGTTCAGTCCCTCCAAGACCTTCTTCAGCTTCTTTAAGTCCTTAAACGCGAAGTCCAGGTCAGCCATATCTTCCCTAACCGTCCAACCAAAAACAACTCTAATCCTGTACTCGTCTCCCCAATATGTAGCTTTTCCATCCCTGCCGTAATTTGCATTCGGCAACGGGGGCGACAAAACATCTACATGTCGCCATTGCTTATTCATGGCAAGAACCTTTTTCTCCGCCGCCTTCTGTGCCGCATCCGCCGCCAAATCCGCGTCTTCAACGCCCGTAACTTCCCTGGCAACAACTCCATTCAGGTCAATCCAATTCTGGAGTGCAATCTTTTGCACTCTTTTTCTCTTTTCTTCCGGAACTATTTCATGTCCTCTTGAAAGCTCATGCACATTAGAGAAGAAGAGCCTAAGACGACATCTAATATTGTTCTCAACTTCCGCTTCGTTGACACCCTGATACGTTGCCTCAAAGCCTCGTAGCCCAGCAGAAGCGAGATGGCTTGGCGTGGGGCCACCAAGCAGTTCTACCTTCTCATGGGTCGGGTAGATCATCTCCACCTCTTCCGTCTCTCCCGTTCTATTGTTGGTAAACACCTTAAAAATTCTTATTTTTGGAACTAAGAAAGACAATTGATGAGCCTTCAACTTTCTTAATATCTGAAGTCCAGTTCTGCCGCACAAATATGAGATCACATACGGAATATCTTCTGGGCCGTAAGACAGGCTATGATACTTTCTCTTGAAGCGCTTCCGTACTATCTTAAAGAAATCCTTGTTGAGGGTTAAGTGGCCTATTGGTCCCTGAACATAGTCTGGCGTATAAAGGTTTTCGCCCCTCGACAGCAAACCCATATACGCGCTTGTTAAGGCGAGCTGCTCCCTCTCCCAGAATGTTAAAAACTCTTTACTCATTTTTCACCCGTTGCTATAAAAATACGACACTATCGTTTCCACCGGCCTCGGGACCTTTATTAGCTCTCCCCGCCTCATGTATGCGTCAGAAGGCTTCTCATTATACCAGGCTATCACCCACCATAAATCCTTATCGCCATATTTATTGGCCGCTACGTTGTAGAAATTATCACCCATCTTCCAAACATAATTTTCCAGTTCCAACTGTCGTATGATTTCTACCGTCTTCTCCGGAAATTTTGGGGAATTATAATGTATAATATTCGTCCTCCCCCTTTCCTCCAGAAACCTTCTGTATTGATCGCGATCAAGGGTCGTCGTTGTTCTGTTATTGTATCTACTCACTTGTAATTATCCTCCACCGCTCATTTCCTCCCTGATCGCCTCACCGTCGGGCGGGGGTGTGGTGGGGCCTTCTCCCGGTGTTCCCCCTGGGTCCGGCGGACGACCAACGACGTCCATCGGAGAGCCCTCGATGTCTTCCCTTTTACCCACCCAAGAAACCGGATCCGCTGGGTGGAACTTGCTCTTTGCCGCTGTTTGCCAGCTTTTTAATGAGTAGCCATAAGGAAATCCATCCGCAAGAGGCACATCGTTATCAGAGCCTACGTGTACCCACCCTGGGTCTACGTTGTGGATAGCCGTAAAGTCAATATTTATAGTATAGCCCTTTGGAACAGAGCCCAAAGACGTCTTTACCTTATCGGTATGAGTCCACATCCCTATATCAAGAATCGGTGAGAACTGAAAGCTCTCAATGATCCCCGTCAGCCCTTCCGACTTCACATCATTGCCCCTAAGGGTAAACAACTTTGATGACGGATTTTCAAACGCACCGTATGGGCCAAAACCAATTCTAAATTCCTTTCCATCTCTGCCGCCAGTGAAGCCGGTGCCCCCATCGGTTATCATGGTTCCAAACAGTATTTTAAAATAGGGAGGTGATACGATGGATGTAGCCGACTTATCCCCCGGATGTGAGTCATAAGTAGGATACAGGTTGGCCGCCAAATAACTCAGCTTTTGTTGGAGGTGCATGCCGTCACCAAAATCCTGTGCCATGGCCTCCAATCCAAACGATAGCGTCCTTTGAGTGCCCTTGTAGGTGCAAATTGGATCCATTCTACCGTAAACTTCTTCTTTGTTATAATTTACTTTATAAGACTCATCAAAGCTCGTAAACGCAGCGAAGAAAGATATGTTCCAGCCGTGACTTATAGAATATATGTGTATAGTGCGCCCCGTACCTCTTGGTTTCGCAGGATTCCCTGAAGAGTCGCCGAACTCCTGGAAGTCTTTGAGTCCCATTAGACGCCCTCTCTCCGGTCTATAAACCGACCTAACTCGCGGTGATCCAATATAATCTCATATGAATCCATCGCCTCCTTAACAGCTTTGGCTACCTTATCTGCCATCTTAGACGAATCTGTTCCTGTGCCTTGCTTTCCAGTCCATGCCCCCATAGCAGCTACTGGCGCAGCTACCGCCAGCGTCATGCCCGCTACTGCCATCATTCCCATATTCATCGTATTAATCTTCGCTACGATATGATCAATAGAGGTCTCAATGACGCTCAACGGCTCCTGCATGTCCGTGATGGCTTTAATTCCAGATTCAAGCTTTGCCGTGGCTCGGGCGGCTTCACTAATTCTCTTCGCCTTCTTGGTGGTCTCTCCATCTTTGTCATCACCTCTTCCAATCAACCAGCCAATACCTTGAGCAGCAAACCCTATCGCCGCAATCACCCCCGCAATAGTAAGCAGGATAGGTATTAATTTTAAGGACGCTTGCCCAAACGCTGCGACACCAGGAGCAGCAGCAGCCATCATCGCCCCAAGGCCTCCCACGGCCGGGGCGGTCACACTTACGGCGGGCAGAAGCGCACCAAGGATCGCCCCAAACATGGCTAGTTTACCAACCAGCATCACAACAGCAATGGTTATACCGGCTACGGGTATTAACCACCCACCCCACGCTTCATTCCATTCAAGAATGAAACCTAAGATGTCGGCCATCAACTGACGAAGAGGCGCCAAAGATACCGCATAGGCTTCTGCCACCTGCTTTCTTCTCATTTCAAGGGTTAAGTTCGCCTGAGAGGCCTTTTCGAGTGCCTCTTGGCTCTGGTTGTATTTATTCATCTCTTGCAGCCCTCGCTGATACGTATCAAAGGTTCCCGAAAACATCTTGTTCGCAAGCGCCATATCGGTAATGCCAGCAGCGTTTGCAATTGCCTGTCGCTGGAATCTATTCATCGATTTCCAGCTTGTATTGGACGACTCAACGGCCTGCATCATAATCTTTATTCTTTCGTCTTCACTTGCATTAAGCAGGTCCACCGAATTAATAAGGGGACCGCCCAATATAGAATTCAACCGCCCTGCTGCTGTCGCAGCATTTTCAAACGTATCATATTGAGACATGGCTCCCATCAATTCAGACACCGAAGCGCCAAGTTGCTTAGACGCAGTTGCCATATTACGAAAGACCTTATCTGCCTGTTGTCCGAACTTGGCTAATGCGGGGCCTGTTTGGTTTAAATCTTGAATCATCTGCGCGGGGGGGACTTCAATGTCCCTGGCCAAGTTAGCAATACCGGTTAAAGACTGTTTGCTTGCATCAGCAGACTTTCCAAAAGATTTCATTAGTGTCTGCATCGCTTGCGATGAGTCAACACCGGAAACACCAAGCCCGTCAAGAGCGATGGTTAATCTCCCGATACTGGCTCTTTGCTCTCCTGTTAGGAGCGTAAATTCAGTAAAACCGGTAAAGAGGTCCCTATACGCTCGTGCAGTAGCCGCTTGTCCTGTCGCCAACGCCCCAGTGTCCCTAACGAGGCTCCTTATCTCACCATCATACTTTCTAGCTGCGCCAGTTGTTCTACCAAACTCAGCGAGGAGAATTTCTTGTTCAACAGAAACCTTCTTTGTATTATCAGCAAACTTACTTAATAGCGTAATACCTAAATTGGCGGGACTAAGGGCATCTTTCATCCCCTTCTTAAGGTCTAAAAGCGCGCCTTTAATATCGCCCGCCTTATGCATTTTCTCCATCTTACCAAGAAAGCTCTCTTCAAAACTCTTAATGCCAAACTTGCTTCTAACTTTATCTGCGAAATCCTTATACCTATCCTGTAACTCACCGATCTTACCAATCTGTTGGTCAAGCTCTGCGTTGATTCTTCTGAGGTCCGCGATGGTTTGAGCGGATTTCTTTCTGTCTTCATTGGACGCCCCCCCCGCCACCTCCATCTTCATCTGCTCTTGTCTTATGAGAGTATCGTTCAGCGCGATACTCTCTCTAAGAGATTGCGCTGCTCTATCTCGTGCCTGATTAAGCTTGTCGTACTCATCCGTCGCGTCACTAACGTGCTCGGCCTGCTCTTTTACAAGTTCATTGACTTGTTTCAGCAATTGCGTTTGTCTGTCCAGAACCTCTGGGCTTGGTGTATCAGCCATCGATCATCACCCTATCGGCCATTCCATACCGGTTTGCGTTTTAAAGTTCCTGGTTGCTACATCCAGATATGCCTTCTGCCGGTAGGTTCTAGGATCCTCAAGGCCGTTCTCTATGACGCTTGACATATATTTCTTTTCTCTCATAAGAGTCTTCAAAAAGCTGTCAATCTGTCCCCTCGTGCCCTTTATCTTATGGTTTGGTAGATCCCTTCCAGCGAACAGGGCCTGCAAGCTCTGCACGGTAACCTTAATCAATGCTTGATTTCTTATATCAAGCATATCAAATATATCCATCCCTTCAGACAAGTCTAAGATCTCTTTAGCCATTATAAAAACCTCCGGTCAAAGTAAATAGTTTTCATATGAAAAACTTCTTACTTTGTAGACCTCTTAATCGCATCTCCCTCATCCTTGAGCTGCTGAGCAAGCCTTGCAACAAACCAATTACGAAGTCCTACCGGCAAGTTATACGCCTCCGAAAGGCTCCACCCTCCGTAATATTTTAACGCAAAAAACTGTTCGTATACCGATTCAATATATTCTTCACTCAAACCAAAAAAAGTCCGGCCCCAGCCTAACCTCCAGTTCAGCTTCGTGGCCACATGAACCGCAGACAAAGTCTCTAATAAAGTCAAGATTGGGTGTCACCTTTTTATACGTATTCCTCAAATATTTAGCATCCCTGGCGGGCATTCCGTCAATAGCCTTATGGACAACTCTCTTGTCTGTCTCGTCGTTAATTTTGACCACAAACTGCTTTAATTGCCCGGTAACAGAATCACTGTCCTTCAACTCGCCCAAAGCCTTCTCATCATGACCATTAATCGGCCTGCACAAAACAGCGAAATTTGATGCAGGAAGCACCACCGTGAATAATCCATCCTCATCCAGAGTCACGTCGAGATCTTCAAGCTGCTGTTGCCACAAGTTACTTTCAATCTCCTGTAGATCGTATATTTTATCGCTCTGGGACATGCAAAGCGGGCATATGGTTTTTGTTCGATACTCCTCTCCATAACCACTTACTCTCGTGGCAAGGATTATAGCATTTCTATCCCCGACCAATAAGTCATCAGATTTTATACGCCGATCTACAATAATACTATTCATCAGCCTATCAAAAACGATTCCTTTCTTGATAAAAGACTTATTAGTCAGGATGTCTTCTTCTTTGGCGGTCATTTGCCTTATCTCTATGGTATCCACGTTGTGAAGTGGATGTTCTTCCGGATAAAACAAGCCTTTTGATGGCAGGTCAACAAACTCTGTCGGAGTGACAAACTCCAAGCCCCCACCTGCCTGGGGGGCGTCTATGTTATCTGGTTTTTTTCCTAGTCCAAGTCTCTCTAAATTTCTTGACATCTATACCTCATTATTATCTTCTTAACTTGTCTCGCTGAACCCAGCATAATCATAACGTACCGTTATAGATAGTTCAACAAAACCATCATCTTCGTATGACACATCTCCCCACGCAACTCTTTCAATCCACGCATTGTGTAGCGTCCATTTGTCCTGGGTCGCACCGTCAACATCTATTTGGGTCACGGTTATGTCGCCAATTCCCATACCACCGGACTTGTTCAGAGAAAGATCGAGAGCAGACGCATCGGTTGGCATCGCATATCCCAGGCTAGTTGTTATATAGTCCCAAAGAACTGCTGCGCTGTGGTTCGTTGCATCGCCAGAACCAAGATCGACAAAAGTCATCTCTACCGGCTCCCAAGTGGGCATCCCAGGGAAATAAAATTTGTGGTTTAGGTAATTATGCTCGTGCGCATTAACCGAAAAGACAGGCTTGACTGCCGTTTTAGCTGTTAACGGGTCCAAGGCCCCCACATCAACCTTAAATCTATTCTTTCTCTTGGGATTTACTATGCTATTCCAAAATGCCATCTATTTAGTCTCCGTAATATAATTAGTACTATTCATTGAAAACCGCGCCTTGATTCGTTATCACAAAGTCAAGTAATATGAACTCAATGGACTTGGCAGGCTTAACGATAATCTTCGCGTATAGAGCGTTCTGGTCAATCAAGTCCGGAGTGGTGGTGGTCTTATCTAAAATAACCTTGTAGTCAACAAGCCCACTGCCGGCTTTAACCTCAGCCAAGAACGGATTTACCTGATTCAAGAACGATTGCCATGTACTCTCGACATTTTGCTCGAACAGAATCCCCTTAGCCATGCGTTGGATATTCCGCTTGAGATAGATCAACAGCCTTCTAACGTTAATACGATCCAGTGCCGATCTTTCCACCTGAAGCGTCTTTTGTCCGAAGATAACAATACCTTCGCTAGAGAAATTGGCGATTGGGTTAATGTTAACCTCATACAGCCTGTCTCTGTCTTTTGCGCTTAAAGGATCTATAGTCCCGACAATGTCTAATCCGTACTTCGACGCACCGTCGCCAATACCTCCTCGGCTGAAGCCCGCAGGTGCAAACCAAACCTCAGACGCCTTTTCGCTCCAAGATATAGCTGCTAGTGCCGCCACTGACGGGGGCAGGTAGAAGGTGTTGGTGCCACCGCCGGTTGTTCGCGCCTCAACCCACGGATAATAAGCACATCCGTAACTACTGTTCAAAGTTCGGGCTCTAAGATTGCTTACAGTTGTTTTAACACTGCCGTAAGTTGAGGTCGCCGTCCTATTACTCGTTTCCGAGGCAGGCTTGTAGCCTCCTTCCAAATCAACAATAGCCAGAGCGTCCCCTCTTTGCTCCATCTTATCAACCAATTTCTTTGTAATGGTTGTGTTTGTAATGCCGGGAGCAGCCGCCATATTGATAGATAACTCCTCCGGAGTGGAGATGAGGTCGATCGCCTTGCCCAGTGAATATACATAAGTGTTATTCAACTCAGTTCCGCCCGATGTATCACCATTGTTAAATGGATCAGGCTCTCTAATGTCCAACCCATCTGTTCCGCCAAACAATGGAACAGAGAAATTATTAGCCCAGCAATCAGCGTTGGGGGTTCCCGCTTGGCCCATAACGCCTTCCGGTTTTTCCGTTACCGCAGTGAGTGAAGTTCCCGCAGCGCGGCTACCAGACACATACACTGGGCCTGCGCCGTCAACGCTACCGCTAACATCATCCAATGTAAAGTAGGTCTGCACGCGCATGCCATTCGATACGTCGGAATACGAAAATCCGTTGACACCATCAGGCGCAGCCCTCAAGATGTCTAGAGTTGCTCTGTCCGCACGCTGGTCGCTGTTAACCCTGGTTCTAAGGCCAAAGTAACATCCCTGCGTGCCCTCTTGCGTGTCTATTGGGAACCCCTGCGTCGACGCACTCTGGACAAGATTTATGTCGGGCCAGATAAAGCTGCACGAAAGGCGAGCCGGGAACCCAGCAAAGGCCGCATCGTCTTCAGCCGTTCGAGCTGTCTTACCCGCAAAGTCATCTCTCAGCCAGTTACCAGCTTGCTTGCTGAAGTAAAAGCCACCGCTCACAAATGTATTGTGTCCGTTGTGTGGTTGAGCAAGCTTGCTAATAGTCGCCCCCGCTGAGCCCGACGCCATAGTGAATCCGTTAGGTCTTGCGGGGCCTTCAAAACCAAAAGGTATCAAGGTAGAATCAAGATTATCATCCGCCATCTCTATTCTAATGTAGGCCGATCTATTGGCGTTCCTCCCCACCATTCTGTTCTTCTTCAGGGTATCGTCCCAAACGGGATATTGATCTCCTATCACCTTCGCGATATAGTTAGGCGATCTTGGATCTAAATTCAAGTCCCCATGATACTCCAGTACTTTCTTCTTGGCTTGTGTGTCCGAGTTAAAAAGTTCTCGAATCTCCACATCAAATCTTGCATACGGATAAACATCCGCGTCCTTCGAGACGCTAATATTAGCAATACAGATCTTTATGTTTCTTTGCGCCCACCCATCACCATTAAGAGTGTGGAATTTAAACAGCTTTGTAGTATCACGAGCAACATTGAAGCTGGTGCCATCAGACGTCGTGGTATCCTGTGAAATAATCCACCCCGTTCGAGCGCTCGTCGCCTGCTTACCATAGTGATCAGCCCACGCCACCGACCCTGAGTGCATTGAAAGGATTATACCGTAGTATTGGTCCCCGGAACCCCCCGCTGATACGGCGCCGGTTAAGTGATTCTCAAAGGTTTCGCCAAGCCAATAGGATTGAACATCCGACGGCTCTGTAGAAGCATTGACCCTGGTTGGGTTCGTGTTAAAGGCGTTTCTAATAAATCCATCCGTCGTGCCGGGATCGAAGTGGAAAGAAATCTTGTCCGTGGCACTCCCGGAGTGCATAAGAACCGTAAATTGACCGCCCTGGGCGGTGTTCTTTATAATTGTGCTCGCGGAGGCCGTCACGCCAAGGTCACACCCTGCCACGCCAATAGCTGCCGACATAGCAGTCCCCGAAAGCTCAATTCCAGTGCTGCCATTCAGATACCAAACAGCAGCCAAGTTACCAGTAATATCGGGCCTTGTTGTCCCATCACCGTAAGCTGACCCACTCGCTATAATAAAAAGGCCAAAAGCCCCGCCGTTTTGTGAATACTCAGTCGTCGACCCTGTCGTATATGTCGTTTTCCATCCGGCCAGAGTTCCCGCGCCCAACTCTTTATCAGACTGTTGGCCCAACAACCTCACGATCGTAACAGGAGAATTATTCTTTAACCACGCCTTCGCTGCGTGTCCGCCATAGTTGACTGCTGACTTATTGCCATCTCGCCAGCTATTTGCCTCAGTCCCCTCGCTCGGCATCCCAAACATATTAACAAACTCTTCGTAACTATTCACCTTAGTCGGTATCATACCAGGGCCCTTATCAAAACGTCCGATAATAGCAGGACCGATTGCGTCTTCTCCCTGTCCGTACTGTGACTGGTCGATCTCATTGGTAAAAACGCCAGGCGAAATAAAAGTAAAATCCTTTGATGCCATCGTGGGGGTCTCCTTGAAAAACAATTTCTCTCTATTAACTAGTATTTTTTAAATGCAAAATGCTAATTTCACATTCACTATGTATCCATAGCATCTTATTTAAGCGCCAAAGCCGCCGAGCCCCTCCTGTACATCCAAAAGGTACTGTACAAAAAGCCCTGGGTGGGCCTGTACTGCCATCGGGGCAGATGCCGCACCGGGGTGGAGGAGGTGGAATGCCTCCATGGCACGCAGCTGATCCGCAGTAGACAGCGTGTGGAGAAAACTAGTCGCTGCCGCTAGGTCCGCTTCCGAGCTAAAAGGTTCGACAATCGGAGACGGCTCTTCACCGCCAACAACTCCCAACACAAGGCCTGGCCATTGTTGGGTCTCACTGCCGACAACTGGAGACCCGCCCGCAGCATTGTTACGAGGCCACGTTGATTCTCGACCAAATATTATACGAACAGCGTTCTCCCTATAAACAAGCTTGGGCTGCTCCTGATTAGGACCTTGCCCCATCAGATACCCTAGAACCTCAACATTAATCTTTGTCTTGTAGGTTTTTTCCTCACCTCCAATATCTGACGCATTGCTGTCTAGATTGAACGAAGAATCAACAAACGCCTCATATGTATGATCGTCACTGCCAAAGGTAAAATAATTTATCTGTCCCGGTTTTGTTATAAAAGGAGTTATCAAATCATTAATGTGTTGCAGGTATTGCGTCCTGATGTTTACCTCATAATTTATGTAAACGTATACAGGTAGTGGCGCAGTGACTGTTTGATAAACAACTCTCTCATTTTTAAATGGGAAGTTTTTTTGCCCATGCAGCTCTTGTGCCATCATATTGGCAAAATTTGAGGTCTTTTCTTGGTTGATACGCCGAGCCACCGTTATTGCGCCCCCTTCTGCGTCCTTGCCAAGTGGAATATGTGCCGGAATAGGACCTTTTCGGGCTGGATCCTTGGTGATCTCAGACCTGAATACGCTGATTATTGGTAACTTTAACTCCCCTGAGTCGGCTCGAATGTCCAAATGCGTCTTTCTGTGGAAAGCCCTCTCTGCGCTCTGCCAAATAACAGGCACTTTCTTGAAGCCCTCACGATGCATCACATGAAGATCAAGCTTTTCATCGATATACTTAAAAAAAGCCTCATCAATGGTCTCCATGGTGCTTAAAGAGATAAGTTCCTCCCTGATTATAGATGTATCCTTACTTGCCATCGAACAGACCCTCACGAGCAAGAACACATTTAGCGGAAACCTCCATTTTATGGTCTACTTGGCCAAAAATCCGACGAGGCTCCGACCAAGTCACTATCTCATAGAAAAAATCCCCGTATAGGACAAAATCGCCCTCTGTTACATACAAATTTTGATCCTCAGTCAAGCGTCTCTTGTGAAAATGAACAGTTATCTCCGTTGATGCATCTATCCCGTGCTCTCCAGTAACAGTCTGCAAACTTTCCCAGTCCACGAGTGCGAATACCGTGATTGGGGGCAAAAACACTTTGTCCACCGCCTCACCATAGACTGGATGGAAGTTGGTTCTAGTGATATCTATCGGATAATACAAGATCTGCTGGCCGATGACCCTTTCTATAAGCTCATCGTTAACCTGCTTAACAAGATCACGCTCCTTCTTACCAAGGAATAGGGGCGGTGGGGGGTTGTTCGGCCTTTGCCATTTGTTTGTTGGTGCTGCCATCTATTTATCCTACATATACGAAGTACGGAACTGTCTGGAACGTTTTCTGTGCCGCCTCAGTCATGGCCGCATCCGCCTCAGTAAGCTTCAGATAAGTTAGTTCATCCAATAACTCTCTAAGATCCGTCCTAAGCCTATCCTGCTCGTCCTTCGCCTGCGATAAAAGATCCGCCGCATTTAAAGTAACGCTTTCTCCCGGAATCGGAATAGTCGAAAATTTACCCCTGACCTGCCCCAGCATCTCCTTTGATAACGCAAGGGCATATTTACGAATCCACTGTTTTCCCATAGAATTAATCTTGTCAAATGGCAGCGGACCAAACGGCAACGTATTCAAATTGTTAACTCCGTCAACCTGCGCCTTATCTACTGAGTTTGAATCTGTCTCCCAAGCATTTTTCTGTACCGAAAACTCAACATGGAGTATCGATGGGCCATAAGACGTTGGTTCGGGGTATATTCTTATTACATTGTTTTTTATTTCATATGAGTAATGAGAGTTTCTCGTGTATATTGCATCTTCGTATGCCATAGCTTGCATCTTATTCTGCCACACAGGGACAATTTCGAACGTGCTATCATCCGCATACATTCCGTAACTAGACAAATTCCCTACGGCGTTAAGTCCGCCATAATACCCATAGAATCTCCACATAGCATGTGGAGTTTTGTAATAAACTCTCCTAATAAAGACCCTGCTGTCTTTAATCTTATTGGGGAATGAAGAGTTAGAGGCCAAAGAGGACTGTGAAAGCATATGTTGGAGGTTATAATCTTGCACGCTTTTGGTTAGCGCAATAGAACCAGAATAAATTGGCTGCGTTCCTCCGATGCCGACTTCAGTCGAAATAGTGTCGGCGATCTGCCTAGCGTATCCAAAATCAAAACGTGGGTATCTCAAGGAAACGTCAGTTAGGGTCTCTTGGCCCTCTATGGTTGACCCACTTATTTGACCTCTCTGGTCAAATGATCCGGTGGTGTTCCCTAATGCTTGCCCTAAAACATTCTTGGCTTGATGTAGGTTGACAATGTTAGAGTATTCCAATACAGCCTCTTCATAGGCCGTGAATATGTTCTTCTCCGTAAGCTCAATATCAACGACATCGCCGCCAAGCTTTCTATATGTATAGTTAACCTGCTCCGCAGCACCCGTGACAAACAGCAAGCTATAGAGTTCATTTGAAGTCTCGTCTTGCTTTGTAGAGCGAACATAAACGCCAAGAGGGTAGTTAACAGCACCCGCTGCCGTAGTTAAAGTACCGCTCTCAGGTAGCGCTATTGCGCTGGTTGTTTGCTTTGGTGTTAGCTGTGGGACTGCCATGCATGTAATCCTCCTACATACTAAGTAGTTTTCTTGAAAGGTATTAGGGAAATAGGCTTAATCGTTTAAAAAAAAACCCCGGCCTCCTAAGAAACCGGGGTTTATATGTCATACTTAACCGGAGTTAAATATTAGCTAGTAGCGCCTGCGCCGCCCATCATGTCTTGGACAACAACCAGTCCATACATATCAGGTCGAACCATCTTCTTGGCGTACCGAGTCATGACACCCTTACGGGGCACGAAGTCCTCAGTACCGAAGATAGTCGGGGTGACCTGCAATGGCACGTATGGAGCGTACACATAGCCCGACTCAAGGAAGCTAGCGCCCTTGCGACCCACGAGAACAACGTTCCGCAGGAAGTAAGGATCAACGTAGACATCCCACTTCTTGGAGAGTGCACCAACCTTGACAGCACCAACCGTACCACGATCAGCGTCACCAGTGACACTAGCGCGGAAACCAGCAGTGAACTCAAGGATGTTGGCGATCTCAGGACCACAAACAATGAAGTTTGCGCCACCGCGAAGCGTCTTGCGGTGAATCTGAGCGCTCACGTCGTTGATGGTCTCAACGAGAGTCTCATACCACTCAGACACGTTACCGGTGAAGTCGGGAGCCGCCGAAGAGGCACCAATTTCCTTACCAGTCTCGCGTTGAACAAACTTGGAAGGCGAACGTGACCAGAAGTAACGGCCAGCCTTCGCTCCAACAACAAGGTCATTGAGAATCTCACGATCGATTTCAAGAGCAATCTGCTCCGAAAGGATCTGCGTAAGCTCAACCTCGGCATCGAGGTTATGATACGCATTGAGATCTTGACCAAGCTCGGGAGTCCACTTAGCCTTGAGCTTCTTGGTCATCGCCGTAACGGCAATCGCATCCACCTTGATATCGATCTCGGGAATGTCAGTATTCATTCCAGCGAGAGGTCCAATATTCTCAGTGTACGCGCTACCAGCGCCTTCAAGGCCCCATGGTGTACCAGGGACAACAGCACCAGCCTCACCAGCTCCGAAGCTATCGGCAACAGCGTAACTAAACTTGTTGCCCTCACGGGACATGAGAGAAAGAGTACCAGAAGCGAGCACCAACCGATCGGACTGTGAGCCCGTTGAAGCAGCCATAATGAGCAGCGTTGTACCATAAATGGTATCGAGCGGATCATACTGCGTCAAGCGACGAGCCTGTCTACCAGTCTCTGCGTGCGCATGAATTCCTGCGGCAAGGGTGCCAGTCAGCGTATTCGCAATAGTAATAAGATTATCTTTATTAAGACTGGGGAAATTGGTGACTGCCACCGTACCAATAGCAACACCAGAACCAGAAAGGTCTGCGTCGTTACGGGTCACATAGTCAAAGTACTCCTGAACAGTGTTGAACGTAATGCTACCGAAGCCCGAGTTAGCAGTCGCCGGAAACGCAATCGTTTGCGGATCGGAGACATCTTCTCCAGCAACACCGGCATCAGCACCACCCACAGTACCAGTAACCATGGTGGTGATGAGAACAGTCTTGTCGTCGGTGAAAGAGCCAGTGGGCGAAGAGTAGCCGTTATTCAATGAATAAAAGCCTGTCTCATCGTTCAGCCCTGACAAGCTCACGCCGCCAGTGATCTGCGAAGCAACCGCTCCACCGCCATACAGCGAACTATTGGCCGTAGCGCCAAAGCGAGCCTCGTTGAACGTAAAGTCCAAGAAGAAGATCAGACCAGAAGGCAAGCTCATGGGCTGAACACTAACAATATCATTGGCAATCAAGCCACCAAAAACACGACGAACGATGGGAAACGCAACAGAAGCAAAGCCCTGCACATCACCACCAGCCATAGACGACGCTTCCTTAAGAAGCTGAGCCGCCTGATTCTCAAGCAAACGAGCCATAGTATTCTTTTTATGGTCGTGAGAGAGTCCTTCCAAAAGGCCGGTCTTGTCCCACTTTTCAAGCAGGGCAGCACCTTCATTTTGGAGGGAACGCTCTTTAATACCCTCAGTAAGGGTTTCTAAAACAGACATTTGTAAATCCTCCTTTTAAATTCTATTTTAATCCAGCTAATGCTTTCCAACGATCTAAGGCTGGTGCTTGACCGTCTGGTGCTGCTTCGCCCTTACGAGCTAACAACATTGCTGAAGAAGAATGTTCAACGGCTTCGCTAAGTGATTCTGGATGGCGTTTGGTGCTGCCCACTGAGCTTTGAAGTGTCTCAAAAATTAATTTTGCCTCTTCAACAGATTTAGCCTCGGAGAGTTTTTCGGCAACTTGTGACTTTTGCCGCTCATTCAGGGAGTTGTTCTCCAAAACTTTAACTTTATAGAGAAGTTTAGCATTAACAACGTTGGATTCTTCAAGAATTCCTTTCATCATTGCTACTGCCTCTGTCAACTTCTCAATACGTGTATCTTTATTTTTAAGTTTTTTTGTATCATCTTCAATAGTCTTTTGAAGATCTTTATTCTCTTTTTGAAGCCCTTTCACTGCCTTGTTTATTGCCTCAAACTCTTCCTTGTGTTCATCGCTTTGCAACATTGCAAGCAATTGCTTAGCCTTATACTGCATTTTTGATTCAGGTGTACCAGCCCAGCCATCTTTTTCTGGCGAAATATCAACAGTAAGCGACTCTGCTAATTCCTCCACGGCCTCTCTTATATCTTCCTCCGAGATTTTTTCCTCCGTAACGACTTCTTCATCCATCGGAGTCTCCTCTTCTAGGTTGTCCTCGGAAAGCAGCCCAAGCTCTTCATTAAGCTTCGCAAGATCAAGAACGACAGTTTCTTCGCCGGGAACCTCTTCGCCCTCCTCATCAGATGCCGTCAAGGCTTCAGCAGCATCTCCCTCTTCGTCAGGGCATAAGCATACTTTGGGCGTCATGCCTTCCGTATCTTGCTCTACCGAAGTCTTGATTTGATCCAAAACAGGCGGCTCCTGCGGGGCGCCCAGTTCCATCTCTTCCTCTTCATCCGCAAAAAACTCATCTTGTTCTAACATTTGCTCAACAGCTTCTTTAATCTGTTCGGAATATTTGTCGACCACAGCAGCTTCAGCGCTGTTGTAGGCGGCCTCTCTAAGAGCGTCGGCTTCGACTATAGCTTGGTCAAGTAATGTGGACATCTGGGTTTCTCCTAAAACACGTCAATAATAAATAGTAAGTTTTAAGATAAAAAAACCAACCTTACGCCATTCCTGGACAATCGGTCACCCCTGAGCCAGTTAAATGCCACATGCTAGATGCCGGAATGTTCGTAAGTTCGGCAAATATTTGGTAGGTCGCTGCGACGCCGCTTTGATTGGCGATATAGACCTTATCACATTTAGTATTAAAGGTTACTGAGCCGCTCTCCCCCACAACTTCAATATAGTGAAGGCCAGTGTGAACATCAGCAGTGGTGGTCGCACTTTGTTCACCCGCCGTCCCCGGTCTCGTGATCGAAGTGACCGTCGATCCGCTTTGAAACTGAACTTTAATATACGTCGTATTTGCCGCCGACGTATTAATAACTGTAAAGGACCTTGCAACATAGGGAAACTGCATCATTTGCACTTTATCATTCGCAATGCTTGACCCCGATATCCACGGGGTACCCGACGACTGGTATGAAGGCGTATGCCATATTCCAGGATTTCCATAATTCATTGCCATTTTTTTCTCCGCTTGTTAATAAATAGTTATTTTATATCCAATTTCTTATTTCTTTCTTGTTCTGCTTTACGAGCATTATTAATTTTTTGCTTCTTTTGTCTTCTTTTTTTGGTGGAGGGTTTTTCATAAAATCTTTTACTTAAGTATTTCTCCATTACCCTTTCTTTCTTGGTCTTCTTTATGAACTTCTTAATTAATCGATTCGTGTCACCACGAACCTCATTGAGAGTTACCTCAACATTTATTGCTCTACTCATTTTTCATCCTTTTAAAGCATCCCATTTACCACCGGCAAGCCTCATAATCCCAGTAATATCAACACCGGCATCGTCTGGCGGCACCCCTGCGAGTGCCGCCCCAAGGCCCTCTTCTGGTCCAGCCACCGGCTGTGTGTTCTCAAACACATCGACGCCTGCGCCAATCGGGCCAACTGATTCATTGAGGCGCTTGATTCTTTCTTGTCGTTGGCGCTCAAGTTCCTCTTCTTGGCGTCTTATGTCTGCCGGATCGGGACCTCTCTTCACCTCAGTTATAGTTTGCGCACCCATACCTCTTACGACTTCGGATACAACCTGAGATAAAACGCCCTCTTCAAGAAGAACTTCTCTAATTGTTTGTTTAATCAAGGGCTTTAATACTTTTTTTAATTCATTTGTTTTCATGTATCACTCTGTTTTAGTTACTTTCATTTTATATAAGCCCCAGTTCTTTGCTTTTTGCAATTAAAGCTTGGTCACAACGTTTCACAACATCTAGTTTATTATTAAAATAATCCATTACTTTAGCAGACAGTTCTTCATGTCTGGCGTCTTCCTCGGGGGAAAGGTAACCTTTATTCATTAAAATTTTAAGCTGTGTGGCTGTCTCGACGTAATCTGTGCAATCATCACCTTTATCTTTCTTAAAAAAGTCAAGAAATCCTTCTTTTACTGTTTTTTCTATCTCTTCTTTAATAATCTGTTTTAATTGTGATTTGGTGATTTTCATTGTTTATTCCTTTAGTACATTCCGCCGGTATCTCTATCTCTATAAGATGTCCGGGTGCCTTCTTCGCCTTGTGGGCCTGCGCCTATTGCCTTTAGAGCTTTTTCAAGTTCTGTTTTAAAGTTTGAGGCATATGGCTCATCTGGATAATCTCCTAGAAACCAATATTTGTCATCGTCTTCAATTTTACCAATTACTCCGTCTGCCAAGCTGTCGATATCGTAAGCGCCGATGATCACATGCTCAACGCCGTTAATACGGAGCTTGACCTCTGTTTGATCATATTTTGTTTCCATTCCTAAAAATTCAACACTTGTTCCTGTACCTTCAAGTTCAAACGAAACTTTGCGGTTTTCTTCATTTAGGACTCTTCCAATCTCTTCTTTAATAATTTGCTTTAATTGTGCTTTTGTAATTTTCATGATAGGATATCCTTAATTAAAGAATCAATCTTGTTTTCATTAATTAGAGTTTCATTAACGTTAATGTGCGGTCCAATAGAAATGTTTTTAGGTGATAAATACGCACCCGGTGTTGACGGCTCTGAGACCATATCAAAACAGATCAGTTGAAAATCATCCTCAACAATGGTTTGTCCATTGGATTCACGCACAGAACCAAGACCCCTTGAAGAGATGCCAAGTTTGATGCCTGACTTAACCAAGGACTTAAGAATTTTACCAGATGGTGTATCAAGAACTTCAATCTTGCCCATCACATTATCACCGTCCCACCACATCTTCGTTACGAGGTGGCTGGCGTTCTTTAGGTTGATAACAGAATCATCAGGGTGGTCAAGTTCCCCCAAGGAACGACGCTCGCTCACAGCATTTTGGTATCTTTCAAGCTCTCTCTGTAAAGTTTCTTTGCGATAAACTCTTCCGTTACCATTTTTAACACCAGCCCTTTGGCAAACGCCGACAAGATAAACGCCACCATTAGAAATGTTACGTTTCTCGGATTCGGTTAGCCGCTCAATAGGGCACCGGCCCTCGGGGCATAACTCAAAATATTCTGTAAGCAGTTGTTTTGCCATTATTTCTTTTTACCTTTCTTGGGGGTATTCTTCTTACCATATCCATCGTACTGATTACCGACCTTACTAGCACCCTTTACGCCCCATACATAAGAAGCAGGACTATTTTTAACCACCTTCGCTATCATAATATATCTCCCCAAGCAGGGCTCCCCCCTGCGTGCCTATGCTACCGTTGCAACAACGACGAACCTCTGGCGTATTGCGCCGTCTCATAACTCACCCCCTCTTCTATTAATTTTTAAACCGAAATCATCTAACAACATTGTAATAAAATAACTCGTTCCTGCTGAAATGCACCCACAAATGAATGCATTTATAAGATTATACTCAAATGTAAATAGTTCTGTGTATCCGTTTATCGACCACAAGAAAATACCAGCCCAAAAGCCAATGCATAGAGGGCAGTGGAATAATTCACCCAATTTGCCTTTGGTGGGCCTTATGGGGTTAAAGATGGATCCATACAAGAGGATGAAGGTTAAGCCATAAGAGGCGAGAATAAAGTGTATAAGTTCCATTTACACCTACAAACGATAGATGGCAGACAGACCATACGGCTGAGTTCCTGGTCGTATCGAACCCTTTTCGGCTGCTTGGCGTCTCGGATCGAAATCTGTGGAGTCTTCCTCATCGGGCTCAGTGAGCCTCTTTTCAAATTCATCATAAAACTCTTTCTCGTAAGCAAGATGAGGCCTCTCGGCGTCAAGAAATTTTTGTAAAGCATATAACACGTATCCCACACTATCATATTCGCTTGATTCGGGAATGTCTGCTTGCATCGAATTATAAACAGAGCCGCCTTGAACAGTCCCATACTTTACAACGCCCATCTTATAAAGATATTTAAAGAGCCTATCTTCGGCATCATAAACATGCGAGCCCATCTCATTTTTTGGGAACGCCACAACCTTGAGGTCTTTAGGCATGATAACTATATCTATGTCTCGGTGATCGAAAACAATAAGATTTCCCTCAAGTGTCTTCCTGATCTTAAAAGATAACGGAAACTCCATCTTCTTGTCTCTTATTGAGACTTTGACCTTGGAGCCCACGTCCTTCTCGGCAGTGCCTATTGAAACATTAACCGACATCGCTTTGTAGCTCCCCTACAAGCTCTTGCAGCTTAAGCACTTTCTTCAGAAGATCACCATCTATCCACTGGCCCTTGAACGAGTCAATCACCTCCAACACCGGCTCAAAGTTATTGTTCTTACTTGACTCACTGTGTACGGCTTCTCTCAGCCTAGCAATCTCAGTGTTGAGGAATATTTTAAGACCCAACCCATTGTCAGAAAACGAATTAATGTACTTTTGTAGGAGCGTTTCTTGCTCCGCAAGCAACTTCTTGTCAAACATAGCATTAAACTTTTTAATATGAGTTCGCATAACAAGCTTGTCCGTCGACACTTTCTTGCTTTTTTTTGCCTCTGCGAGAGGTCTTTTCGTCATATACCCCAAAAACTGCTCTTCCAGAATAACCCTACTCTTGGGGCCGAGTTCCCCGCTGAACAACTGGTATGCCGTTGCCATAGAGGTGTACGATGGTACAAAATTATCAAACACCTCAGAAGACAGCAACTTGTTTATCTTATTAATAAGGCTCGTCTGTTCTGCGAACATTTCATCTTGCGGAAGAGCAGCATGTTGGCTACAAGCCTCTTTGAGCACTTTCTCTGCCTGTCGGGGCGTGACGCCGTCAGTCGATAAAATAGATTTATAGATGGAAAGTTCACCCTTCAGCAAAGAATTCGCACCAAAAGACTCTTTCAAGATCTTTAAAATAACTTTCTTTCTCTCGACATCGTTGGCGATGATGGACTTAGTTAACTCTTTAGAGAGAACTTCAAACAAGAACGCCGTATTTCTTTTTTTATTGTGTTTTAGTCTCATTTAGTTTAATCTCTAATCCTTCAAGCATGCTGTCTATCTCTCGCTTTGATCCGAATATGTGTTTCTCTTCCCTCGATAAACCATCTTCTTCTATATAATTAGAGTCTTTGCCCTCTGAAAGATACCCCTGGAAAGGTAATTCTACAGCATTCCTTATCTCAGACCCTGTCCAAGTCCCCCTATGTGTTCTTCGAGGGCCCTGCTCAAGGGGGACAATATTCTTCTTTGTTTCTTTTTTAAAAGCGACTGCTGCCTTATCCCTTCTTTTAGGCTTATGTGTTTTTCCTTTCCACTTCGGCTTTGTATACTCTGGGGCCCCCGGAACGGGGTCCGGTGACTCAGTGACTTCCTCTCCCGGCTTTGCTAGTAACACATCATCTTCCACTTCTCCACCAGCGCCTTCTTCACCACCGGCCTCACTAGGTGGCTCTTCCGCGCCACCCAATTCGAATCCACCTCCCTCCATCTCTGTGCCTCCGGTAAGGTCCATTCCCATAGCGGCTTCTTCGGCTTTGATTGATTGTTCAAGCGCTAAGTCAAGCTTTTTATCAAAGAACCTCTCTCTCTGCATGCGCAGCGTTTCTTTCTCAGATATATTAAAAATGTTCTCAAATACCCATCTACGAGAAAAGTACCCCTCCGACCCAGCAGAAGCGACATCAAATTTGGTCCTCCAGTGCTCTAGCTCTTGTAGTTCGGCGAGCTTGGAAGGGTTGTTCAGGGTCAGTCTAAAACTTGTAAGATCTCTACCGCGATAGCCAAGAGTAAAAAGATGGATGATCGCCACCTTTTCAAGTTCCGAGACAACAGACTTCTGTAGTCTCTGTATTGTTCTCGCAAATCGAATATCCTTTTGCGCCAAGGTTGTTTTATCTTCTGTCCCTCCTTCCATGTTTGTAAGGTAAGAGGCCGGTATCTTCAGCGCAGCAAATAGCTTATCTCTCAAATATCTGATATCATCGATGTCGCCTGTGTATGTGCCTCCCGGTAAGTTCTCTATCCTCGTGCCTTGCTGGCCCCCTCGAACAGGGATAAAATAATCCTCTTCAGTAGACATCGGATTATAACGCAAATCTACTCGACCAGTATTTTGATTAACAATTTGATTCCTTTTCATCTGCGTTATAACGCGCTGCATGTACTGCTCAACGTCCTGTGGTGCGATATTTCCCACATCCACATAGAACACTCTACGCTCCGGTGATCTTACGATACGATACGCCATAACAGCATCTTCCATTAACGTAAGTTGTCTCCAAATTCTACGAGCGGGCTCTAAAACAGAAGTGCCATATGGAACATACTTATCATTACCTAAAATACGAAAATGTGCAACCTGCCAGTTCTCAAACGTCATCGCCCCCTGGTTCCACTGAAACTGCACGTATTTAGGGTTCGTCTTATCCTCGCCCTCTAGCCTTTCGATCTCATTCGATGGAAGACCTATGGCGTACTTAATGCCGTCATTATCGTCAATGTCAAGGTAAAGAAAGAAGTCTCCATACTTACACATCGCTCGTGTCCATCCGAAAAGATTAAACTCCAAGTTAAGAATTTTAAAAAACAGGTTGTCTAATATGCCTTTTATCTCTTCACTATTGGTCTTGATATTTAACATATCATTAAGCTCATTGCTGGTAGTCATCTCGTCAGCATAGATGTCCAGCGCGGATGCGATTTCAGGAGTAAACTCCATCTGGTCAAAATCAATATACCGTTCGCCCCGCTGTTGATTTGACATATAGGAGAACGCAAGCGACTTATAGGGATTGTGGTCCTCTCGCTTAAACGATTGGCCAGAAGCAGACTTAAACTGACTCGCTTGGGTGGCGTACTGCCTAGACTTTAGCTGTCTTGGCTGCTCCCTGTCATAAACAGCAAGGGGTCCCGAAAGCAGCCTCGTTAGCTGTCTGTACAGCCTGCTGGCGGGGTTATTAGGATTTTTAATGTTGTTTTTTGCCACTTTCTACCCCTTCAGTAACCACGAATACTCTCTATACTTCTCAACCTCACCCGTCTGCTGTATCTCCTCGAACCCATGCATACCAGGAATTGTAGTATTCATGGTGGTGGGGTTGCGCACCATACATTTCAAAAATGTTTCTCTATAACTCACGTCCCTCTGCCCTTCAACAAAAACACTATCCTTAACCCAGCACCCAATTGCGCATGCCATTATAAGATCATCATTGCTTTTGCGTGACGCCTGCGGGCGTCCGGACTTCCAAACAAATTGCTCCATCTCAGCCAAGGTCCTTCTTGAATATATTTTAATTAGTTTATTTCGTACAAACTCTTCCATTTTGGCAATTATCAAAGGTCTCGTTTTTTGTGTGGTGGCAAACCCTGGGATTGCTGTCGACATATACTCTCCAATATAGCTCTCCACGTATTCGTGCGTACTCTTCTTGGAATAGTATATGTTCGGGTAACCTCTGTTAATTAACTTTTCTAAAACAGAAAAGCCCACGGTGTTATTTTCAACAACTAACATAGAGTTGCCGTACTGTTTTCCTGCGCTCATTAGAACCTCTGAAAAAATATCAGGCGTCGGCTTCCCTTTATACTCAGCCACAACCTCATTAGTGTCAATTCTTATTACATGAAAGACAGAAAAATCATTACCATCTCCTCTTGCCACATCAGCCGAAATAAAATAATCAGCAGATTCATCATACTCCCGCCAGATCCACAAATTTCTATCAAACCCTGTTTTATATTTGGGGTCCTCACACCCCTCCTTCATTCTCTGTATATCTTCCGAATCAAAAACAGTTTCACCAGACATGTTAAAATTGCACTCTAGTTCCTGTGCGATCTGTCTTCTTGACATATTACGAGTTTCTTTATCAAACCACTCCTGCCCCCTATCGGGATGTACTTCCCACGGTAGCACCGTCAGATTGAAATCATTTTCGCCACTCTCAGCTTTAGAGCAAATCTCATGGAACCAATTACCAACCCCATTCGGAGTTGACAAAGCTATACACCGGCCGCCTGTCGAAAGTGTAGGGTACAAACCGGTCCATAATTCTTCGAGCCCATCAACGTGCGCGGCCTCGTCAATAACCAATAAGGATAGCGCCTCAGAACGACCAGCGTCTCCGCTAGTTGACGAAGCTTTTATTTGTGACCCATTTGATAATTCAAATGATGCCCTATTGTCAATGGAAATGTTTGTAATTTGCATCCAAGCAGGCAAATTCTTAATCATCGCCTTAACCTTTTTAACCAAGTTGGAAGCCGTACCAAATTTAGTAGCAATGACAAGAACGTTCTTATCCCTATGAAAAAGCATGAGCCACGCCACATATGCCGCAGTCACAGTAGAAATGCCGAGCTGCCTTGCCTTTAATATGACATTAAAGCGATAGTCGTTAAACTCATGCACCAGATCCCTCTGAAAGTCGTAAGTCTTAAACGGGATAAGGCCTCTCATGGGGTGGGATATTCTACAATAGCTGTTTATAAAATAAGCCGGGTCTTTACCCGATTTTACAATTTCTTTTACAATCTCGTCCTTTGAAAGCTCAAAAGACATTACGCTCTCCGAGTATCGTTCGGTGACCTCTTGTTGGTACTTTGATCAAGGAAATTCTTAAACGATTTTTCAATGTCGCCGCGTTCTGGTTTGTTCTTTAGCACCGTAGCCTTAGTCTCCAGTCCATCGTTGGGGGCAATCCCCTCAAGCCCGCCTATCTTGTAGCTCTTCTGGCACATAGCAAACACACGAACGCGACTCGTCTCTTGCACCAAGATATCGCATTCCCCCATAGCTTTCAAGCTTAAAGTATCGCTAGTGATCTCTTTGTATTTTTTTTGCAGATGTTTCCTAATGTCCTCTATTGTTGCATCAATATCATTCTCAAACGGAGTTGAATACACCTCCTTGAGTGTACACTCCGTTTGATAGTTGATCGTAAGTGTGTCGCCCATGATCTTAACTTTGAAACCATCAATACGACGACTATCGTATACAGGATGCCCTTCTTCCCTCTTAAGGCCAATCTTATACGGCTTGCCTTCCGAGTCTAATGCGCCATCATAACAATCTGCCGCTGCTTGGGCGATCCCTTTTACTATATCAAGTGTTTTTTGTGACATCTTTTGGTCTCCATCCTTCTAGCCAACGTTGTTCTCTACTCTCAATGTACTGTATGTAGCAATGTTCACAACATTGATATTTGCTGGTGTAAATATCATCTTTTATCGTCATCAACCTTTTTGTACAAACCGGACAATATAATAATGTCTCTTTAGTAAGTAGTTTTTTCTCTATTAAAACACCATCA
>Ga0080013_1001702_pt1 | contig 28217 bp, 42 predicted proteins | sample ETNvirenome_6_85_FD_69236 | JGI IMG/M metagenome (GOLD analysis project Ga0080013, IMG submission 69236) | Marine viral communities from the Pacific Ocean - ETNP_6_85 (SPADES assembly) (version 2) | ecosystem: Environmental > Aquatic > Marine > Oceanic | place: Pacific Ocean | collected 2013-06-19 | reverse complement strand
AGAAGCTCGAGCGCGAAGAGATCGCACTGGGTCTGGCGGAGCCGACCCCGGAGACGGAGCTGGAGGCCTGGGAGGTCTACGAAGCCAAGGCAGAGGAGGTAGGATACTAATGAGAGAAGAAGGTTACAGCGTTACAGCACGGGCAGCAGCGAAAGCAGCAGTCATAAAGATACCGTACCCAGTTGGCGGATTGATAGAGGCAGAGATACATCACTATCTTGAGCATTCAATTGGAATGGACCCAATGGGCACAGAGATCGACGAGATTGCAAACCAAGCATTGTCAGTCGCTGGAATCATACTGGGCATTGGACCAGATGGTTTGTAAAACTGCCTGTTCGATGTCGTGTAAGATAGACATTGTTGTAGTATAATAAAAGTATCAAGGAGATATCATGACAGAACTCAGAACTTTCCGTTGTCGCTTTTTCCCCTCGCTCCCCACGCGGGCACTCAAGACGTTCCACGTCCACGTGAAGTGGTGGGCATTTGATGACGATCGGCTCGGTGCTCGCGGTGACGCGAAGCTGAATGAGGCGCGGATCGAGGTCCGAGGCCAGACGGCCGAGGAAGCCAGGAAGCTGGTTGTCCGTGAGTGGAACGGTGTGGCCTCCTGGATTGGCGTTGCTGTAGAGGTGGCAGCATGAAGTACTACTGCAGATTCTGTGGTGTCAAATCACATAACCCACAGTGGGTGCAAGGTATCTGTCCAAGGTGCGGTACTCAAATCCCACCCAAGGAGTGGTAAGATGCTCGCAGTGATTCACTGGAAGATTAATGGTAGGACAGGGCACGGCAGCCCAGTTGCCATCGAAGTTGCCCAAACAGCAGCGGAAGAGATGAATAATAAGTACGGTGCCGGGACGCACTGGGTGGAGTGGTACGCATAATGACAGTACATAATAAGATGTTCGACGGAGAAGAAGAGAAAGAGGTGACTATGCATCGAGTCTACGTAGAGTTTGAGGGCGGGTACTTCGTTACATCGCTTGACCCTCGATTTAGTTTTCATCTTCAGGAGATGGTCAAAGATCTAGGGCGGCCAGTAAAGGTTGAGTTTCGTGCTACAGATGAAGGGTGGTACGAAGAGGACAATGGAGATAATGGCGATGAAGGGAGCAGCGAGTGAGTACTTGTCTCGCCCTGATATGGGTTATTCTGTGGGTGTCGATCTCTGCGGTATGGACGAAAACCAAGTCAAGAAACATCTAGAATCACGTGCAATCGATAACAATCGGTGGTATAATATAATCATGGAGGGAATGGAACCCTCCTGGCTGGGAATCAACTCAGCTATAAAACTCAGGAGGCCATAATGGCTACAACTGCAAACTCTCGCTACTCCTTCGAAATCTCTGGCTCCGAGGTCCTCGCACCTCATCCGAAGTCCGGACTCCACACCGTCGTGGTGCAGGGAATCTGCTCGGATTCGGAGGGTGGTACCTTCGACTTCGTCGCTACGAATAATCTGGATATGCGTTATCCAGAGCGCTTCAAGGTCAACTGGAACGGGAATAAGGCCCGTATGCCAGAGGTGGTCGGTCACGGCCTTGACGATGAACGTAAGGTTGGTCGTAGTATCTCCGAAGGATTGTACTTTACCCGAGGTGCACGAATCGCAATCGCTCGGAAGTGCAAGTCGCTCTTCCCACTCAATAGGCTGACAGCTGTTGCAGCAGCAGCCTCGGATGAGGAGGACGCTAGCTAGGCGACCAGCGCCAAATACATCCGGCGTCGAGGAGGAGTATTCCTCCCGGCGCTAACGCTTTTCTAAAGACGCGGAATCCGCGCAACAAAACATAAACATACTCGATTTGTAGAGTATATTGGCTCTCACCTACAGGAGAATAGAGCAATGGTAGTAGCAACAGCATTCACATTCGTTATCGGATCTCTCTGGGCAATGATGTTCGGAGTACTTGGATATGCAGCAGTGAAGGGATAGAGTAGTGCGCAGAAGGACGGGAGAGATACTTCTTCTAATGAAAGGCGGAAAGTCTCAGAAACGCTGGGAGGTTCTTGCGCATCCAGGCGGGGGGAGTGATGAAGAGTATCAACTAGAAATGCTGAGCTTCGTAGAGAAGCTGTGCAGCATAGAGCTCTCAGAAGGAGGGTGTCTTATGCTCTATGATAATGATGGGTGCTTGGTCAAAGAGGTCAGGTAGATAGAGTCATCACCCGATTGCCTATAGGGGGCCCTGTCTTTAATCTCTGGAAAGGGGCTATAGGCAGGGCCCTTCTAGTATTCAAAAAGGGCTAGGGCGGGGGCTATCTAAAAGGCCCTAAAAAGATGGTAGGGCGCCCGGAGGGCCCGCCCAGGGCGCGCCAGCCCCTACAGGCTCAGCCCAGGGCTACCCCCTCCAGGGGGGCGGCTAAGGTCTCACACCGATTTCCGAAAATTTCAAAAACTTTTACCCCTTCTCCTGAATCATAGCGCTGAACTCTGATTCTAGAGATTATTCGGAGTAATCTTGTACCATCTCTTGGTCGAAGACACGTGGTTCATCAAGCGGTATCTCTTTAACACCTGGATTTAGGGCATCAATCTTTACTAGAAGCCATACAGAAAAAACCATACCGAGAACGGTCCAGGCAATTGCGACGCTTAAAATACTTTCCTCTTCCATGACTCCCCAGTATTAAATACATATTATATTGTTAGTAAAAGGCAAAATCTGGCACATGTAAAAATTGAAAAATAGCAATTTTACTCAAAAATTTCCGGAAAAATTTTCAAAACTTTTTGATATTACTAATATAAGGATTAAACAGTGAAAACTTTGCACTCTGTCAGAATAGTTATAGATGTACTTTAGGGGAGAATAATGAGGATTACTCAATCTCGAATTAAGCAGATAATCAAAGAAGAGCTTAAAAGGGTTCTAAAAGAAGACAATGATAATCCATACGGAGACACACCGGTTTCAGATACCGTGGCAGGAGCACAGCTCAGGTCCCTAGGTATGCTAGATGAGATTTGGGGCGGTGAAGGCGACGATATGATTTCCGGAACAGTTGAAAGCAGTGATGACTTTGATGACATGTCAAGAGAGATAGATAGAATTGTAGGCGAGATAACTGCAGATTCTGGTCCTATCCTTGCTAAAGAAGATGATGATCAAGATGATTCACATACTGGAGAGTGAGAAAATCTTTAAAAGATTTAATCTATAATAGGAATTTTACCATGAAGTTAAAAAGATCAGACATTAGAAAGATAATACAGGAAGAGATGACTAGAAAGTCAGAGATGCAAGAATTTGCGGAGAGTCGCGGAGGCGCCAAGGTTCGCCAGGCTGGAGACAAGGTCTCCTCAGCATCTAGGGCAATCAATGAGCTAGCAATGGAACAGACAGGCCATATGAGAAGTTCTCTTGTTGAAATTTCAGAGTTTGTTGGAAAAATCGGGGAAACCCTTGCTGGCTTAGGAATGATCCAGGAGGGCGAGACGGCAACAGACCGTATGCCAACTGTAAGTGAGCTCAAGAGGGTAACCAGAGCTATCCAGAAGCTGGAGAAGTAGGCTCTCATGCGGATCACCCACTCACGTCTTGTCAGGTTGATAAGGGAGGAGCTCTCCCTTTCACTTAACCGTATAGACGAAGGTGTTGGTGCGCTGTCAAGGGTTATTCGTGATTTTTCAGATATGGTCGTCACGCCCAATGATAGGGATAGCGATTTATCAGTTATTCTCAATGACCTACATCACGGTGATCAGCTGGACTCTAGTGATCCATATGCTGGATGGGCCTCCGGATCTATCGCTGGATACGCCAGTGAGTGGGGAATTGAGAGCGCAGATGATGTTAGTGATCTTCTCAGTGATATAGACGAGATGGGTCTACCACTAGATCTAGGCCCACTTTCAGGCGTTATTAGCGATTTTCCCTCGATGGACTTTTTACAGGCTATTGGTGATATTATAAAAGAGTTTTCAGGAAGCACGCAGAGATCATCTGACGATCTATCTACAGATCCCGAATGTTTCCTAACTGCTGGTCCTAATAGCTATTATGACTGTAACCCAAGACCAGGTTATGACTGCACATCTACTGTTGCTGGATCTGATTCCAAGTGTTATGTGTGGAAGAGTAAGGCTACTAACAACGACGGCGAATACGATATTATCGAGGTGCCATCTGGGGAGCCCAGATGGACGAGATATTTCGTAAACGACCTTTGATATATTATATGAATATTTGGAAATATTATGAAACTAACTAAAAAAATTATAAGAGAACAAATTCTCCTTGAGATCCGCAAGATGATTAACGAAGAGGGAGATGATTCTGCGTCTAATGTAGAAGTATTAAATGTTGATAGATGCGACGATCCTGATAAAAGAGTGGCACGAGTTAGATTTGGAGAAAATACGCTCAACTTTCATGTATCTTGGAAGGATGACTCTGAGACGTATTTTTTATATCTCTCACTTGATGATGATGGTTTTGGTCAAGCTCTTTCCCACGATCAGGTGAGTTGGCAAACGCATTTTTGGGAGAGCGGAAAAGAATATTCGGTCGATTTTTCAGGTGGGGATACCACTGTTGTTAGGCCTAGTGGCCCTGAAATGATGGCGGTGTACACTGACGTCGAAAGTAATGACTGGGCTGGTCCATTTACAAGCGAGCAACCAGTTCAGTCAATCTTGGAAACCCTGGGTTATACTGGTCCTGAGGACCGAGCTTTTATAGATTCCACATGGTACGACGATGAAGCGGAAGACCCCGTTGCATCGCTCGAGGAGTACTTTGCTACATTTTTCGATTCAGCAACGCCATTTCTAAATACATTTAATGCAATTTCAGATCGTGACATAGTGGCTATAACAAGAGCAGTGAAAGAGCGGTGCGATGTGGGCCCTGGTGATGTTCCAGAAGCGCCCGGGGATGAATCATATGGAGAAACTGATAGCCCTTCTGGTGAACTTGAAGGAAAAGAGGGTGACTGGCAATATATTGTCTCAAGAACAGGGAATGATAATGAGCTGGGTGATCTGAATTCAGGGACCACCTGGAATTCAAGTAATGTTTTAAACATAACCATTGAGGTAGTTGACGGTCCAAATTCAATAGGATCAACTTTTGAACTTAGGGATATATACAACAGAGAGGGTCGTAATGTTTATGAATCTCACCCGCTTGTTTTGCAGGTCGTTGAATATCTTAATTCACTTGAAGAATGGCCTCCTCCATTATCACCAGATGAAGCTGAAGCTTCGGATATTGAGTTAACTGAGTTAACTCTTGATGCTTTTCTAGGCCGAGGGAGCATTAATACTGCTGGCACTTGGACGGCGGGATTTGAAAATGCACCCGCAACTGACATTGTGGAGTACATCTCGGATATTAACAGTCTGCATGGTGAAACTCTGGTGATTGGAGATGATGCTACTCTTCCGCGAATCTTTGAAGAAGATAATGAATCAAAAGGTGGCGGAGAGGTCATAGAAATTTTATGGAATAATCTTGCCTCTGCCGGTGTTAAAGTTAGTATAGGAAGCGATAATAATATTTACGTTACTTCGTAAAAAATAAATTTTTTTCTTGTAAACCACACTTGAAAACAGTATTATTTTAATGATTGGCAATACATGCTAATCCTGTTTTCAATACAAGGGAGAATAAACAGAATGAATTACAATAAGACTAAGACAACCAAGCGATTCAACTTTACAGTTGCACGAAACAGCACTGCAAAGAAGGCAGGCTCAAACACAGTTACGATCGAGACACGTCCAGAATCCGGCGGATATAGCTTTGGCGGAACTTCACTTACTATGACTGTTCGCGAAGCACAAGCACTTCAGGGATTTCTTAACAGTACCCTAAGTTATGAACCAAGTGATTCTAGCGATATTCTCTAGTCTTAAAAGTTAATTAAATTAACTTGGAAGGTTCATTTTTTTTGAACCTTCCATTTTTTTTTGACTTTTTTAATTTTTTATTGAATGTAATGCTGCTCTCAAGCTTATAATACATGCACACTTGGTGCAAATTGGAGATAAAATGAGAAAATTAGCAATATGTGCATCAGTTGGATTTCTACTTTTTGGATTTTCAGCAGAGGCTCATCCTGTTCATCACAGCTCTTCACATCATAGGGCAAACTCTGGACATGGTAATCATGTCGTATCAATTTCATGGACCTGGATTCAAGGTCATTGGGAAAGAGGTCACTGGGTTAGAGGTCACTGGAAACATCCGAGGCTAGGGGTATCCTATAGAGCATACGTTAGTGGGCCGCCATCAGCTTCTGTTGTACACAACAATAGGCACTGGGTATCTGGCCGGTGGGTAGGTCGCGGAGCTAACAGGCACTGGGTTCCTGGTCACTGGAAACGACGCTAAAAATATTCACAACCAATAGTAATAGTTATATTCATAACATGAGTGTAACCATCATTGCTAAGAACGGGCGACATAGCAAAATTTTTTCTAATCGACGGTAATAAATCTTTTTCATCAGTCGAAAAGGAAACATATACAGGAATTATTGTAAAATGTTTTAGGCCTAGTAATGATGGCGAAATCACTTACGAGGTTATGTGTGACGATGGAAAAATCAGATTATTTCTGGATCACGAAGTCATAGATCACATTTCACTAATAGGAAGCTATGATAATCACAAAAAAATTTAACAATCCCGTTTGTTATATACACATACCGAAGACTGGCGGAACATCAATAGGATCTGCACTTAAGTACAATAGAAATATTCACGGAGGAAGGCATGTACCGCTTAGTGAACATGACATATCTGATAACATGTTCGTATTCACATTTGTAAGGGATCCTTTCGAGAGATTTATTGCATTTTTCTTTAAGCGGATGTGCCTACGTCATCATAAAAAGTATAAGAACATAGGTTTCAAGTTATCGAACAGCAAGCAGCTAAATAAATCAGACAATAAGATGCTAGCTGGACTATTTAATGACTGGGTGAAGAACTGGTACTCTGATTACTCATTAAACTATGAAGATAAAAAGTATGATAACATAGTCTGCAAATGGTCAATTATGCCCAACTCAATGACAAAAATGATACAACCTCTGGAAAGAGTTGACTTCATAGGAAAGTTTGAAAATATTGAAGAGGACTGGGGAAAACTTTTGATGAATCTTGGTAAAAGTGGTGTAATAGGAGACGTAAAGCGTATCAATAACATAAGCCACGAGAATAAAATTGGAGAAGGCATTAGCTACAGGAGGATAATACAACACATTGATAAGAAAGTTCTACTGTGTGTGCTGAATGCTTTTGAGGAAGACTTTTATAATTTTGGATATGACATTAAGAAATATAAGAAACTACTATAGAGATTTGCAAGTTGAATTTACGTTTTCTCTCAATACTTATAATGACATTTAATTGTTAAATAGGAGAAATTATTATGAGACAGTTACTAGAGACAGTATGGAGCCTTATCTTGGGGCTTCTTTCAAATATCCAGGATCTTGCAGTTGTTTGTATCGTATTTGTGTATGATATTCTTTATCATCTGCATACATCCGCGCCGAGGCTTGAAGGACTCCTTGTAGGTGTTGCACTTGCCTGGCTCCTTCTTAGAAGAGAGAAGCATCCTGTTCTTAGAATACTTTCATCGCCTCTTAAGCTTATCCTTGATATACTTGATCTAGCTTGGGACCAGGTTGTTGAAGTTGTATCTGACGGTGTTTCAGTTTTAAAAGGGTGGGTACTAGGATCGCTTAGCTGGGTAAGAGATAGAGTTTTATCCGTATGGGGGCGTAGTCTTGATTGGCTTAAAGATTTAAAGAGTAAATTATCAAAAAAGTAAAATTGTAGAACTTTCTTTTTCAAGGGTTGGAAATTAATTTCCAACCCTTGAAATCTTTATAATGTCAACTTATAGAATTAAAAGATATTTATATTCAATAGAAGGGAATTATTGATGAAACTTGATTCAAGAGAGCTTAGAATTTTAATATTAGAAGAGCTTCAAAAAAAGATTTCAAATCGCATGCTTATATCTGAGGAAGCTATTCCAGATGATGCTAAGCAACAAATTCAAATACTGCTTAGCGATCCTGGCGTTATTAATGGAACAGACAGCACAAGAATTGGTGCACTTACATCTCTCGTAGGTGTATATACTCAGCCTCGGTTTAGAGGTGATAATGTAATGGATAGATATCTTGAAAGAATGCAAGAAATAGGAATAGAGGTTCCTGGCTCTGATAATCCTATTGCAAGAGTTGCAGATTTAAATTCTGATCTTGACATCTTGGTATCTAGCTTTGAACAAGCATTGCGACCAGTTCTAGATGGTGAAGTAGTTTTGCAAAAAGGATCATCGGGAACACAAGTCATAGCACTTCAGTCACTAGTAGCCTACGCACTATCAGACGCTGGACTTGATCCTGGAATTCTTGGAACATCTGGGGAAAATAACGATGGTATTGATGGAAATTTTGGCGGTAAAACAGAGGATGCAATTGAAGATCTTCAAGCTGAATATGGAATAGATGAAGATGGTGCAGTAGGAAGGCAGACAGCGACTGCAATAATGACACTTGGGCAAGATACATCTGCTGAGCCGACACGTCTTCCTTCGAGAAGTAGCAGCAGTGTTGACAGAGTTAGGCTTAGTATGGAAAATGCAACAAAACTGATGGCTCTAAGAGATGTATTTTTTGATGACACAGGCCCGTATGAATCTGAATTGTCATCCTTTAGCTGGTCATATGACGGCATAGAGGATATCTTAACTGTAAATGTTTCATCTGAAGCTGAAGCGATAATTACTGATATTCTAGGCTACGGAGCAGTAACAAGTTTAAAAATGATGGTTGACAAGATAGTAAGAGATAGTTTGGCTACATGTGGTGAAATTAAAGTCGATCTCGAAGGCGAAGAGATCGACGCCTGGGGAGCTCTAAAATTAGATTCACATATTGGTGAAGACTCGACGGATATTATGTGGGCATGGCAAGATTGCCAAAGAGCCACATGGAATACCCTTTCTCAGTCTATTTCAACTACTGAGCTGATAGGTTTGGACATAATTCCGTGTGATTACGTCGGCTCAGATTGCTCAGAAGAAGATAAGGCTGCCTGGGATGACAATCATGTTGTCATTCTAGAGGATCCTGATGATATTGCAACGACAGCTGAATACTCAGACCACATTAGCCTTCTTTCTCCCAGCGGCAAAGTAATTGTAGGTGCTGAAGTTAGAAGTGTATTTGAGCAGTTAAATGAATGGCTTATAGCAAATAATTTGGATTCATAACACTATATTGTCCTGTAAAACTTCTCAATTATGATTATTATATTGATGTATTTATAAAACAGTATTAACTAACTTAGAGATAAATGCCCAACTACAAAAAGGGCGACATTGTACTGGTTAAGTCAATAGCAGGCGATGTCATACCTAAAATACACGTTCGACTTATAGAAAGAATTGTTGTTAAACCAACAAAGGGTAAGCGTGTAGGATTTAGAACTTCAATGGACTGGCCTGGATATTCAGGATGGGAAGCAGAGATAGTATATCAAGAAGAAGCAGATATACTTAGAAAGACGTGGAGTATTCCATTTGAAGGTCCGGGTGATAGAACTTTTGTCTATGATAGATGTATTATAAAGAAGCCTCACGAGCCAAATAGAAAAGATGGAAAAAGAAGAAGGATTGTTAGAAACAATCCGAAAAGTAAAAAATAATACTTACTGATTTATAGTAATTTTTAAATTAACTTTATAGTTAGTTTACCTTACAATTCACGATTATCGAGAGAGATTAAATGATTTTAGCAATTATATCTGCATTTTTAATTACAGCACAGGCAAATACTGGCCAAAGTGAGCCTCAAATAGTAAATGCTGCACATACAGTTATTCACGGAAACTTTATTTACGAAAATAGAGAGACAGTTGTTTGTGATATACCAAGTCAGATAACACATATGAGTGAGATGAATGGATCTCCGTATTTTATAAATTTTGGGAATGCATATCCAAACAATTATCTTACAATTCTAGTTTGGGAAAATGATGCACACACTATGGAAATAAATCCATTAAATACTTTCGGTGGATCAAGTATCTGTATTAAGGGTGTTGTTAGAAACTATAGATCTCGACCGCAAATAGTCCTTAGATCACATGATCAGATTGTAAGCATAACACCGATAAATAAAAAGTAATCAAACTGACAATATTTGAGAATATATATTTTTGTAGACAAATGGCAATATTATGACTTTCACATCGAATCAGCTTAGAAATATAATAAGAAATATTATTAAAGAGGAGTTAACTCTTAAAAATAGAAGATTGAACAACTATCAGTCATATTCAGGAATGAATGAGGATGATGAAGATATTGTTCCAGAAGATTTTGAAGGAACAACTCATATGGTTGGTGATTCAGAAGAGGCTGAAGAAGGTGGAGTAAATATTCGATCTTATTACGAGTAATTTTATTATGAGCAAAGACGGCGCTGGATTTTTAGTTTTTAAAAAAATTGATGATGAAATAAAAGTACTTGGACTTGTATCTCCTGTAGGAAAGATAGTTGAAAAGGGCGGAGTATATGATATTCCAAAAGGCGGAAAGCTTACTGGTGAGACAGATCTTGAGTGTGCCAAGAGAGAATGCTTTGAAGAGTGTGGAATTAAAATACTTGATAGAGAAATTATAGGACCGGGAACAAAAATAGGAACCCTTATGCTTTATCCAGCATTTACATCAAGCGATCCTATCATTATGCCAAATCCTAAAAGCGGAATAATAGAGCATTCTGGATGGGAATGGCTTGACTCAATAGACTTAATAAACAATTGTCAACTATGGTTAAGAGAAATTATAATTGCATGTCTTGAGTCAATTGAGAAATAAAAAAAGAGTGGCTATTAGCCACTCTTTTAATAAAACAAAACAACGTTTAAAAAATAATCAAGTTTGGGCAGTACCATTAACAAGGAACTTGAGAGCAGTAATCTTCTCAAACTTTACAACAGCCGGTGATTGAGCACCTGCACATCCGTTTGACATAGAAACACACATGTGAACTGTTCCATCATCAACAACGTGATCAGAAGCACCTACACCTGAGTGGAATGCTACGATAGTTGTTGAAATAGCTGCATCTGCTGCTCCAACAATTGAACCAGTTAGGAAATTTGTTCCCGTAGCAGATCCTGAAAGAAGCCATGCGGCTCCTAGTGCACCTGTTATAACGAATGTTGCATTCCATCCTGCACTGCTAGCTGGTAGTGCTACTGTACCACCTGCTCCGCCAAGAAGGAAAGTTTTACCCGCATCTGACTCCTTGGCTGTAAAGCCTGCTGTCTTTGCTTCTACGCTGTTAAGACCCCCTATTAATGTTGATCCTGACATCCAGAGTGTTCCACCTTTTGATATTTTAAGTGTTCCACCTTGAACATCGATACCGGATCCGCCCTTTTGAACGAGCCCTTTCTTATCTGTTATTACTATTTTTGGCATGATCGTCTCCTTTTTTAGTTCGCAAGATTCCGATCCACCGGCGAGTTCGGATGATCAAAGGGATCGGGCCTATTGGTATATATTTCAGCTATAACAATATTTTTTGATTATTTTTAATCAAATTAATATTTAGTAAAGTATATCCGGAGATATTAGAAATGAATATAACAAGATCTATGCTTAGAGAGATAATAGAGAAAGAAAGAAAAATTTTAAATGAGGACTGTGGGTGTGGATGCAATGGTTCCCCAGGGGGTTGTGGTGATTCATATGAAGATGAAGATATGAATATGAAAGATGTGAATATGGAAGATTTACCACAATTTATTGACTATGAAGAATCTTATGATTATGATATTGAAGCACCAATGATGTCAAAAGAAGAGTCTTTAAAAGCTGTATATGCTATTGCAAATTCAACTTCCTGCCCTTTGACTAGGGATGCGCTTTTGGGTGTAATATCTGACCTTATGCAATATTAAAAATATGTCACGTAAAAAAGAAAAAACAAAGAGAAGAGAAAGAAAGTTAGAAAAATCATTCGGTGGTGATAAAAAATATGGATGGGACTCAGGCACGGACAGTAATTTATATCTCGACAAAGAAATAAAAGCACTTCCAAATCTTAGTATAAGAAAGAATGGCAAGGAAGTTCCTGTCAATGTTCAAATATCAGATTATCTAAAGAGTATGGGCCTTCTCGAAAATATATCTCTAGCAGATATAATATTTGAATCAATTGACAATATTATAAGTGAGGGAATAGAGAAGAGAAGATACAAAGGAAAAACATATAAGTCACCATCAAAAATGATTCGAGCGGTTATTGCTCATGAAGAAGGAAAAATATCGCACGGCGAATTAATCAAGGTCGCAGAATGGGCTGAAAATCCTAGACATGCAATAGAAGTATCAAGAATTGTTGCAAGAATTAGACCGTATAAATAGAAATTTTCGCATACTTAATAATTGTTGAATTCAAACTATTTAATTTGAGAAAGTTATAATGAATTGTGAGACAAAATCATCTATAGAAAAGCTTAGAAAGCTAAGGGATGAACTATGCAAAAATCAAAAAAAATGGGATGAAGCATTTAAAATAAAAGATGAAATTGTTACTGAATTAAAAAATCTGAAAGATTTTACTGAAAGTCCGAAGTCTACAAAGAAATGTATTTCTGGCAAGATTGATAATTTACTTATATTGCTAGATCCAGATCGTGAAAATGAAAAGGGGAATTGTGATGAGTGACAGCGCAGACTGGAGTGAGTATTCAAGGCTCGTTTTAAATCAGCTTGAAACGCTTGCTACAAGTATTCAATCATTAAACTCTGAGATCCAAGAGCTTAAACAAGAAATAGCTAGAATGAGAGAGCGAGAAGATCGCGTGGATGAACTAAGAGCATGGAAAGATAAAATTGATGAAGTTGCATCTCCGACACAGTTGCAAGTTAAGTTTAATGAAGTTGAAGATTTGAAGCAATTTAAGACAAAAGCTATAACAATATTTGCTGTTGTTCAATTTGGAATGGCAGCTGCAATGTGGGCACTAAAGATATTTGAGTAAAATATTTTACTAGATTATAAAATATACATCCTGTGATTAATAATTAACATAGTAAGTATCTTAAATGGAGATTATAGATGTCAAAAAGAAAGACTGTCAAGGTGACGCCTGATTATATTAGAAGAATAATAGAGGAAGAGAAATCACTCTTATCACTCTCTAGGGCCAATGGCAAAAAGATAAAAAGAAACGATACTATGTTTATGACCCTAGAAGAGAGAAGAGTTCTTCAGAGAGTAATGATAGCAGAGCTTAGAGCTAGATTTTTAGAAGAGCATCCAGATCTTGTTAATGAAAATATATTTAGTGATCTTGGCGGAGCTGTAACTAGCGGAGTAGGTCACGCATGGGATACTGCAACTGACTGGGTCTCTAGTCTCACACCGTCCGGTGTAGTAGATACGATAGGTGATCCGCTTCTTCAAACTTTTAAAGCAGATCTCGGAAGGTATGTTATCCAGGATATATTGCAAGTTCAGCCAGGACCTTTGCAAGCTGTGCTTGTAAATATCTTTGAGCAAATTCCTGTATCAGAATACTATTCAATATACAACAACTGGGATACCACAGGGTGCTATGCATTAACAGGATATATAGTTGATGGCTGTATTGAGGCACTTATCTTAGAGCCTATGACTGGTGCTTTAATGGATGCCATGTCACAAACAGTGGGAATATTTGCAATATTCGATCAGTACACTAGATCAGCCAGGACTCTTCAAGAGTACCTTAACGGAATTGTTCAAGAAACTGATCTTTACATCGGGTTTCAAGAAGAAGTAGAGCAGAAAGTATGCGGTATTGATTCTAGTGAATTAGGAGGTATTGTATCATCTGCATTGCCAAGTGGTGCAGGCCAAATGTTTGGTCTGGTAAATTGAGCAATAAAATACAAACTCTAAAGTTAATAATAAAAAAGATTATTAACGAAGATATGTCTGATAATCGACAGCTTAAAGTTAGAAATTTTAAAGGTTACGGATCATCTCATGCACATGCAGAAAGAGTAGCTACAAATTTAGGAATATCTCCCTCTGATAAGCTTTCTATTGATATAGATTCTGATATCAGTAGCGAAAAGAAAAAAGTTAAAGTTAGCAAAGCATTTTCAAAAAAATTAACAAGTAGATGAGATTTCACAAAATCTAATTTCAAAATTTCTAGCTTCTTGCTCATCTTTTCTTACACATCTAATATCTTGCCTGTAGTGGAAGTATTCATGTGCAATTGTCATATTCATTGTTGAAGTTGGTATGTTTGTATTTACATACATCTCTCCAACTGATGGTTCGTGAAATGAGTCATATACACCCCACAGACTTTGATTCCCCCACAATTCCCAGACGAGAAAGCTCATGACATCCCTATTGTTAATAACACTATCAGGTAAAAGAAATAGTTTTAATGTAAGATTTTGACAATTATCAACCTCAGGGCCAATCATTGATTTTGACTCTCTTAAGACTTGTCTAACTGTCTCAAGATTTATCCTTCTATTATCTGGATTATAATAGACAATAACACCTTCCATCACTTGTGATTCCAGATTTACTTCACTCATCATTGCTGATAGGTGATTATCAACCCTTGTCCTTGCATTTGATATCGGGCTTGCAGTTAAAAATAGTAAAGATGCTGCCAGGGTTGTTTTTTTTATACTTAACATAATTCTATTATACTATTTGTTTTTATCATTTACACGTAACAACCACGGGACGAAAATATATAATAGTGATAACTAAACAGTAAATAGTGAACTAACATATCTCATCAAATATGTATGATATGAATATTAATCTATTTTGAGGTAATTTAAATTGAGACTTAACGAAAACGATTTAAGAAATTTAATTAGAAGATCCCTACTTGAATCATATAGAAAAAACGGGCTCTTGACTGAAAGTAAATTCAAGTTCGTGTTAAATGTATTTGAAGAAGGGGTGGGGCCAGGTGTCAGAAGTGCGGCGAAAATTGTAGATGATCTGGCTGAAGTGACGCAGCCACTGGCAGGTGGTGTGAGTCGTACAATGAGTGGACTCGCGAACGAAGTTACTACGATGGGCCCAGATGCCCTTGTTACAGCACTTAGAGGCAAGGGATATACACAGGAAGCTGCTGAGGTTATAGCAAGAGGTGTCAGTGGTGCAGGAGAGGTGGCAGGTGATGCCGTGTCATGGTGGGCTAGAACAGGAGGTGCCATTAGAGGTGGTATAGGCTGGATCTTCAGCAATAAGTTGAAATCAACCGGAGTTATTGCAGGTCTGTTGGCTGCGTACGGTACAATCGAAGGTGTTGATGCATGGATTACTGGACGAGCTGATCCAAATTGCGGATCTGCGTGCAAGCTTCGTGCAGCAACAAGCGACGACTTTGCTAGAATTGTCGGGGGTGCGATGAATGACATCGGATCAGATCCATCAATTTCCGGTAGAAACTATCAACTATCTAGAGGTCAAGAAAAACCTGGCTGGACTACCGCATTGAATGAAGCGGCTGATGGGGGATGGTGGGATCTTGATGAAATGAGCGAAAGTGAGCTCGCCGCGATTGCAACTATCTTAGAAGAATGCGAGACCTGCAGCCTCTATGGATTGTCTATGGCATCCACAGACTATGACAACAGCAACCTTATTAGTAGTTGGAATAGAACTCTCTCCGAGAAGATAGAGGGTGACACCTCAGCCGCGCAGAATGATCTCATGAGATCTATAGTATCTAAAATAAATAGCCTTCCATTATTCTATATGAACTATACAGATATCAACGGAGAGAGCAAAGTAAATCAAGCTGTGTGGCAATGGGGCGAGCAATGGGCTTCGAATACAGCGGCGGTGATGGCATCTGCATATGATTTTGAGAGCATAAATACTGAGGAGGGACAAGTTTCATTTCCTGAGGATTCTGAGGAGGGTCTCGCGGGAGCAGTTGGGGGCACTGTTCGCACCACTACCGGTGGTACACTTTCAGGACTGGCAGAGGTTTTGGGCATGGCGCCGTCATCCCCGAGCGGCACGGTTGCAGATAAAGTTAGATTAGATATTTCTAGGAATGCACACCCTTGTAATCAAGGAAATGAAGCTGCTACAAATGCAGCAGCTGCACTAGGTCTTACATGCGATAATAGGAACACTCGAGCATCTCCTTCTTTTGCACGGTTTAAATCAGGTGTGGTGGGAGGAATCCAGGGCCAGAATATTCCAACAGTTGATTTTGCAATTGATAAGCTTCAAACTGCTGTGGGATTGCCAAATAATGAAAATATATTTGATTTACTTATAAAATTTTATAATGATTACAGTATAGGAAGAGCATGATGAATATTAATGAAAAAGATATTATAGAAATAATAAAAGCTGAACTTTTATCTTTTTATAATGGATCTGTACTATCAGAGACTGTTGTTCTTGATGACACTGTATGCGCGGAGCTACAATGTGATGATGGAACATATACTACAGAGGAGTTTGAAAATATATGTGGAGGACTTTGTACTGACCAAATGCGCGCAGAACGAACTTGCTGGGGAATGGAAAATTTTCCAAATAGGTGTGGAGATGATATTCCGGACTATGTAGATTCGGATGGACCTGCAGACACAACAGACCCAACAGATCAAGCAGATCCAGCGCAATCAGATGACGCTGATGCACCGGCAGCAAGAGTTGCTGGAAGTGGAGGAACACTTCCTTTTAACTCTAGTGTTCAAGCTATGCAAAGAATACTAATGGATCCAGCACATGGAGCAGCAGCAACAACAAATCTATCATTTGGTGCTGATGGTAAGTGGGGGAGGCATACAAATGCAGCATGGATAAAGTTTATACAGGGAAAACTTACATCCGATCAAGCTTTGAGAGTCGCTAGAGATTCATCTGGAAACGGAATAAGATGGGCTGGTTCAGGTCACAGTGCTGCTAGCGAAATTATGGGTAAAACATACGACGGCACACCGTCTGGTGCTCTACAATTTATAACTGATATTGCTGCATCTGACTCGCCGGCTGTTAGAGTAGCCACACAGGGTGGCTCTGGAGCTGCCGAGGTTGATCCCATTGGCATTGCACCTGGTGCTACTGGTGGAACAGATCAGGTTGCAACACAGACTCTCCAGGACTATCCTATACTAGACTCAGATGGCAACACTGTCGTAATATTAAGAACATATCCAAGCACAGTTGAAAAATTTAGAAGAAGAGGGGTAGTTGGTAGATTTTTTGGAAGTGATTTAAACATAGTAATGACAGGTGCAGCAACATCAGCTGATGAAAAGTTTCAAATTATCTTTGGCGGAGAAAGCTGGGAGTATCTATTAAGAGATGTTACTGGATTAGCATTTGAAGAGACAGAGAGGAAACTGAAGCTGCCGTCTAACAGTCCCCTAAGACAAACTCATACAATGGGAAGAAAATATCAAAAACTCTCAGTATTTCTCGGAGGGAATCCAACGTGGGTCAGACTTGGCGGATGGTCTTTAAACGGCGCCCAGAGAAGAGATTTTTGGCGAGTTAAGCCTGGAACAGGATAGAATATGAAAATTTCTGAATCAGAAATAAGAGGTATAATATCTGAAGAAATTGATAAAGTTTTATTTGAAAAGATTCAAGGGAGATCGAGAACATCAAGTAATCCTGCTATAAATATAGGTGTTTCCAAAATAGGCACTTTATCAACTATAAATACATCCTACGGAACAATTATCCTTGATGATCCCGATGCTAGCTACATGACACCTGTTCCAGTATTAGATCCGGGTGACTTAGAATATTTTGAGAGTGTTCTTGGATCAAAACCTTCAGCTGACAGGGGTGGAAGAGCTCATACTGGATGGGATATAACAGTTCCAGCTGGAACACCGGTAGCAGCAATAGCTGACGGTGTTGCAAGAGTTCATAGAGAGGGCAAATGCGGATGGGGTGTTACCATTACGCATAGCGATCAAAATATTAACAAGACAATATATTGTCACTTATCACAAATAAATGTTTCAAATGGCCAAAATTTAACAATGGGGGAAATAATAGGGTTATCAGGAGGTCTCGAGGGTGCGGTGGGATCTGGAAATAGTACGGGAGCACATCTTCACTTTAGCATAGATCAATCAATAAACCCAGGTGTATATCGAGCAATATTTAATAATGCAAGCACATGGACAATTGGAAATGATACACGTGCATTGGCTGCAGCAGAATCTGATATAGAAGATGATAGCACAGAAGAAGATGATGATAATGAAATAGTGATAGTTATATAGTTATGGTTATTGAAAAAGGATTTATAAAGTGGAATATCTTACATTAAAAACTATTAATAATTTAATAGTAGAAGAACTAGAAAAGATACAAGAGAAAATACAAGGAAGATCACAAGGCGATTTGGGAAATATTATTAGAATTGGATCAGATCAAAGTTTTAAAATAGATGTTTCAGATACAGGTTCTAATATAGAATACTCTCAAACAGCGGAAGAAATATCAGAAGAATATAATATATCCCTAGAAGAGGCTCAGAAAGTAGTCGATATATCGGAAAATTTAAGAACTAACCCTGGGTGGATAGCAAAGATAATAGATGTTGAGTCGGCAGGAACATGGAATCCTGCAGAACCTAACAGAGCAGGATCAGGTGCAACTGGTCTAATTCAATTTATGCCTGATACAGCAACTGGACTTGGTACAAGTACGACTGAGCTTGCTGGTATGACTGTAATTGAGCAGCTTGATTACGTTGAGAAGTATTTTATGTCATACGTGGGAAAACTTGATAGCATGGAAGACGTTGCTGCTGCAGTATTTTTTCCCGCTGCGCTTGATCAAGGGTTAGATTTCGATATATATCAGTGGTATATATCAAATAGAGGTCAAGGGGCAGCAGATGTATTTAGACGACAAAATCCCAATATTATAACAATGGGAGATTATGTAAGGTCATATCTAACTTAATAGAATTAGTGCTATATCTATAGCCTTTAAACCTTCATATATTCTTTTTCTTTCAGGTTTGCTTTTTGCATAAGCCTTTATAAGTTCTCCTGCTTTTGCATTTGCCTCATCTTCTATATGTCCACCAACATCTTGCACTGGAAACTCTATTCTTCCCTCTGTCATCTGTGCCATATGTGTCATTTCGTGTGCTATTGACCTGCATATATCAACAATAGCCCTATTTTTTCCATAAACACTTATTAGATTTGTCTGTGGATCATAGAAAGCAGTAGTTCTTATTCCAGATTTTTCTCTATCTGAAGATATCTCTATTATCATTGGATCAAATATTTTAAGATTTTCTGCACAAAAATTACAAAAATCAGATATAACATCTTTATTCTGTATGCATCTGTTTAAAGATTTATTTATTAATAGTCTTGACATTTTATATTTCTTATTTAATACTATATATTATAAAATTTTTTAATAAAAGCTCAAACGTTTCAGTATATTAAAAATAATGTCAAAACAAAGTGAAATATTTGTAAAAATTAAAATGATAGAAGAGGGAATAGTTCCTGCATTTACAGGATGTGAATTATCAAATCTTCTTAAAAGCCTTTCCCCTAGTGAGAGAAGAAAGGTAAAAAGAAAATTCAGAAAGATCTGGAAAAAGATGTTGAAAGAAAATCCAGATCTTTCTGAAACTGTACTGCCAGATATTGGAAGAAAACCTGGTATTAGAGAGAAGAGAAATAGATCAGTATTCGTAGTTAGAGAATTTATTAATAACTATCATAAATCTATAAGATCTATATCAGACTCTTCTTGAAATTCATATAGAAACTTTCTAATATCATATATTCCCAATCCAATTGTAAGATTGGGAAATCCTATGAGTGCTGATTGTGTTAATCCTATAACTTCATTTTTTGAATTTAAGATTAAAGATCCAGAACTTCCTGATATTGCAGGTATTGTAAAAAAGCACTCAGGATAGTTACATCCAGAAAATATACCTGAAAAATGCATATTAATATTTTTCTGTGCCACACCAAGGGGAGAAGATATTGTAATAGTTTGATCTCCAAGCTCAGGCATCTTTCTTGCTAATTTAAGATCTTCGGTTACTTCATAATCTGATTCAACTAAACATATATCACGACGGCTGTCAGATTTTAAAACTGAGAAGCTATAGTAGTTTCCGTCTTTGTATATTCTATTTTCAATAAATACTGGTGAATTACTATATCTAAATATTTCATCTACATCTTGAATATCACAAAAATGAGCTGCGGTTAATATGTAACTTGAGTCATTAATTTGTCTAATTACACCCCCTGATGCCCTGGAGCTCATGAGTAACTCACCCTCACATAACTCTTCATTGTTTAAGATCTCATACTCAAAACCCTCAGAGTTTTGATCACAAGGTGTAGTTGCGTACACTTCTGTTATCAGAGTAACAAAATTATCCTCTGGGAGTCTATGTTTAAATAGATAATCTGAAGATGATAGTGCTAGAGTTAAACTAATAGAAGTTAATATAATACATGATATTAGAATACAGTATCTAGATATATTTTTCTTATTTAGTTTTATTTTAAGATTCTTTATCAATGTTCACTTTCAACTAGAGATCTCTATTATTTATATAGATAGTATTACTCAGCACTGAGAATTGTTTAATATAAAATTCTAAAATAACAATAATTGTACATTCTTCATAGTTTACAGTAATACTTATCTATAGCGATCAAAAATTAAGAGATCGTTGGGTTTAAAATTGTCTGTATTTAAAAATCATAAAACCTCAGCCGATAGATCAGCAACTGATAGATCTAGGCATAAAGATAAGATTAAAAAAGCTATAAAAGAAGGTGTCTACAATATAGTATCAGAAGAATCCATTATTGGAAAAGATGGAAAAAAGAAGATAAGAATTCCTGTTAGAGGTATAAAAGAATATAGATTTGTCTATGGAAGTAACAAATCAAATAAAAAAGTTGGATCTGCACATAATAAAGATGTTAAAAGAGGTCAAAAAATAGCTGATAAGTCAAAAAAGAAGCAAAAAGGTGATGGGCAAAAACCGGGAAACAAGCCGGGTGAAGACTTCTATGATGTAGAAATTACTCTTGAAGAAATGTCTAAGTATCTTTTTGATGATTTAAACCTACCAGATCTTGACAAGAAGAAGATGTCTAAGTTAATATCTGAGAAATTTAAAAGAAGCGGATATACAAGTACGGGAATTACACCAAGATTATCAAAAAAAGAAAGTCTAAAAAACAAAATAAAGCGAAAAAAAGCAGCTGAAAGAGCATTAGAGGAAGGAGAGGATTTAGAGAACTTCTCTTTCCATGAATCAGACTTGAGATATAAAAGAATTAAAAAGAAAAATATAAAAAATAGTAATGCTGTTATATTTTTTATGATGGATACATCTGGATCTATGACACCTGATAAGAAATTTCTAGCTAGATCTTTTTTCTTTCTTTTGTATCACTTTATCAGAAGCAAATACGATGAAACAGAAATAGTATTTATTTCGCATACATCTAGTGCAAAAGAAGTAAGTGAAGATGATTTTTTTAGAAAGGGAAGTTCTGGGGGAACAATGATATCTTCAGCTCTTGAGAAATGTAAAGAAATAATATCCTCAAGATATCACCCAGATATATGGAATATTTATACCTTTCATTGTTCAGATGGTGATAATTTTCCAAGTGATAATGAAAAAGCTGTGAGACTTTCTGCTGAGTTAAAAAAAATATGTCAACTTTACGGGTTTATACAGACACAGCCTACAGGTCAACAATTTTGGTCAGATGGCGGAATAGTTAACCACTATACAAAGATATCAGATTCAAAATTTAGAATAGCGCATGTAGATAAAAAAGAAGACGTGTGGAGCGAATTTAAAAGAATACTTGGTGGTGCTTATGAACTGGACACTTAGCGATTTGGAGCTATGGGATAAAACTATTATGTCAAAGGCAAAAGAGTTTGATCTAGATTGGTTTCCTATAAATTATGAAGTCTGTGATTATTATGAAATGATAGGTCATATGTCATATCACGGAATGCCATCACACTATCAGCACTGGTCTTATGGAAAAAGCTTCGAAAGAACTCACCAGATGTATAATCTTGGAATGGAAGGCTTGCCGTATGAGCTTATAATAAATTCAAATCCATCCATAGCCTATCTAATGAAGCAAAATCCCTTGTACCTTCAAGTACTAATAATGGCACACTGTATAGGTCATTCAGATTTTTTTAAAAATAATAGAATTTTTAAGAATACTAATCCTGATTCAATAGTTTCTAGATTTAGAAATGCAAGAAAGAGAATACAGAAATATGTAGAAGATCCATTAATCGGCCTAGAAAAAGTTGAAAAGTTTTTAGATAGTGTTCATACTATTAAATTTCAAACAGAGAGAAATAGAACTAGAAGGCTTACAAGAAATCAAATACGTCAAAATATGATAGACGGATTTAATAAAAGCAAGACTAGTTCAAATAATAAGATTCCAAACTTAGATAAAAGATTGCTTGCACCAGATAATGATCTTTTATCATTCTTAATAGAATATGGTGATCACTATGATGATTGGCAAACTGATATATTATCAATAGTAAGACAAGAATCTAGATATTTTATGCCACAAATTCAAACAAAAATTTTAAATGAAGGATGGGCATCTTTTTGGCACTATAAAATATTGAACAATCTAGATCTACCTCAGGATATGCATCTACCATTTCTAAAAAGTCACAATCAAGTAATAAGACCGCACATAGGATCTGTGAATCCATATCATCTTGGATTTTATATATTTAATAAAATTGAGAAAAAAATGGGAATAAATGAATGTTTTTTCATAAGAGAGGTTCACGATGACGTATCTGCTATTAGAATGTATTTAGACTATGAAGACTATAGAGAGCTAAACTTGTTTAGCTATTCACCAGGAAAAGATGGGACGTTTATAGATGATGTATCTGATTCAAAGGGCTGGAAAGAAATTAGAAATGATTTGCTTAGAAATACTGGGACAAACTCAATGCCAGTAATTTCAGTATCAAATATATCAAATAACGGAGATCTAATATTGAAGCATGAGCATGACGGTAGAGATCTAGAACTCACATATTCTGATGAGGTTGTCAAGGCTATACAGCGTATATGGCCAAAAAATGTAAAACTGTTCACAATTATTGAAGAAGAACCGTGGGAAATTTGATATAATGATTATGGAGAAAAAATGTCTGAACAAGATTTTTTAAAAATTATTCAAGAGCAAAGAGGTAAGAAAACCTCTGAAAAATTTGAAGGTAGTTTCGTAGACTATCTAGAGCATATTAGAGAAAATCCTGATTTAATAAAGACTTCTCATAGAAGATTGTATGAGACACTAATGTCTCACGGTTCTTCTGTGATAAAGGATTCCGATCCGAGAAAGAATTCAATATTTGAAGGTGATAATGTAAAAGTTTACAATTACTTTAAAGATTATTTTTTCGGAATGGAAAGGGTTATATCAAAAATAATGAGATTCCTAGCATCGGCATCGAAAAGAGGTGAGGAGTCTAGGCAAATATTATTATTAATGGGGCCTGTAGGTGCAGGAAAATCAGCACTAACTGAACACATAAAATCTTCGCTAGAAGGCGAAAAATACTTTCACTTAGACTCAGATCCACAGAAGGGAGAGCCATTACAGCTAATACCTAGAAGCCTTAGGGAAAGATTTGAAAAAGCACTTAGTGTAAAGATAGACGGAGATATTAGCCCTATTGCGAGATATTATCTTCTTAATGAGCTAGACGGAAAATATGAAAACTATAAAGTTGTAGAGTCAACATTTTCCCAAAGAGCCAGAAGGGGAATTGCTTCAGTTCCACCAATGGATGCAAATAGTCAAGATGTTAGTGTTTTAGTTGGAACAGAAGATATATCAAAATTAGATAAATACTCTGAAGATGATCCCAGGGTCTTATCACTAACTGGTGCATTTAATATTGGAAATAGAGGAATTGTAGAGCTAGTAGAAATCTTTAAGAATGAAATTGAATTTTTACATACAGTAATAACTGCTACACAAGAAAAGAGAATTCCTAGTCCTGGAAAACATGATATGCTTCATTTTGACGGAGTAATTCTTGCGCACTGCAATGAAGCAGAATGGAACAGATTTCAAAGTGAACATACAAATGAGGCAATATTAGATAGAATTGTAAAAATAGATGTTCCGTATGTCTTAGAACTTGACCAAGAAATTAAAATATACGAAAAACTTTTATCACTATCAGATTTTGATGCTCATATAGCACCACATACATTGAAAATAGCTTCTATGTTCTCTGTTCTATCTAGGATAAAATCTACTCAAAAATGTGATATTCTTACTAAGATGAAGATATACAACGGCGAAGATGTAATTGAAAGGGGAAGGGTGAAAAATATAGATATAAGAGACCTTAGGGATGAAGCATACGGAGAAGGTATGTCAGGAATATCAACAAGGTTTATTATGAAAGGAATCGATAATGCACTATCTGATTCAGAAAAAAATATGATTACACCGAATTCAATTATAGAATCTTTAGTAGATCAAGTTAAAGATCAAATAGTTGCAAATGATGATAAAGAACTATATCTTGAAATACTTCAAAAAATAATAAGAGAAGAATATCTAAAAATACTGGAAAATGAAATTGCAAAAGCATTTATAACAGCATATGAAGAACAAGCACAGTCTCTCTTTGATGCATATTTGGATAATGCAGAGTCTTTTACAAATAAGACACTTGTAAAAGACAAGATTACAAGAGAGGATAGAGATCCTGACGAAAACTTCATGTCAGCAATAGAGGAGCAGATAGGGATAACAGGATCTTCAACAGATGGATTTAGATCTGATGTAACAGCATATATGTTTGCAAAGATGAGAAGGGGTGAAAAAATTGATTATAAGAGTTACGGACCGCTATGCGAAGCAATAGAGTCGTATCTAATAGGATCTGTTAAAGATATTGCTAGAATAGTTACAAGAAGTAAATCTAGAGATGATGATCAAAAGAAAAAATATACTGATATGATTCAAACTCTTATAGATGATTATGGATATAGTGAGGATAGCGCAGAAGAAGTTCTTACATACGCTGCAAATAATTTGTGGAGAGATTCTTAAAAGTGAATGTTATTGTTCATGATAGAGATAATATAGAGAAATCTATTGATTTTCTAATTGAAAATATATCAATATTTTTAAAAAACTCTTTTATAAGCTCTATATCAAAAGATCTTGAAGATAATGCTGTTCAAAATTTAGTTTACTATAGGTACTTTAAAAAAAGAGATCCTGAGCAAATACTACTAGATATAGTATTAAGATCAGCAATTTTATGTGAATCTAGATCTCCTGGATCTGGTGAGATTTACTTGACTATTCTTTCCGATCTATTTTGTAATCTAAGATCTCAGGGAGATATTTCAAATAGGCTAGAGTCAATAGATAATACAAAAATATTTGTATCCGCTACTTGTAAATTACTAGACGGTCTACAGAAAAAACCAGATAAAAATGATATAGAGAATCTATGTAGAGATATGATAAAAGATGAGAATTTATCAAGTCTTATATTTAATGCAATTAGAAAATCAAGCCCACAATCAATAATTGATGTTAAGAAAGTAGACAGTATAGATGATATAGTTTTATTTGATAGCGGTAATTCTATTGATATTGAAAATATACAAGTACAACAACTTAAAATAAATTCATGGACCAGATCTTCAGTAAAATGTATTGCTATTGATGGGAAAATAGAAACTATTGGAGAGATTCATCATATACTTCAAAGTGCATCTGAAGAAAGATCTCCGCATCTAATACTATGTAGAAATGTATCACAGGAAATAAGAGATGTGATATGTCATAATGTTAAAAGAGGTACAGTAGATGTATTCATAGCTGAGCTAGACTTTAAACCAGAGACTGTTCATTTTTTTGCTGATTTAAAAATTTTACTTGGTTGTGATATTGTTGATCCGATTATTGGAGATACAATATCACTTGGATTTAAATATAAAACATTTAATATTGAAAAAGTCATAATAAAAAAATCGCTTATGACAATATACCAAAATGAAAGCAAAAATACAAAAAGAGTATCAGACCACATATCCTATCTTGTATCACAGAAAAGTGAAAGCGATGATTTATCTGTTGAAAGACTAATAGACAAGAGAATTAGATTTTTTTCATCTGATACAACATCAATATTAATAGGTCATGATACCATTAGGAGAGATAAAAATGCAATTAAAAAAACTTCCTCTCTAATAAGATCAATACCAGATTTTATAAATTTTGGACTAATAGAAGTTTCAATAGAAGATAATCTGGATATAATTGAAAAAATTATAAAAAATACAGAAAGAACAATATTTTCACAAAAAGAGTTATTTGACTCGTTTGTTTCAGCCTGCAAAACATTTGAACTATTATCAAAATCTGAAAGGCTATTAACAGCAGACAAAACTTAATTAAAATACTATAGAGGAGATAATTTAATGTCTACAAGAAAAGTAATGTCTCGTGTTTCAACATCTTTCAACTTTGCAGCACAAAAGATAAATGAAAATCTTTTATCACTTATAAGATCAGAAAATATGAATATAACTGATGATCAAATGAGAAAGATAACTGATATGGTTGAAAGATCTGCGACGCAAGCACTGTCGCTATCATCAGATGGAATAGAAAAAGCAGTAAATAATATTAACTCTTAAGAGAAAATATGGCTGGATTAAAGCATCTTATACAGTGTCACTGTGTTCTACCGATATATAGAAAGAGAAAAGAACCTCTATTTCATAAATTTGTAGTATATTCAAAAACAAATGACGAAGGTGAAATAGTTGAAAAATTATCTAGATGTAATAACTGTGCAGCGGTTCATAGGATAATAGATTTTTGTAAATCTGAGATAGTATTTAACATGGAAGACACAGTTTCAGTCACAACAGCAGACGAGATAAGAGAATCACTGCCAGAAAAAATAGTTAAGATACTTGATGAAAATAAATGTGATTTTGCAACTTACGAAAATGTAGAAGATGTTCTATTTGAAGAAAGATGGGGTGAAATAATAATCCTTTCTAGGCAAAAAATTAACAATGAAAAAACACAAATCAAGACGCTCGAAATAAAATCAGATAAAAAATTTAGAATAAAAGCAGAAATTGTCAGCTTATTTACAGATGGAGAATAGTTATAGATATGAAAGATTACGGAAAAACTGATAATGATATCGATGCTGATAAATCAGAGAGATGTAGGCAGATTGTAAGAGAGATTATAAACTTTGGTATAGATGAAAATCAAAAGCTAAAGATAATAAAACTAATATCATTAGAGCTTGAAAATAATTCAAATATGAAAAAAATAGTTAACGTTATTAAAGAAATTGATGAAAATAAAAGCAGTGATAAACTTTTAACACTATAATGGAGAAAAAATGAGCAGTGTTGTAGAAAGCTATGAAGAACTTAGGACCCTTATTGAGTCACTTGAACTAGATGTTCACAAAAGTGCGAGGGGAAATAAATCAGCAGGGGTGAGAGTTAGAAAGGGTCTTAGACTTCTCAAGAGAAGTGCATCTGATCTTGTCAAATCCTCACTAGAATCTTCAAAGTCTGAATAACGGGCCCGAAACGGCTTCGACGTGGTAACGGAGAATGATAGTGCAGGTGGTCACACGAAACAACGGACCTAAAACGTGGTTTCAAAACGATAATTGCAAATAACAATAATCACTTCGAATCTGTCCGCTTAGCGGCTTAATCGGTGGGGTTGCTTAAGACCTTATTACCCAATTTAAGATAACAGGTAGAGATCCTGCGAAATAAAAAAATCACAATGGTTCCCTGGTACAAACTAGTACCACTTAGAGATAAGTGAATACCTCTTGTAACAGGTGGATTTCCAAGGCTACATAGGAAAAGGGAACGTTTGTAGCTACCTTGCTAATTTGGGAATAAATTAGACAAACCTGTGAATGACTTGACTTTGAAGCTATTGCGGACGCGGGTTCGACTCCCGCCGGGTCCACCATTTTAAGAACATCTACTTGTAACATGATAATTATAGACAGAGGTTTTTTATAATGAAAATCACAAGAAACCAGCTAAGGTGTCTCATCAAGGAAGAGTTGCTATCTGAGTGTGCCGGAGA
>Ga0080013_1001701_pt1 | contig 28234 bp, 31 predicted proteins | sample ETNvirenome_6_85_FD_69236 | JGI IMG/M metagenome (GOLD analysis project Ga0080013, IMG submission 69236) | Marine viral communities from the Pacific Ocean - ETNP_6_85 (SPADES assembly) (version 2) | ecosystem: Environmental > Aquatic > Marine > Oceanic | place: Pacific Ocean | collected 2013-06-19 | reverse complement strand
GCCAAGAATGTCGTTGATGCTGATGAAGACCAGATGCCTGAGTCTTACGGAGGTACCAAGTGATGTATGATCCTCTCTCACCTGTATCTTGGGAGATCGAAGGGTATGGCACTGTACATGTAGGTGACTCATTCTTTAATGACCATGAAAGAGTGCTTACTTGGTATGGTATTGACGAGATAACTCTAGAACCTAAGTCTGGTGATCCTAATGAGACTAACCTAGAGCCTGTATTCTGGGTGTCTAGCGAGGATGACACCATGGAGTTAACCGAAAGTGAGTTGATCCCTTACCTTCACCACCCACTACCACTCTAACAAAAAAGTAACGGAGGTTACTATGTCATATGTAAATATGGACGAAGAAAAGCAGTACTTGCTTATGCAAAAGATCGTAGACTACATCGCTATCCATGCCTATGATATCAACCCAGAGGTAGGCGATGAAGGGTACGACAAACTTTACGATGATTTGTCAGGGCCAATACGCTCTGCTCTTGAGCATGAGTTTGGTAGTAAACAATTCAACGGTTAGTTTCTATAGCCTGAGTATGCTTCTGAACTGCTCATCACCTTTAATATGGAGACATAAAATGTCAGAAGTTAACATCCTAAGTGAAATTAAAGCCGTGTTCTCGTTCCTTGAAGAGAATGGTATAGAGTCCATCAGTCAACTGGAAGGTAAGGTTATAGCCGATACCACCTCGGTTGCATACAAGTGGGACTATTGTATCAGCGCTGAATCTCTTGGTCGTTTCTTAAAGGACCATGCCATTGAGGATCAAGATGACTTTGATTCCTTAACAGATGATATAAGCAAGACACTCATGTGTCATAGTGTCGAGGACTTCTCTGATGTGAGAGAGAGGCTCGATTCTATATCAGGTATGGTAGAACAAGCAGAACAAATCTCTTCCCTGTGTGATGACATTGATAGCATGAGGAGACAGATAGACGGCTGCGCTGAAGAGATCATTGGTTAACAAATGTTATTCAATAACAAGGAGTTATTATGCAAACAAAACAGCAAGTAATTGATGCCCTTAATGTCATAACTGGTGGCCTGTCAAACACTACCAAGATGCCTGAGTCATCGTTCTCAATACCGGCTATTCACTGCAAGGTGGGTAGCAAGTTACGAGAAGTTGAAGGCTCAGTATGTAATAAGTGTTATGCTTCAAAAGGCCATTACCTTTACCCCAACGTAAAGAATGCCCAACAAAGGAGATACTTAAAACTGTATCACCCTATGTGGGTTAAAGCTATGACAATGTTGATCCATATCAAGGTTAAGAAACACTTTAGGTGGTTCGACAGTGGTGACCTTGACAGTGTGCAACACCTACGGAATATCATAGAGGTATGCAATGGTACTCCGAACATAAAGCACTGGCTCGTCACCAAGGAGAAGCGCACAGTGCGTAAGTTCCTTGACGATGGTGGTATAATCCCAGATAACCTAGTAATCCAGATGTCTGGTTACATGTTAGATGGAGATAAAGTGAAGGGATTCGATGACTGTAAACAAATCGCCCATCACTTGGTACACACCGATAGACAGAACGCACAAGGTTATGTGTGTCCTGTTGAAGACGGTGAGGAGTTCACAACATGTGATGATGCTAACTGTTACGCATGTTGGGATCGTAATGTTAACGTAGTAACAAGTGGTCTACACTAGACCAAGGAGATACAATGATACCATGAACTTTAAGAGATTGAGGCCACGTGTTAACTATCCTTTGATGAAGAAGGGTGGTCCTCACTTAACCTCACGTAAGAAGCATCGACATGATGCTAAAAAAGAAACAAAATCCCTAATCTCAGAGGTTATGTATGAAAAAGAGAGGTCAGAAAGTGAAACTCCAATATAAAACAGGCAATAGGGTAATAGAAATCATAGTCAAAGAGTATGATCCTCAATCTGGATACTTAGGTGTAAGACCTGATGGTAGCTGGATGCATTACCCTACATCTGAATGGAAGGAGGTCAAATGACCTACAACATTGACCCTGAACAGGACTATGAAGCCGACCTTGATTACTCAGTAGCTGATCAATTAGGCATAGACGTAGAAGACTTGGAGATGTGTCCCAAGAAAGTCTACGATGCTCTGTTGAGGTACTTCCATTACTACCTGTCGGGTGGAGACATTATCTACCGGGGTCCAAGTAACCATAACTAAGGATTAAGAAGGGGGGCTTCGGCTCCCCTTTTTTTTGGTGTCGAGGGCTGTCAGATGATGGAATTTTCAGTACACCCAACAGCCCCGCACCTTTCCTCATCACGATCCACTATCCCTAGCGGTATCGCGGGACATATACCGTCCACCTATATTATACCACACGTGTCAACCCCCATCAGAGCCTCTCCCTGAAAGCGTTGTACAAATCCCCCTCGTAAGATGCCAGAGTCCCAAGCATCTGCTTCTCTAGAACACTCTTCCCATACTGCCTGTAAAACCATACGTCTGCATCTAACTTGTTTGCTATAGCTATGTCTCCTAACCTACGCCTACCGCTGCCCTCACACTTAAAACAATTTATCCTCTTCACCCCTGTATCTATCCATCCCTTCCCATTACAAGTACCGCACAACCCATCACCATTCGCCTCTTCTATTGCTACATATGCCAAAGCCAATAAGAAATCTGGGTAAGCAAGCAGCATAGACTTCCTCCCCCTTGATTTTGCCTCTCTTCTTAAGACTTTAGTTGCTAGTCTACAGGCTATGTTCTTTATCTTTGACCTGTCACCTGCATATTTAAACCTCAAAAAATCTGATGCCTCTTGAGATACTCCCGCAAGCACATAACAAATGACCTCACCTCTTATCCTTGGCCTCATGTTTAGATGAGTGTAGGTGGTCAGCGAACATAAGTCCTCTGCTGATATCCTCATATGATTCTTCCATTATTATTCTATTTATTATTATATTTTTCATGAACGCAATTGCTATCTCCTTAGTCACATCTTGTGTGGTAAAACGATACACCTCCCATCCATGCAGCGTAGCGAGATTATACTTCTCCAGATCACGAGTGTAACCCTTCCCTGTGGTGTGGCCCCCGCCCCCCTTCATCCACACACCACCTTCAACTTCCATGGCAATCATTCTATCAGGCCATGCAAAATCAAACCTGAACTTTCTCTTCTTTAAAAATCTGTACTCTGTCTTTGGTATGTCCAACTGATGCTCCATCAACTGGTCCATGAACAGTTGCTCTCCCTTACTTATGGTCAAGGTAAACCCCTGTGTTGTGTTCATACGCAAGGGTAGACATCCCCATCCCACCATCCTGCCTAAACCTCTGCTTCTGCACGTGAATCTCTACCATCTTTGAGTCTGGGTCTGCGAGATCACGATATATCACCACACCTGAGTCTGATTTGTTTCTCCAGTGTGCTGAACCTGATATGTCCCACAAGCTAGGCACTGGGTAGGCTCCAGACTTATCTCTGTACATCTTGGCAGGGTGAGCCACTATCCACAGGTGTATGCCATACCTTCTGGCAAATTGTCTTGCCCTCTTCAAGCACAGACCAATGAACTCTGTCTCTGAGTATTCTCCACGTGCTGTCTCCAACTCATTCCATGGGTCTATTACTAGCCCACGTATACCATATCGCCTGACCAATCCCCTCGCTGTCTCCAGAATCCTATCCAACGTCCACTCATGATCATCTTCTGGCAGTATCCATTGGAAGTGTTCCTTTGCCCAGTCGTTAGCGTTCTCTAATTCCTCACGTGTCATCCTTAAGCTTGGCCCATCTCTGAAGGGTGCGCGTACATACTTCTCCATGATCCGTGACATGTGGTCCTCTAGTGGCTGATTCTCTGGTGAGAAGATAGCGAATCTCCAGCCATGTTCCTTGGCTATGTTCACCATCATTGCATCCAACCAATTAGACTTACCGCTCCCCGGTATACCAGTAATCACACTGAAACATCCGGGCCTAATCAGATAGTGTTTGTCTAGGCTGGCCCATCCTGTCGATACCCCCTTCTCCAGACCATTGTCATACAAATCGAACAACTGCTCAGACAAATCTCCTGTGGTGTAAGTCCCAACAATAGGATAAGGCTCTGCGTGTTCAATGCACTCAGCTAATATCGTTTTACCATGCTCTTTCAGTACATCGTTGGCATCCTTACACCCTTCAGGCCACGTTACCCTACTGCATACCTCTTTGCCCAATCGCCTTGCTAGTTCCTCTTGTAGTTTCTGACCCGGAGCATCGTTGTCTCCCGCCAGTATGAACTGCTTACCCTGCAACCTGTCATCGTTGAGGAAATCAAACTTAGATGAGTAGTCTTTGGTGTTAACATGAGGCGCACCATCTGGAACGCTGACTGCATTCCTGAACCCGGCTTCCCAAAGGGATAGCTTGTCCATCTCACCTTCCACCAGAATTACTGGTGTGTCTCCTTTCTTAACATCATCCAGCCCATAGAGTATCCGTTCAGCACCAACCTCTGATCTGAATTCTTTCTTGCCTGATCTGTACTTGGCATTGATCAACTCACCATCACGATAGTACGGGAACACAAAAGCTTTCTTAACTTCCTCAGACTGAGGCATGTACACCTCACTCACATAGATGCCACAATCAGTGGCCGTTGTCTCTGATATGCCCCTGCTTCCAAGCCATTCCAATGCTCCATTGGACAACGCACTCTCGACAACCTTATCAGGCTTACGATACTCTGGCTTTCTCCAATGGAGATTGACAGTCTTACGGCTTCCGTTAGCCAGTGTTCCTGTCCAGCCACAGTGATGGCAACACCATACACCCTCATCTGTATTGATGGACAGACACTTAACCCTTTTCTTTCTGCGCTCACCACTACACTTAGGGCATGTCGCTGATACCTGACCGTTGTTTGGACTGGCATCTATTCCAAAGTCTGCAAATGTTTTCATGCTACAAACCCTCTCTTCTTCTTGCCGCCATTAAGGACGGCTCTGAAGTAAGGTACAGGGTCAGCGGGTTTCTTCAGAAGGACAACGCCGATAGCTTTTGCCGCCTCATACTCTCCGAAATCTTTGATTGCTTTTCCAAGGATAGGCTTGGCTTTCTCTCCTGCAATACTAGTCCATAAATCCCAGATATGAAGGCCGTTCATTAGTATAGGTTCCTTACTTACAGATTCAGTGTCACTTGACATGACACCCTCCTGTCGTGTCACATGACAGGGAAGCACAGTGTATACGTTTGATCTTTGGCCACCATCATCCCTATATCTATGTTCAATCTTTATGTGACCTTTCTCCTGTAACTTGCTGATAACTAAGTTAACATTCTGTCTGGTCATTCCTGATCTCTTGGCTAGATATCCTTGAGAAGGCCAGCATTCTCCGCTCTCATCGTTGGCATTGTCAGCCAACAAGATAAGTATAATCTTTTCAGAGGTGGATAAACTAATATCTAACACCTTATGAAGTCTGCTAATACTCATTGATTCTCCAAATTAAATTGAGGGGATTGTACACCTTAACACAAAACCGTGGTATAATGCAACCGCAATGAAAGCAAAGGAGAGAAGGTATCTCGAGTGGGTAACCAGCCTACCATGTAGTCACTGTGGTACTGAACCAGTACAAGCACATCACTTGAGAGACATAGCATTAGGGACAGGGCATGGACTGAGAGCAGCACATTGCCTAACACTGCCAGTATGCTATACTTGCCACCAAGATTGTCATAATGGTACGCATGATAAGGAGGCTCAATTTAGATGGGTATTACAGACTATAACGAAAGCGTTCAATCAAGATGTAATCAAGATGGTCTAGGCCAATGTTGATAGATCACATTGAAATTAATCATCCAGCAGTTGCTGAAATTATGGAAGGGTTTGATATAATCTGGCCTAAGATAGTTTTTTTCGACCCTAACCTAGAAGATTACCATGAACTTATACGCAGCGTGTATGTTCATGGGATGATAGCAACTCTTGAGGCTCTGGCTATTGAAGATGAGCAGACGGTTCATTAAAGGTAAAATAAATGAGTTACCGCATCATTGCTGAGATCGCTGCTGGCAAGATCAAAGCGGAGGTTAATCAGCGCAAGCGCGAGTCCAAAGCGAAGGCCGAACTGGCCGGTCTTCTGGACTCATTCAACCAACACCAGCGTGACTATGACCTAGAAGGGTCGAGTCGTGTCTGGATCGAAGCAGTTGACGAAGTGTTCTATTCCGGTCTCCCCGTGAATCGGAAATTCCTGCGTAAGGTCTGCTTCCCGCATGACCGGGACACGGAGTCACCCTTGGGGGGAATAAAATGAAAAGATACATCATAAAAACCGATGGCTCACAGGCCGCATGTATCAAGGACATATCCAACCTTGATTTTACCAAGCCGCATGAAGTAATCATAAAGCCTTACAAACATGTGCGTAGCGTAGAGCAGAATAATCTGTTACACTCATGGGTTCGTGAGATTGCCAATGAAACAGGACACACCGTGGAAGAAATAAAAGACCACATCTGTGTTGAATTCCTTGGCACTAAAGACTACGTTGGATTAGATGACAAGCCAAGGAGTAGACTAATTACAACATCTGAGCTAAACGTGGAAGAAATGTCAGCCTTGATTGAAAGGGTGGCTGAACTAGGTGCGCTAGTCGGCGCACGTTTACCGGAGTTAAAATATGGATGACGAAGAAATGGCGCAGGAAGAGGTTCGCCGCGCTCAAGAAGAGTACGAGCAAACCGTAGCGCAGTGGCAAGAATGGGAAGAAAAGCATGGCAAGTAAGCGTGACTTCCTAAATGAACTTGTGAAAGATAACGACCTCAATGTAGATGAGGACATTTTCAAACGCAAGATGGGTAGTAAAGACATGGCTTTCATAACACGTACTGGTATCGAAAAGATTCAATTCAATAACGATATCCGTGTGCGCTATGAAGTGATTGCAATGCAACCAGACTATGTAGTTGTAAAAGCAATCGCTACCAAAGGACCACATGATGACATCAATGATGTTGTTGTTGAATCTTTTGGAGAAGCAACACCAGAAAATACTAAACAAAACCCACCGTATTATTCTGCTATGGCAGAGAAGAGAGCGTTAGCCCGTGTGGTATTAAAAACATGCGGGGCATACAAGCACGGTGTATACGGTGAAGACGAGTCGGAGGACTTTAAACAAAATGGCTAAGAAGAAAGTAAAGAAATCAGCAGTCCGTACAGCAAGCAAGATAAGTGAAGAGCAGAGGAAGTTACTGCTTTCCCTTATGAACCATTCATCCAGTGTTGTAAGGAGTACACTGGAGGTTGGGTCAGCATTTGCTAGTGACTGTGTTGAAACTCAAGATGCAGTATGGAGTTTGGCTCGTGAGTTTGGATTCAAACAAGATAACTATTGGGAAGAATACAAGTGAGTCATTGGTACGACAGGGACGGTTCCCCTCAATACGAAGTCAAGAATAAGTCAGGCTCAATGAGGGCCACGACATTAAGAGATGCTCGTAAATTTGAGTGGGTTCCGTCCGTGTCTACCATCTGGAAGGATGCGGTAGCCTCACCGGGATTGACTAGGTACTACCAAGATCAGTTGTTTAATGTGATGGTAGAACAGTATGATTCCATCCTTGATAAAGGATATTGGGATGAGGAGATACCCCAGTTTAAGAAGCGTGTGTTTGCCTTAGCAAAAGAACATGCAATCAAAGCTGCTGAGAGAGGCACACATATTCACAACCTTCTTGAACAGCAACTGTTAACTGGTAAGTGTGGATCACAAGACCCAAATGAAATACTTATGGTTATGCAAACTCTTTCTAAGATGAGAGAGGTATGCGGTGATCAGGATTGGAAGGTAGAGAAATCATTTGCTCACCCTATGGGGTATGGTGGTAAGATAGATGTGTACTCAGACGAGTGGATTGTAGACTTCAAGACAAAGGAATTAAATGAGGGTAAAAAGCCTGATGTGTACGACTCTTATGGTGTACAATTATCGGCTTACAATCATGGGGTAGGTGGTGGTAGGAAACTACTCAACCTATTCATATCGGTTTCTTCTCCCGGTTACGTTGTTGATTATGAATGGGAAGAAAGAGAGAGGTTGTTTAGTATGTTTGAAACAGCCTTAAAACTATGGCAATTAACCAAGAGGTATGATGCTTCATGGCAAGCGTAAACAAAGCAATACTAGTAGGACACGTGGGTAAAGACCCTGACATCAGGGAAACTAAGGCCGGTGATACAGTGGCGACCTTCTCCCTAGCTACTAACAGTGGCTATGGTGAAAAGAAAACCACCGATTGGCATCGTGTTGTCTTCTTTGGAAAGACAGCAGATGTAGTCAAGGAGTACGTGAGTAAGGGTAGCCAGATTTATGTTGAGGGCAGAATCTCCAACCGTACTTACGATGACAAGGATGGTAACAAGAAGTACGTTACCGAAATTAACGGATACTCTATGCAGATGTTAGGTGCAAAGGGTTCCAATAACGATGTATCTGATGGCGAAAATATCCCCTTCTAATTCTGAACTATACGAACAAGTGCGCTATAGTATGGCACGTGTTTGTTATAGGAAACGATTGAAGGACAAGACCAAAGATTGGTCTGGATTTTTCGAGGAGTTCTTTGGGGTTGGTCTTGACGAGTATGTTAAGTATGCTCAAGAGGCCAACCTTAAAGATAAGTTTGACGAATTAGAAGTTGCCCCCTCAACAGATAAGGACGCTCCCATATTATGAACGTATACCAACAGTGGATTCACAAGACTAGGTACGCTCGTTACCTAGAAGAACTACAAAGGAGAGAGAGTTGGGAAGAAACCGTAAGGAGATACACTGGTTTCTTTGAAGACAGACTCGATCTAAAACTCACTGAGTTTGGACGAGCCATCCTTGATCTGGATGTCATGCCCAGTATGCGCTGTCTGATGACAGCAGGTAAAGCATTAGAACGTGATGCTTGCGCTGGCTACAACTGTAGCTACCTACCCATAGACTCACCTCGTGCATTTGATGAGATCATGTACATCCTCATGTGTGGTACAGGGGTAGGATTCAGTGTCGAGAGGCAGTACATTAACCAGTTACCTATAGTATCTGAAGAGTTCCATGATACCGACACGGTGATCATCGTGCGAGACTCAAAGATTGGCTGGGCCACAGGGGTCAGAGAAATGATCAGCCTGCTCTATAGTGGGCGAGTTCCCAAGTGGGACTTGTCTAGGGTCAGGCCAGCCGGGTCACGGCTCAAGACTTTCGGGGGGAGAGCCAGTGGGAGTGAGCCTCTAGATAAACTATTCAAACACATGGTTTCAGTATTCACCCATGCCAAGGGAAGAACACTTACCAGCCTAGAATGCCACGATCTTGTATGCTATGTGGGTGAGGCTGTGGTAGTGGGTGGTGTTAGACGTTCGGCTACCATCTCCTTATCCAACCTAACTGATGACCGTATGCGTCATGCCAAGTCAGGCGAGTGGTTCCTAAAGGATGGTCAGAGATCACTAGCTAATAACAGTGTGGCCTACACTGAGATGCCAGATACTGGTGCTTTCCTAAGAGAGTGGACATCACTCTACGAAAGTAAGAGTGGAGAGCGTGGCATCTTCAACAGGCAAGCGGCAAAGGATATGGTTCCAGAGCGCAGAGATAACCACTATGAATTTGGGGTAAATCCCTGTTCTGAAATCGTACTTAGGCCACGAGAATTTTGCAACCTTTCTGAGGTAGTGTGCCGTCATGATGACACGCTGGCTACCATTCGCAAGAAGGTTGCCCAAGCCACATGGATTGGCACTATCCAATCTACCCTAACAGACTTCCGTTACCTCTCTGTACCATGGAAGAGAAACACAGAGGAAGAGAGACTACTAGGTGTGTCTCTCACTGGGATCATGGATTGTCCTGCCATCCTTAATGCAACAGACAAAGAACTACAGGGGCTAAGAGATCACGCAATAAAGGAGAACATCTCTGCCGCCAAGTTGTTGGGCATACCTGAGTCAGCCGCCATCACTTGTGTTAAACCGTCAGGGACGGTGAGTCAGTTGGTTAATTCATCCAGCGGTATCCATCCAAGGCACAATTCTTTTTTCATTCGTAGGGTTCGCAACGATAAGAAAGACCCCATCTCACAGGTTATGATAGATGCAGGTGTTCCTTACCATAGTGACCCACGCAACGATGGTTCATGGGTGTTTGAGTTTGGCATGAAGTCTCCCAAGGGGGCTATCACAAGGCACGACATCACCGCCCTTCAGCATCTGGATATATGGAAAAGGTTTGCCCTTAACTGGTGTGAACACAAGCCATCTATCACTGTCTCTGTTAGAGAGAACGAGTGGGTAGAGGTAGGAGCATGGGTGTATAAGAACTTTAACATTCTATCTGGTGTTAGCTTTCTTCCACACGCAGATAATGATCACAGCTATGAGTCAGCACCCTATGAGGACTGCTCACCTGAGACATACAGGAAACTAGCCAAGACATTACCCGCTGAGATAGATTGGGATGCGGTCAAGGAAGAGGAAGACCAGACCACTAGCAGTCAGGAGTTCGCTTGTATGGCTGGGGTATGTGAAATATGAATACTTCTAGTAACCACTACCAAGCAATGATAGAACAGGGAGCAAGCGCCCCATGCAAAGACTGTCACTATGAAAGGGTGTGCCAAGAGGGATTCACCTGTGAACAGTATAGGAAGTGGGAAGATACGAAACAGAACGAATGGGCAAAGAAACGTAACACGTTCAGTAAAGTACCGGACAGAGCAATATGAACCAACGATGGCCCTTAAAGGAAGAGGATATTAATGAGAACCTGTGCAAGCGTTGTGCCTTGTGTTGCTCAATGGACATAAGGCCCAAGTGGGCAGACGAAAGAATGATGGATACATTGAGTGTGATGGTAGAAAAATCTACTGATATAGCTTTCTTGGGAGATGGCATCCGAATCAAATGCTCCCATCTGAGACAAACAAAACATGCCGAACATCCTACTTGGGAGTGTTCTATCTACGATGATAGGCCACAGTTATGTGAAGACTTCAACTGTGTTTCTTGGGCAAAGGTCAGCAACAACAGAGAGCGGTATGGTCAGGTGTTAGAGGTTCTTAAAAGATTAAGGAGTTCTTTGGGGTTGGTGTTGTAACTACATGAATCTTCTTATTATCCCTGATGCCCATGCTGCACCGGGCTATGACAACGATAGGTTTACGGCGGTGGGTCAGTATCTAATGAGGGAGCGCCCAGAACATGTGGTATGTATGGGTGATTGGGCTGACCTGCCGTCACTTTCTTCCTATGACAAAGGAACAAAGGGGTTTGAGGGTAGGCGCTACAAGAATGATGTAGCCAGTGCCATTGAAGCCCAAGAGAAGTTCTTTGCCCCCCTGCGTGAACACAATGAGAGGAAAAGAAAGAACAAGGATAAACAATACAAGCCCAAGTTCTATATGTGCCTTGGTAACCACGAGGATCGCATCACCAGAGCAACCAATTCAGCCCCGGAATTAGATGGGGCTATATCCATAGACGATCTCCAGTACAAGAAGTTTGGGTGGAAAGTCGTGGACTTTAAGCGCTCTCTCACCCTGTTTGGGATAACCTTCAGCCATTACTTCACCACTGGCATATCAGGAAGGCCCATCAGCAGCGTTCATTTGGGCCACACGCTCGTTTCTAAGTTACACTGTAGTGCGGTACAGGGTCACACCCATCTGTACAACCACGCTGAACAGACGCGCCCTGACGGGCAGAAAATATTCGGACTTAGTGCCGGATGCTTCAGTCACCCAGACTACACTGAGAACTGGTGCAAGGATACCGAACACCAGTGGTGGAGAGGGGTGATTATGTTGCGAGAACTAGATGGTGAAGGGTACTATGATGAGATCGTTGCGGTCACTCAACGAAAACTTCTGCGTGATTATCCTTAGCATCCTTGATAGACACCACACATCCTGTCGGGAAGGCGTGAAAGCCGTACCACTCTCCCTTCTCGTCCTTGGTAGTCGCTATCTTGACTACCTTCTTGTTCTTTTTGACGAGGTATCCTATCGTCCATAGACGTTGAGGCTCTACCTCGTCCTCTTTTTCCCACCCGCACGTGGCTAGTATGTCTACCCATTCCACGACCACGAGGCTCATGAGGTAATCGCGGCGAATTCTTTCTTCGCTTCTCTGACCTCATCTATACGCCTACGAAACTCTTCAATCTGTCTGCTCTTCTGCGACTTGGACAGGCTCTTATCCTGTCTGGTCTTGGTGATGTCGCCACGCAGTTCCTGCTGCTCAGTGTTGTATCTCTTCATCCTAATGGAGCGTTCATTTTTAGAAATGGGGTAGAGGTTTAAGCCAAGCATATACAGTAGCGCTGTAACCTCATCCCTCTTTGGCTCTCCATAACGGTTAGTTCTTCCCCCAATTGCATCTATTATCCTGCCTTGTACTAGGCTGGGGTCTAGTCTAGCCAACGCCTCTATCAAAGAGGAACCACCAATGAATCCTCTGTCACTCAACCACGGGGGCATAGCTTGCGCCCATGCGTAGCTTAGAATGTCGAACCCTTGATCAGCCGATGAACCTTTCTCTTTCCATACTGCTCGTTTGGTGAAATGATCTTCGTTAGTAAGAATTGCACTGGCCCATTGAAAGCCGGGGGGTATAAGACCTACAGATTGTAACCCTTGTACTGGGTTACCTCGCGCCATGTCTCCTATTGCGTTAGTCAATCCACCCCATGGGACCATCCATGATGCATCGAATGCTCGAACCCTTCCCTCGCTATCCTTGAAAGGCCACAACATTCCATGCCCAGTCTCCCTTATCCACTCAGGCATTAGTTCCCTAAACTTGTCCCACTCATCATCCTCAAACGGGATGCTGCCAAAGGCTGCTTGTGCCGCCATGTAGAATCCTACGTAAGGAAGGAACCTCATTGGGTGACGAGCCATTGTCTTTAGCATCTTAGGAATCACCTTGACTTGGAAGGTGATGAAGGGTGCGCCAAAGAAAGACGAGCGAATTCCACGTACAGCAGAAGATACCTCACTGTAATCAAACAGTGCATCGTTAGCTTCCATGACAGCGGCATAAGCTAGGTCAATTGGTTCGCCCTTGGGATGCTCCTTAGTTTTTCTTGGCCCTCTGTTTTCCTTTCTAATTTCTTGAAGTTCAGCTTGGCTGTTGTCCAACTTGTACTGGATCATGGCTACCTTACCCACCATCTCCAGCATTTGGTACATGTTACCGCCAGCATCTGCTAACTTAGCCCATGCCTGTTTAGCTTTGAACATGGAGCCATGCACACCATCCTTCTGCATTGACTTGATGACAGATTCAAGGGCGTTAAGTTCAGCCGCTCTCATCGTGGTCATACCAACCCCGTAATGCTTGGCAATCTCAAAGCCATTCATCATCACGGTTTCGGTTTGTCGTGGGGTGTTGCGTCTTACAACATCAGCTTCCGCTACAGCTTGGCGATAAGCCTTGTCTATTGCCTTCTTCTCTTCTGCTACCCTACCCCTTATTGCCTTCTTCTGTTCTGATGTTAACCCTTCCTTGGCTAAGTCCTTTTCCCTTTTAGCATCTAACTCTTCCTTGTCCTTTTTCCTTTTTTCGTCCAAACTTTTCTTTTTTCCTTCAAACTTTTCCATTGCGGCTGCGTCAGCTACACGGATACCATCTTTGTTTCTCTCATCCACCTCGACAGCGTAGGTTTTGTAGTCACCCTCTTTTCCTTTGTACATCTTGAGCGCCATACTCAAATACTCAGGCTGCTTATGGAACGGAAGACCACTCAACTGTAACAACAGGGTATTAGAGAAAGCATTTCGCATCACACTGGGTGGGTTAAGAGGAACCTTAACAGTCTTGAATATACCTACCCACTCTGCATGGCGACCATGGGGGCTAAAGATTTTACCCATGATACCTTCCTCTCCAAAGAACTGAGAGGCGTTACCTCTTACGTCATCATAGATTTCCTTCCTTATCCATAGGCCAGCCGCGGGTCCGAATCTTTGTTGATCTGGAATCTGTTTGTATTGTTTGGTACTGAATTCAGGGTCTGCCTTCTTAAGTTCTTTTGAATAGTAAGCTTCAAGCCCAGCCTCTACTACTTCAGGAGAAGCATCCTTAGATATGCCAGCCTTCTTGTAAAACTCAAATACTATCTTCTCAAGTTCGCCTACTTTCTTTATGGCATCTGATTCCTTCTTTCCAGTGGACGCATCAGCCAATACTTTCCAAGAATCAGCCTCCCTTCTTAAGGATGCTATGGTCCTGCGTCTTTTCTTTCCATCTATCTCTACCATAATCCATTGGTTTGGCATTACCCAAGGCGCTTGCCCTTTAGTAAATGCAGATTGTTGAGATACAGTTTCAAGAAACTCCACTAGAATTAAGTCCTGCATTGGAATAGTGATGGCACGATACGCAAGGTAGTTCACATCCTTTATCTGTTGCATTGCATCCTTCATTCTGTCATGCATCTCAACACGTTCTTTTGTCCAATGCATCTGGCTTGGAGTCATTCCAGTGGGAAGAGAGGTTGGGTTCCTACTACTCAGTAAATGTAGAAGGAACACATTAGGTAGGTAGGCATCATACAACTTGTTGTACTGATCAATCTGATCTGGTCCTATCAAGTTACGTGACACAGCCTCTTTTCCTATCGTCCTGATTAACTCCTTGTATTCGACAGATGCTTCTCTAAGTTCAGGATTCTTAATATCCATTTCGTTAGCATCTTTAGTCGTAAAGAAATTGAAGAGCTGTTCGTTCTCTTCTGGAGTTAAGGAGTCGTACATCTTCAACACTTCCTTTCCTTTCTCTTGGAACTCAGCCATGCGTCCCTGTGCTACAGAGCGCAACTGTTTATACCACCCCTTGAAGGGGAGATATGCCAGAGGTGTAAAGAATTTAACAACGTTCTTCCTTATTGAGTTGAAAGACTCAAGTCTTTTCTGCGTGTTGAAATTTTCAACCTGATCTATTTTACCCTTTATATGCTGATAGGCTTTTCTATCTAGGTCATACCCAAAGGCAGCAGAGTAATGCTCGTACATGCGGTTGTCTGCACGTTCGTTGTTCCTGTTCATGGTTCCACGAGCAGCGCCACGGATGAAGGCTACTATCTCTGCATCGCTCATCTTCATACCTAGATACATCTTTACATTTGCCACACCCCTACGCAACCAATCTATTAACAATCTCCAGAAAGAATCAGTGACAGGGGCACCCTCTATGTAGTAGCCAATGGCTTCCTCTGTTATAAAAACTTCTTCCTGTTCTGGCGTTACGCTCTCCCATTGTTCACGGGCTTTGTCAGTCAGATTGTCAGGAGTTTCATGGAGCGTGTTGAATACTTTAGTGGCTGTCTCAAAAGCTGCCTTCCATTCTGGTGTTGAGTCCTTTCGTTCTCTTGCGCTGCCAAGGATGTGCTGAAAAATCTTATCTCCGTACACCCTTTGCAATCCAACATGCGTACCAACATCGTGATAGAAAGTTCCTACTACTTCTGATTCTTTCATGTTGTTTGTGATAAACCAGACCTGCCCATTCCTCTCGACAGCCTTAACACCCATACCAAGTGGTACATTAGGAACATCCTGTTGGTTCTGCACAATCCTAACGACCCCATCTTTCTCAAGACGAGAAAGAGTAAGTCGCCCGATTTGTTTACCAACTATATCCCTGAAGGTAGCTGGAGTTAGGCCAGTGTTGTAGTCCATCCTTCCGAACTCACCGTCTGGTGTGGGTCTTACTACAGAGAAGTTAATCATCTCAGGCACACCCTTACCTTCTTGGAATCTATCGAAAGCTTCTTTAACTGATACTTTCTTTCCAGCCTCCAGTCCCTTTACATCACTGACAAGGTATAGGTTACTTGGTGTGCTCCATGAGTCTGCATCTATAAGAAATCCGGGGCCGAAAGGTATCTTATCTTTCTTCCCTTTAGATTCTACTTGGAACTCAAGCTTGGGCGCTCTCCCTTCTACGAATCTAAGAAGGGTTCTATAGTTTCCTACCTGTTCTACTTTCTGCCATTGACCCCCAACTCCATCGTAAAACTTCTGACCAGCACCAAGTTCAAACAATGGTTTGTTCTTTACATCATCTTCAGAAAGAACTGTGTCTGATGCGGGGGGATTTTTAGGGAAGGTATCTGTAGGTGGTTTAGAGACTGTCTCCCGCATAGACTCAGCGTCTGAGATTACTCCAGTAACTACTGTTGATTCTTCTTCAATCCTCTTATAATAAGCATTCTCTGATTCATTTTCTTTCCTTGGGAGAATGCTATCCATTCTTTCAAAATAATCATCTTCGCTTTCGTCTGGCTTTCTTTCCCAATTTTCCCTTGTCTCAGACTCTACAACTGGCGCAGTAACTTCTACCTCTGGCTCTGTTGTAACCACAGGCGCAGGGGTGGTGTTCTTTAAGACAAAATCAGTTATCTCCTTTATACCATCCTCTACCTCTTTGGCTTTGGCCTTTTCATTTTCGTCAGTGATAGCCAAAAGCTTCTGTGTAGTCTTTCCGGGTTCCCACCCATCTCGTCCTGTACTATCAGGTGGAATGTACTCTCCTTTCCCGAACCCAGCTACTCTTTCCCTTGCCTCTCCAGCCTTAGTTACCTCAAGCACTGTTTCAGCTACAATTTCTTTTGGTATGGAAACAACGTCTATCCCTTCCATACCCCCTGTCTGTTTTACTAGCTTATTAACAAAGGCAATAGCTTGATTGATACCAAAGTTCTCACCACCCATTGGGTTCTGTTCTTCTATGTCATCTACTTTAATAACATAGCGGGTTCCCTTCTGTGTGATTCCCAATCCAGTCTTGTATATTTCAAGACGGGTTAATCCTTCTGGTGTAGCAGTTGGCTTTACAGTATCTTCCACAGGTGTGGAGATCATTGGGACATACCAGATGTTATCTCCAGTTGGCTGATCAAGGAGATCAACGTAAGAATCATCAACACTAACTTCACGTGGAATAGAAACTTCTTTTGGTTTCGCTTCTGCCTGTATGCGGTCATACCCTAAGATGTCTACTTCAACATGATCGAATCGTTGCTTGGCTTCTGGTCTAGGCTTTTCTTTAGGTATGCCAACTGTGAATGTACCGGCCTCACGATTAACATCTACTAGTTGCCCTTCTACAGTGGCTCCGTCAAAGTATTCAACTAGAACTTTCCTTCCCTTAGCCTCTTCTAATTGAGAAGCCCTGCGTTCAAGTGTTGCCTCTTTGTTCTTACCAAAGGCATGGGCTTGAGGAATAAACATATCAGCCATGAGTTTTTCCATGGCGTTTGCTTCTGCTTGAATGCTACCTCTATAAGAACCAATTAATCTAATTCCTTTTTCTGGTCCTTCGTCAACAAGGCTTTGATAAGGAACCAGAACACCAACTCTCTCTGGAACCTCACGACTTATATAGGCTTTGGTTGCGCTATCTAAATTAATTACTCGTGGATAACCCCCATATACTATTTTTATTTTATTTTTAACCTGACGGGGTGGTCTACGTAGACCTTCAGGGCCAACAGAAGGAAAGACCTTCTTGCCTTCTACCATGTGCATGGCTATTGGGCCTTCGCTACTTTCTACCATGTGCTTGGCTACACGAAACTTTGCGCTTAATGGCACAACACCCAGACCTAACTTTTTTCTTTCACTGTTGATTTTTCTAACAACAGAAGGCTTAACTTGAACCTCTAATGTAAACCATCTAGAATCACCTATTTTTGGTAACTCCTCACGCTCAAGGTAATTAACTAAGAATTTTTTATTGTCTTCTAGATTAATAATTGTAGATTCAGGAACAGTTCCCTTTGTTCTTTCGTATATAGGCATCAGCCTATTACGCAGTTCCTCTACCTTAGCTTGGTGTTCTTCCCTGTTATACCAAGTAAGATAAACCTCGTAGTTATAGGGATAATCAGCATCCATCTTTTCTATATCTGCAAGATCAATAGATGCTTCTCTCTGTATTATGACAGTGCCTGTGCGGTTGTCTATCCAGAAATCACGTACAGTTTCAGGGCTTGGGATTCCTTCTGGCAACTCAACGGTTGCTTTCATTCCACGCAGAGGACCAGCCTTGTAGCGCACTGTATTTTCACGCGACCTACCACGGATGAAGTCACCCTCTTTAAGCGTCCTAGTCCTTCCAGTTATTTCCCTAACTTCAACGACATCATACTTTCTAATGTACTGTCCATTAATAATAATAAAGCCAGTGTCTCTTGGCTTGGCTTTTGGTTTGGGACCAGCAGGGGCTGGGGTGTTATAGGTATAAAAGAACTCAGGGTTTAATCCCTTCTGCTGTGCAGTTTCAGATTTTATTTTTACTTCATGTGTCTCAGGAGAGGGCATCTCTCTCTCTGCATCTATTACATCAAGAAGAGTTTTACCTTTTGGAATACTCTCCAAATATTCTGGTCGTTCTTTCTTAGGAGTAGTTTCTTTCGGGCCTTCGGCTCTTGCTTTAAGTCTCTTCCTAATGTTGGCTTTATCTGTTGTACTTTGTTCCTTCTTTTCTTTTTCGGATGCCTTCTTTTCGATTGCTATCTGTTCAGCTAGATCATCTAAGACTTGTTGCGTTTCTTCCTCAGTAAGAACAGGGATGCCTCTAGTCGCTAGTTTCTCAGCCTCCTTACGCTTCTTCCTTGACATTCCAGAAAGCTTGTCTTCACGTGCTGCATCTAAAGCTGCAATCTCTCTGCTGTGTAGTTTTTCACCTGCAATCTCTTCTCTCTGTTCAATCACAGCCTCTTCTGTAGCCCTATAACCAAGTCCAGTCTCAATGGTGGGGCGCCTAGCTCCTGCTCTTTCTTCATCAATTCGTGGCTTAGTCTTACCGCTCTCTTCTATGAATCTTTCTATATCTTCTTTAGATTGATGCTGTAGTTTGCTGATGTTATGAGCTACTTTTTCTCCACGAATACTGAATGCTTTTTCCAGAGCCTCTGCCAATCTTTTCCTGAATGGCTCGTCCTGTATGTAGCCAAAGAATCTTTTTGCATTTTCTTTTCTTTCATTACTTACAGCAATAGCCTCTCCTTCTTGAGTGAAGGGAAACAGTTCTGCCTTTTCTTCATCAGACAAATGATCATCCATGAACTCAATGTCAGCATAAGTAACTCTGCCTACAGTCTCAGGCTTTTTACGTGCGGCTCTCAGTCTAACTGCGAATCTTATCTTGTCTTCATATTCAGGCTTTATTTCGAATACCTCTTCACCTGTAGCATCACTGCGAACCGTATATGCTTTTGATGTACCAGCCTTATATTGAGGGGCAGTTATTCCTTTGCGTGTTGTTGGTACTTCTTCAACCTTAACAAAGGTGTACACTTCAGATTGTTTACCAGTAGCTGGGCTTATGTTGCTCCAGTCACCAACGTCATCTCTTATTTGTACGGTTACTTTGTCTCCTCGTTCTGGAATAAGAAGGTCTTCTTTAGAGAGATATCTTTCATAATCTTCACCAAGGTCTTGAGCTTCTGCTACCTCATATTCAGCACGACTTGGCCTTTTCTGAAACCCAGCCTGAGTATATTCTTCTTCTGTTAATGTGTCATCAGCCGCATAGTCCTCTTGTCGTACTGGCGCACCTTCATACTTGTCCCACAATTCTTGAAATTTTCCAGAATCAATTACATCACCAGTAGAGTTTTCTATAACTGACCACTTTGGACCTGCCTTTTTATATTGGCTCTCCTTCTTAAGAGTAATGTCAAGTGATGGATTGATATAAATCTGAGAAAATTCAAGCCTTGTTACACCAGTCTTCTTGTTTTTCTTTTTGGCTTGCTTTCCACTTTCCAGAAGTATAGGTTCTCGTGTACTTATCGACCAACCTGATTCAGCTTTTATACCTGCTGTTGCTGTTGGTATTTCACCCCAGCTTGAGAACACCCCACCAGCAGGAACAACCAGCGGCCCACCCCTTTTTATTGGAAGAGTACCAACCCCTTCGTATGTTGGTTGTCTTGGGTCTTCCCCTATAGAGCGACTACGTCCTTCAATACTAATCTCTTCATCGGATAGCTCTGGTACTGTCTCAAAAGGAGTAAGCGCTCTGCCTCTGCCGACTAACGTCTGCGCCATGAGTAAAGTCTTTGTCCTCTCTTTGTCTATAAGATTATCAAAGAGAGTAGCCTCTCCATCCCCTAATACCTTCTCCATCTTTGAATTAAGAATGGCATCAAAAAGGCCAGAGTCTCTTCGGTAGTCTTCCTCCCGTCCTTGTGCTTGCCATCCCTGATGCGCTTCTTTAACAGCCTCTTGTCTGGCTTCATCAGTTTGTAAATCTATATGGGCATCCCTAATCTTATCCCCAAGGGCTTGCTCTACTGGAGCATTCAATAATTTTAATTCGTGGGTAAGTTGTGGATCGCGCATCATTCGCTGATGTTGATCCATGAAATCCTGTAGCCACGCAGCCCTTTTCTTTGAGGCTCTTCGCGCACCCATGAAGGAAACACCACCACCCAGTAGAGTACCAATCAAAGCACCTCTGGCCCCTGCTTCCTCTTGCTCAAGCATGGCTCTTTCTTTCTGGAATGACTCCCATAAGTCTTCTTCTTTTACATATGCAGTAGCCAAGTTCTCAAAGATTGTCTGGACGTACTCTGTCGAGCCTTCCAAAACCCCAGATTCTAAAGCACCAGCTATAGTTCTTTTTAATTTCTGATCAGGGTTTTTTAGCTTGCGCCCGAACCACCCTGCAAAAGTTGAACCATGCCCCATTCTTCCTAGAATCTTGAGAGGGACCACCATGTCTAGAGCGCTCATAGCGGCTCCAGTCCCAGCAGCAACAGCAGGGCGTGACTCTCCTGCCTCCATCATTAACTGGGAATACACCTCTGCGGTGTTCATGAAATCTATAGTGCCAAGGGCAGTAAGGGTAGTTGCAGTGCGGGGATTTTTTTGAGCCAATCTTCCGATAGCAGTTTTACCTGCTAATCTTCCTCCCAGACTTGCTGGGTTTTTGGTCAAAGCAAACATTGCGATGGCGGGTGCAAATTGCATCATTAAGGTAGGTGTTTGTTCTGCGACGGAGTTTACACCCCACGCAATGGCCCCTTTCCAATCCTCTATATCACGTAGAGTCTGGGGGCCAGTCATTTTTTCACTGATCTCGTTCATATCCATGCCCATTAAAATACCACGGGCATAAGAATCACCGATCCAGTTTTCTCCCATTTCCTCTAGGCCGATACTTCTTAAGAAGTCTCCACCCATACCACGGAACATCATAGAGCCTGAGCCTATTAAGGCTGTGCCGCCTTTCTTAAAGGCTAGTCCTATGTCTGAACTCTCAGTTTGTGGGGCAGGATATAACGGTTTACTTGGTACGTAAGCCATACGTTCTCCTCTTTGATCTTAGGCTAAAGCTTCAGATTCTGTCATTAGATATGATTGTAATTCGTTTTTTGCTTTGTTAGATAACTGTGAAAACTCTTCAGATAATATGACACGAGCTTCCTCTGGTCCATAAGCGGTCATATACTCAAGTAGTTTGGCTAAGAATGAGGCTGCTTCCTGAGATATGTCTTGACCACGATCCCTAGATTGTCCTACTACTCCACCACCTACAATAGACTCACCGCTTACTTCTCTTTTCTTTGCGTCAGACTCTACTTCTTCTAGACTCTTTACTGTTTCCTCTAGAGTTTCAATGTCTTGAGAACTGGGCGCTTCTGAGGCAAACGGTCCTCTCATATAGTCAGTAGCTCCGCTTATTAGGCCACTAGCAGCGAATGGACCCGTAGGTGTATACTTGCCTGATGGGGTTATGGTTTGTTTATCTGTTTCAACCGGAGCAACAGCAGAAGGCCAAACTGGAGGTAAATCTCTAACTGGTTCGCCACTTAACTTATCTTTTATTTGCCCAGCGATATCACCAATAGTAGCACCTTTGGATAGTTGAGATAACTTTTCTCTTCCTCCCCACAAAACATTAGCAGGGTCTACTCTGTCTTCTTCTGAAAGAAATAAATTAGAACCAGTTGCTAAAAGATCAGGAATAAGTCCCGCCCCTTGAGCGGCTATGCCACCAATTAATCCTTGCCCCCCCTCCCAAGGCCATTCCCAAAAATCACGCCCACCTAATTCTCCCTTCTTCCCATCACCAAACCTTTGTTTATATAGTGAGTCCCAGACAATCTGGGCATCATCCCTATGGATTTTGGGGTCTAGGTTTCCCCTCAATATTACATCTCCCCATACACCATTCTCTTTGCCCCACTTGAGAGCAGCAGGGTCACCATCAGGATGTTCTTTAGCCCAGCCTTCAAAGATACTATTAAAGAATGGTTTAAGATGGGAGATGGTATCTCCACCATATTCTTCAGGGTTCATTCCTACACTTGAATAATAATCAAGCTGGGTTTTTCTCCACCTATTGAAAGCTTCGGTATATATTCCTAGATTAGTTTCATCTAAGTTGACTGCTCCTTCAAAGACTCCCTTATTCATAGTATTAAGGGCTTCAGCGTGATGATCCAGAGCAACCTTTAAGGCTTCTGTTCTCCTTTCCGCTCCCCATTGTTCAACCTCTATTAGCTTGTCACGTTCCACAACAGCGGCGGCATCAGCGGCAGTCTTCCGGGCTATTATGTATTTAGCCATTGGCTCCCAAAGTTGGGCAGCTTCCTTAACTCTCTTTGCTCCGTAACTAATACCCATTAGACCATACCCCCAATCATTCCTTGTTGGCCCATGGGCGGTGCTTCTTCAGGAGGCATCCCCTCTGGTGGCATCCCCTCTGGTGGCATCCCTGACATGGCTCCTATCATACCCTGTTGAGCCTCTGGTGAATCGACCTGACCACCCATAACTCCTTCGGTTAATTGAGCAGCAGCTTCTCCATTTACTTTATCATCGCCAAGATTCATATAGGCATCAACAGCGGCAATTAAAGAGTCGCCTTGAATTTTTTCTAACTGTTGCTCATCTTGTACCTGTAGAATACCTGCTTGCATTGCTAGTTCAATAAGCATATTGATTATTTCACCGGCTATGGAAATCAAAATATCTCTTGAGATATCAGCGCCAGTTCCATCAGCGATCACCACCTGTAAGTGGATAAGCTGTCCTGTAATGGCCCCAATAGCAGTGGCCGGGTCACCCTCTCCTATCTTTGCTAACAAGTCTTGTTGGACTGATTCATCGTATATGAACTCTTCTACATTAGCGATAAGTGTCTGAGCGTGACCGTCTTCTTTCCCAGTGGCTGGGACTGTCTGTCCATTTCCTATCATTACACTTGCACCTGTTTTGGATTACCAATGATACCGCCGGGGCTTCTATTTATAGCAGATATTCTAGTATTGCCCATTGGTTTTGTTCCAGTCTTAACCTTTGAAGATGCTGTTAGTCTGCCTTGGTTTCCTGCGTCAGCACTTTTCCAAAAATCAGACTTGGTACTAGTGGGCATACCACCATATTTTTTTCTTAGATCATCATAGTTACCCGGAGTAAATCCCATGACATGTCTTGCTGCATAAGACTCTTGCTCTTCGGAATCGTCTACTAGCGTGGCAATTGTTTCAATGATCTTAGCTGCCGACCACATAACCATTCCGGGGTTTTTTTCTAAAGCGGCCTTAAAAATACCCCAAGCCTTTCCACCCCAAGACATTATTGTATTACTTGCTGTATCCAGTTCTCCTCCAGAGAATCCCCCCAAATTAAGATTTCCTTTATTACTACGGAACAACCAATCTGGAATAGTCCTAGGTGTTCGCTGTGCTTCTCCAAAGCCAGAGCTTGTAAAGGTATCAATATCTATGGGATAAGAATTAGGCAGTTGATTCGGCAATATATCTTCAGTAGTAGTAGTTACTGGAATAACATCTTCAATCGCAGCAGCAGCGTATGGACTACGCGGGCCAGCAGGCCCGAACCTCTGGGTCACTGTTGGATCATATACCCCTGTACCATCTATCTCTGCCGCATTAGCTCTACCTATAAAGAAATCAGAAAAGGAATTGTATTCAGCATCCATTGAATCAAACAATGGATTAATACGTGGACCACTGATAAGACCCCCTGCTTCAGCAACAGTTGCCCCTGTATCTCCCATAGCAGAAATCATACCTGCGGGATCAGAAGCCATCTCTGGCACAAAGGTAGACGCACCAGCAGCCATCTCTGGCATACTATCTATAGCTAGATTAGCAGCCGCATCAATATCTACAGGTACAGATGAAGGTTGGGTACCTAATAAGCCAGTCTCAAGAGGAGGAGTAGTTGTTACATCAAGAGGGGTTCCAGCAATAGAACCCGCACCACTGTAAGGGAATGTTTCTGCACTATACGGGGCTGCATCAGCCAATATAGAAGGATCGGCATACGTTGCAGCTTCTGAAATAGGCATTCCACTACTGACATTCCCCATCAAGGATTTGCCCCACTCAGTTATCTGAGGCCAACCACCTGATTGAAAGCCCGTCATGTATCCGTAGCCTACATAAGCAGCGGCAGCAATCAAAAGAACAGGAGCAATCTTCTTTAAAGCCTTGCCTACCTTCTTTATAACCTTTCCTATTGTCTTTACAATGCTTCCCATTTAGTTCTCCTTGGGTAAAACGTAACTATCGCCCACTCTTACGGCTCCCAATTTCTCATATAGTTTCTTTGTTCTATTCATATCTCCAATCCCAGATGTAATTCCAAGGTTAATTTCTGCCACACCTTTGTTTACTCTGGCCCATTGGATGTATCTTCTTAAGAGACTTGAACCCCAACCCTTTCCTTTCGTGGTTACATAAAAGAAAAGATCAGCGGATTGTTTCTTTCTGGAGTACCATAACTGGTTAGTAACACCAATGAAGACACCCTCTATTACACCAACTATCTCTACTACATTAACAAGATGTTCTGCTGAGAGAATGCAAACTTGTACATTCTTTCTGATAATTTCTTCAGCTAAAGGAACACCTTTAGAGGAGGATTCTTTATGCGCTTCCTTAACAACTTTTATTATTTGAGGAATGTCGCTATTAACAGCGGCTCTAATCACTTATTCTTGTTCGTTCCAATTATTCGTCCACTTATTTATCCAGTCACCCGGTGAGGTATTCTCACCAAATATCACATCCCATATATATGCGCTGGCTTCTGCATTGTCTGTTATGGATGTCAAAACCTTAGCCGAATCAATCTTCAATCCCTCTAACTGTACATCTACACCCATCTTGCCAAGTTCAAACTGAAGATCAGCTAGATATTTAGAGGTTTGTGCGCTAACATCTGTGCTATATTTTTTAATTTCGGCACCTACATCTATACCATATATTTGGGTATCAATGCCATATTTTTTAATTTCGGCATCAGCATCTATTCCATATCTTTGTAACTCAGCGGCAACTTTTGTTTTCCATCTGTTAGTAATATCCGCTATGTTAGCAGCCTGAATCTGATAACCACCAGCTATGTGGGATAATGTTTCTTGAATAACACCCTGTAATCGAGTGTTCATATCTTCATAATAAGCCGTGTTCTGCAATGTTCTATGCCTTTCAAGCATTCTTGCATCAGCTTCTGCTATAGGACCAGCTACAGAGAAAAGCGCTCTCATAACCTCTTCTTGCGCCATAGAGGAATTACGACCCAAACCCCTAGCAGCCATTGCTCTAACCCTAGCTTCTGCCGCTTGCCTAAATAGTGGGTTGTTCTTATCAAGGATAGAAGCTATTCTATTTTCTACAAATTCATCATCAGATACTGGTAGTAATTCAATGTTAGTTGGGATAATACTTTTATCAGGGTTATACGCTGGACCATCATATATTGCTTTCTCAGTAGGCTCTGATGGAAGATTTATATTAGTTGTCTTTTCATATTTTGGTTTCTCAGCAGGAGCAGGAGTATAAGTAGGAGTAGGAGCAGGAGTAGGAGCAGGAGTAGGAGCAGGAGCAGGAGCAGGAGCAGGTTTAGGTTTTGTAGGCCCAGATAAAGACCTGCCTTCTTTTTTACCATGCCCTGCGTAGTGCATAGCGCCATATTCAGCAAGACTTACTCCTTTCCCTGCCCAATTCTTTTGGTAATCTGCTGTTAAATCTGGATATGACTGCGTATATGTTTTGAATGCAGGGTTAGTTACTCCTTGAGAACCATGCTTTGTAGTAAACTTGGCTTGTTCAGGATTTTTATCTGCCGCTTTTCTTTCTTTAATCTCTTGTTCTAACCAATAGTCGCCGCCGCCGTCCTGAGCCATTGCAATAGGCCCATCGACTTCGGTATCATGCCAATAGAATTCGTCCTCTTCAATCTGACCATCAGGGCCGAACACCATACGAGTGTGGATTCTGTGTAGACTCATCTCTTTAATCCTCTATCAGAATATTGAACTACAGCACCCTGCAATGTTACCGGCTTATCGTAGATTGAACTATTTTTTATAAGAATTCCCATATTCTCCCCTTGTCCTGCAATTCTTGTTCTTGCTTTATCCATGATAGCAACACCTAATGTGTCGTTTGAAATGTCATCTACATTCCATTCGTCATTTGTGACATCTACAGAGTAACCAGTAGATACTGGGATAGTCCCATCTCCATAATTAAAATCTGGATATATGTTTAATGTTGTACTAGTATCAGCAGATAACTCTAGCAAGATTTCTCTAAATCTTTTCTTAAGTTGTGGAGTCCCATAATGGGAATAAGCTAATCTAACAAAAGATGCTACCGTAGCTCCATCAAAGGATGTACCAGAATCAATCTTTCTAACGTAGCCGTCATCAAATCCTCCGTATAGAACCTCATCTCCATTAGAATCTTCTGTAGAGCAAGAACAAATTATTTGATCAGACAGAGTAAAAGGAAGTATCCCTTCATTCTTTCCGTTTATAAACGTCATTGCTATTCCAGTCTTGTCATTAAAATAAAGTCTGTACTGGTTTTTATCCCTCACTCTCAATGAGGTGATAATCTTATCTTTATATTTCTGTACGAGAGGGTCTACTTTTATTGATACAACAGACTGCTTGAAGTCTCCAAAATTCAAAGAAGATTTTATAGATGTGATTCCTCTATCATCTAAGAATATAGTGTTATGTATTTTTTGTACTGTTTTATCTACAGCACCTGAACCACTATAAAATGTTGTTAGATTCCAATCATCAGAAGAAGTTCCATACAAGATATAAGTATTGTTTCTTCCAAATACTGCTAGAGCATCTTTAGATTCTACAGATAGTCCTGTTATTTCATCACCAACAACAATTTCAGCAGCGCCAGATGTAGTGCTGAAAATGGTAGGTAACTGTATGCTTGAGTTTTGTATAGAGCCTTTGGGGAATGTAAGAAACAAATGATTATTATAAACCTCTACGTACTTTGGTGTATCAACATCCATTCCAGTGCGTATTTTTATAAAAGTGGTACCGTCATACTCAAATGCATTATCTACAGTGTTAGCGCCGTACATCTTTTCAACACCTTCAGTACCTTTGAAATTGAAATTTACAAAATCATAAGAACCACTTGGTTGCAAGGTCTGAGCGTATTGAGTACCGTTAGCCTTTGCTATTGTCTTAGAAGATGGTTGACCAGAGCCGTTAACATCTGCCCTGTCTGCTCCCATAACATGAATCTCTTCTCCATCTGTCCACGTTCCTGTATTACTGGTAACCGATAATACTCCAGCCGCGTTATCTGTTGACCATGCGCCGGATGCAATCTGAATCTTTTTAACTATTGCAGTCTCACCAGAGGTTGCTCCTGTGATGGTGTCACCCTCTAATATCTCTACACTGCCGCCATCAAATGATAGTGTAGGAGAACTTAAGTTCTCATCGTCAACGAAAGCCCCAGTTATACCTGTTAGAACAACAGTTCCTTCAGCCCCTACATCCCAGTTTCCATAATAGGAGACACCTGCTATGGTTCCAGTTGCTCCACCTGCACCAGTTAGAACAGCGCCGACAACCATTTCACCGCTTGCTGTTGTTGAATCAAAGTTAAGTACAGTTCCTAAATCTACTTCTGACCAACCAGCAGAGGTTGATTTATACATAGCTGCCGAAGCTCCACCAGTTTTATTTCTGAAGGCATATATGTTACCGCTGTATCCCCATACACCTAGAACATTTCCCTCACCCGGAACTACAGTTATAGTGTCTCGTTGATCTTCTATCGCTATCTTTGCCTCAGCAACAATAGAAGAGCCGCTGTATTTATCCCTTAATACCGGAGGACCATAAGCAAGAGCGGTTGCTAAAAGCCCCATTATCCAACCCGAA
>Ga0080013_1001700_pt1 | contig 28241 bp, 42 predicted proteins | sample ETNvirenome_6_85_FD_69236 | JGI IMG/M metagenome (GOLD analysis project Ga0080013, IMG submission 69236) | Marine viral communities from the Pacific Ocean - ETNP_6_85 (SPADES assembly) (version 2) | ecosystem: Environmental > Aquatic > Marine > Oceanic | place: Pacific Ocean | collected 2013-06-19 | reverse complement strand
GTTTACAGATTTTGCAGTCTCAGTAGTATAAGACGCACCGGAAAAATTACGAGGGGTTAAAGTCATAGTAACGCCCGGAGTACTTACAGAAGAACCTGAAAAATTAATATCAGGAATTATTCGCCATACATACCCAAAACGCTCTCCATCTCCAATATCAAAATCCGAAGATTCTATATAAGAAGATAGGGTAGCGGAGGACGAGCCAGAAGCATCGTCAACACCAACTTCATGATTTAATAATCGTTTATTGTAATCTGCGGCTATGGGGTTATTTTTTATTGCACTGTCGAGCCAAGCACTTCTTGCTAAACTGCCGAAATACCAAATATTATCTAAGTAGTTATATATGACGTAGGAATCTACAGTAGTAGATGTACCTGAACAGTAAAACCACCATACTTCACTAAATCCTTGGTTTCCTCCTGCAAATATTTGAAAGTCTTGTTCTGCGTTTCTGTTGTCATATACATAGGAACGTAACGTAGATGGCAACACCCTTACTTGTCCATCATACACATAAAATTTACCGTCGCCCATCCAATACACTAAATTATTTGCTGTCATGACAGCATTAGGGGAAACTAACGATACGTTTTCAGCAAGTAAAGTAAATGTAAACACATAAGGAAACCCTACATACTGCATGGAATAGACTGCGCCATCGGTGAATATTAGAATTTCCTGACGGGTCTGAGTTACCCCAATAATCTTACTTCCTTTATCTAAGCGGTAATCTCCTGAAGTATTTGTAGCTGTAGGAACCCAATCCCCTGCATCTTCTGTATCAGACCATCGTACCTGTAATGGGTCAAAAGCACCTGAACCCCCTAAGTTATTGCATCCAAAAGCAATTACATGCCTAGACTGATCGGACACCAAACTACATATGACTTGAGTAGGAGCGTTAGAACCTGTAAGGGACGCTAAAGTAACAGCACGGGTAAACCCGCCAGATTTATCCCAGTAAAAAATACCCCCTTCGTATACATTAAATACTAAATCCTCTCCAAAGGTGCTACTTGTCCATAATCTAAGTTGTTGGGCTAAATTGGAAACCCCGGTAGTACCCCATGTAGAAGTAGTAGTTGCTTTAGTGTAAAGAGAAACTGTTCCTCCTACGCCTGTACCATCATCATCAACTGTATAGGTTTTACCCCCGATACTAGCTAAAGACACAGTATATGAATCGTTATTTACTTTAGTTATATAAAAAGCCTTGAGCATTACTTCAGTACAATTAATTGCGGCTCGACTATCTCCACTAATTGCAAACGGCGTTCCTATAGAAGCGAAATAAACAAAATCGCCTGTAGATAACCCATGCCCAGTACTATTAACAGTAACGGTGGAACTATCTTCCGCTGTGTTAAAAGGATTACTTAAAGATACTGTTGCATAATCAGGCCATGTACCTGCACCCCATCCAGAAGCAAAGTTAAATACATCAGGGCCGATGTTTAATTGGTAAGCGGCATCTGTAGCACTTCCCCCATTACCAGAATCAGAAGCATTAGCCGTAACACTGACGGTTATAGTGTAGGTGTTATTTGTTAAAACTGTAGTTACTTCATGTTCCGCATTAAGAATAGCCGCTGTGACGTTACCCCCTAAAGATACAGCATTGGAAAAAGTTACATAATCTCCAGATGCAGCTCCGTGAGCAGATTCGGTTACAGTTACGACAGAAGACCCATTCGTAGCAGCAAAAGTAGTTGAATTTGTAGTAGAAGCACGAAGAGGAGTTATGTCATTAAATGTACCCCCTTCTTCTATATAGTACTTAATATTTGTTCCAACTCCAGTTAAATCATCCCCATCTAAAGCATTCCAATTAATAAGATTACGGGCAACTCCAGCAAACTGATTAGCGGATACTCGATTCCACCCTCCTATTTGTTCTGGAAATCCTGCACGAAAACGGATTTTATCAGCGGTATACCACCCACCTTCGTTAGTGTAATTACTAACTTCCCTGTTTATTCCGGGTTTAAATTGAAGTTTCTGTAGCATTTGGATAAGTCGCTCTTAAAATATGTAGTTTTTCTTCTGCTGCAGCCATTTTTTCTATCTGCGAATCAACTGCTTGCACTAAATCAGAATGTTCCCCAATCCCTACAGAATTATGCAAGTATATATCTATATTAGCTTGCGCTGCAGCTATCTCCGCTTCATATTTTGTTTCTAACGCTCGTAAAATTTTTGACATTATTATTACCTAAGCAAATGGCCTTACACCTTTTTTATCTATTATTAATGCATTTTTACGGGGTTCCACCCCACCTTCATTAGGTACTGATATATGCACCCAACTATCATATTCATTTATAACTTGGTCGTATGGTATACCTGACTCTATTATTTTTTCAACTGCTTCTCTAGGGGTATACCCTGATACACGTATATCAGCCGCACACGCTTTTAGATGCTGCGAGGTATCTTTACTCCCAACCGCATCATTGAGTCGTTTGCATCTAAAGCCGGAATTTATAAGGATAGGCGCATCAAACATGTTTCGTAACTCCTGCAACATATAAGCCAGTCGTCTTAAATTACTTAATTGCACATCATTAGGCTCATTGTCTATACCTAATCTAGTAGCTGTACCCGATGCTGTAAGTTCTTCCAATGTAAAGTTTTTAGTAAGTTTCATATTGAAGTCCCATTAGGGCTCATACGAGTAGCCCCTTCATTATTCATACATGTTTGATATACCCGGTCTTTTATCCTGCTTGTAAGTACACCTTCAGATATTAATTCATCCACCTCTTGTTTTAATGTAAACACCCAAAACTGGCGATCTATTTTCTCTTGATATGTTTTAGGGGCATTAAGCCACGCTAGGTTAATATTATCTAAAGGGAGCCCTACGTCAATAGACCTAGCAATTTCCATAGCTAAAAATCCCCGCCCTTTACAATAATCTGTAAGAGTTTCTGCCCACGCTAATTTAGATTTATATAAAGCCCCCGCAATATGTAGCACTCCTATAAGAACTACAAGATAAGTAATAAAAGTAAGACTTTTAGCTAATTTAGAATCTTTCCACATTATCTTTTCCCAAAGAATTTAGTAGCACTTCTCACCCCAAATGAGGCCGCTACGATTATACCTAAACTATATTGATACCATGAGGGCATCATCTCTAGTTGTTCAAAGCCATTCTGGACAATACCCTCTGCCCCCGGTATAAAAGCCAAAATTAGTGGGATACTGAATAAAATTGTTAACCATTCGTCCTTTAAACTTTGTTGTGACCCTTGGGCCATAATCTTATCCCAGTTGCCTTCTTGCAAAGCTGTTTGTTTATACACTTCCGCCTCGGCCTCCGCTTTAGCCACAGCGACTTTCGTTTTACCTTTTTGCTTTTCAACCCTAGATTCAACAAACGAACCTACAATATTAGCTACCGGCCCTAACAAACTAGTCCACATCTTTTTTCTCCCTACTTATCCACTGTTTAGCTTCTTCTTCCGACTTAAAGTTATTACGCACCCGTGTATTATTTGGGATTGTCCAAGAGTCGTTTGTTGCTCTCCAAATTCCAAATTCATCCATATATGCGTACCAATTACTTTCCATCGCTATTACCATTTCTTTTCCAAACCGATGTCGCCATAAATGCCCCAATAATGCCCATGTTACTTACACAAAAAGTAGTCAGAAATGGTGTTAGCAAAGGTAGCTTTTCTACGTTTACTAAAGGAGTCATTACGACAAAAACGCTAATAATCACCGCAATGAGAGAAACCCAACACATTTTTCGCTGCTGGTCAGCCATCTGATCGGCGTTTTCCATACGCATCATACGTTCTTCTCTACGAAGCTCCTCATCACTAACAACACCATCCCCATCAAGGTCATGGATTGCGTATCTACTTTCCGGTTCCAATCGTTTGCCTACCAATTCATCAACTCCTACAACAAAAGGGCTGGCCATTAACTAATAATATCTACGGGGGATTGCGTTTCAATCCAGACCCTAGCCCCGCAACTTAAAGGTTTATCAGGAGAATATACCACTTTACTATCCCCTTTAAGAACCACTTCATGGGCATAAACATTAGTTTTATATGTCTTTACTGTTAACACTGGATTACGTTCTCCTGTTTTCTGATTCTGCTTAATAATATGCTGGTTTACATGCACTATTGTTTTCATAATTACCACCTCCCCGCTGCAACACCCATTTCGTAAATTTTATTTCCTATGTACCAAACACTTCCAAAACCTACACCTAAAATAAACACAATTCCTATACCCGTAGCTATTTTATCTATAAGCAATTTCCTTTTAGCTATTGCTCTTGCTTCAGCTAATTTTCTTTCTCTGGTTAGTTTTGCTCGTTCATCTAAAATCTCATGGTATAAATCGGCATTTCCCGACCAGTAAAGAGTCTCTTTAAGTTGTGCTTCTGCTTCTCGTAACTGCCTAGCCTTCATTACGTTAGCTAGGGCTTGTTGTTCAATGTTCTTCTTTTTAGCTGCTTTTTTATCTTTATCAGCAGCTTTAGTTACTATGTCTTTATTTTCAAAAAACGATTGTAACTGTCCTCCGATTTCGCCTACATCTTTCCCAAGTTTTATAGCGGCTTTTATTCCTTTTACAGCACCTTGGGCAGCAGCAAAAGCGGTAATCGGATCTATCACTTAGAATATCCCTTCATCTGGTGGCTTATTAAGCCGTCTAGCCTTTCGTCGTTTTTTCTTAGTAGTTGCAATAATTTTCTGTTTCACAATGATTGATTTAGGTATTTGTATCCTAGCGTTAGTATGGTTTCCGTCATACGTACTTGCTATTAATATATGTGCATCTGTCTCTTTAATTAAAAACCCTACCGTAGTTACTATTGCAGGTTCTAATTTGGCAGGGGGTTCATCCCACCCGTCATCAGACTCTGCGTCATCCCAAGTAACTTCGACAAGAGGATATTTATAAATAGTATTCATCTATTTGTCTGTTGTCAGTACTACTCCATTTTCCAATCGGACATTCGGCTATACCTAACCTAACTCGTATTGATGCTAAATAGTTACCTTTATTACATATACCTAAATCTGGTATGTATTCAGGACAAACTACACATTCTACTAATCTAGCACGGGCTTCTGGTTTTTTAGCCCATATGTTTAAATCATAAGTAGGGTATGTTTCTGTAGCTTTTATATCCTGTAATCTCATTAATTTCCCCCTGACTCCAAAGCGTCTATGCGGTTAACCATAGCAGCATTTTCAATTTTTAATTCTGTAACTTGCTCACTTAATTCTTGCAATGCTTTAGTAAGTATAGGAACCAAGGCAGTTGTTTTAATGCCTTTAGTCATATTAGGCTCCTCACTATTACGGTCAGGATTAATATTATGTTCGTCAACAAGCCCCGGAAACACCTCTTCTACTTCCTGTGCGATAAAACCAATTAGTTTTCTATCGGAATAAGAAGGGTGATGTGATGCCTTCCAATTGAAATTTCGCACTTTTAACTTCAAAACATCAGCTAACTTACCTGAAGCATCAATGATATTTTCTTTAAGATTTCTATCACTATCAATCCAACCCCCATCGGATGTCCAAATATCCCCAGATGGAGCAACTATGAATCTAGCCGCCGTAGAGTCACTTGCAAAGAAAAAGTCGTTTGTTGAGTTGTTATCAGGAGAAGCATTAGGGTAATTGACCCATAGCCCATAGGGGCCAGTAGAATCGGTATTAGTAGAAGTGTTAATAACTTTTACAGCCCATTTTCCATCATCATTAGCAGTGGTAGTGCTTAAAATATGTACCCTACCGCTTTCACCGGAACTGTTTACAAGGAAGGTTCCATCGGACTTTATCCGGGCTTTTTCCGCTGCAGCTTCAGACGCTCCCGTTTTAAATACCAACGAGGTTGCATTACTACTGCTAGAGAAATCCCCTTCAGAAATTGCAGCTACCTCTGCAGCTACTAATATCGCATCTGTACCTGTACCTTCATCAGGAGCTTGAAATTGTATTTTGCCAAGTACGTCATCTGCGGCAATGTCTGTCTCGCCCGTTTGCAGAAGCAGTGTTATTGGAGTATCGTCGCCAGTCTGAGTTTCCTTCATAGTGACGTTTCCAACACTGCTAATTGACATTTTTTCAGTGGCTGCTTCTGAAGCCCCTGTTTTAAATGATAGTTTTGTAGCATTAGAAGAACTACTAAAGTCCCCTTCCGAAACCGCCGCTACCTCTGCCGCTACCAATATTGCGTCTGTACCTGTACCTTCATCAGGGGCTTGGAATTGAATTTTCCCTAACACATCAGCAGCAGCAATGTCTGTTTCACCTGTTTGCAAAAGCAACGTCATTGGGGTATCGTCACTAGTCTGAGTTTCCTTCATAGTGACACTTCCGTTAGACCCAATAAGGGTGCTACCTATAGCGGAAAGACCTTCTACTACATTTGTACCATCACAATACAACAGCATTTTATTACCGTTTTGTACAGTAACACCTGTACCTGTAGAGGTCTTAAACACAATATCTTTACTACCACTAGTGCCATTTTTAACTACATACAACTTTTCTTTGGTGGGACATATAACATTACGATCTGCTGTTAAAGACCCGCTAAGTTGAACAATCATTTGTCGGGCTTCATCTGTAGACCCGTTATTAGCGGTTAGAGTGTAATTAGCATCCGTCATGGATACCGCTGCAACCCCCGCTATGGATTCTTCTAAAAGAGTCCCAAGATTGGTATTAGTGGTAGTTCCCCATGTACCAGACTGGTCGCCTGATCCTATAAGTTCTATCCGTAATCTGTCTGAATATGTACTAGCCATTTAAGTTCCTAAATATATAAATTTATGGGTCTATTTCTGTCCAAATTGTACTCGCATCACTTACTTCAGTCCATCCACCAGAAGGCCCGGCACTGACTTCACTCCAACTGACAGACGAACCGTTACTTACTTCCGACCATCCACCAGACGGCCCTTCACTAATTCCACTCCAACTAGCAGACTCCCCGTCACCTATAATTTGCCATATCAATACATCATTAGTACTTACTGTAGTTGAAATACCTGTTACAGCAGCATCAAAATCTATTTTAAGGGATACTTCCCCTATTGATGCAACAAACCTATTACCTGTAAGGGTTACATTCCCTGCTCCAGTTACAGTAACACTACTTATACCAGTCGTACTAGCTGACCCAGATACGCTAACACCCATAAATGTAGGATCAACTGCGGCAAATGCTGACGAAGAATATTGTGCAGTTCCAAACATTTATTTATCCATATGAGTAAAATGTATTGCGTATATAAGTGCTATTGCTAAACAAACTAATGCGATACCCGCAAGTACCGTAAATAAAATCTCAAAAAACATGGTAACTGCTGAACACGACATTATTCATTACCCTTCCAGCGTATCTACCCGTGCCTCTAACGCAGTTACTTTCGCACTAAGTTCTTGAATTGCTTTGGTTAAAATCGGTACGAGGGCCGATGCTTTTACTCCCTTTTTCATGTTTGTTGTGCCGTCTTTCCCCTGCGGATTGATGTCATGTGATTGAACTAATCCGGGAAATACTTGCTCAATTTCTTGTGCTACAAATCCGATTAATTTTTTATCAGACATTGAAGGGTGATGACTTTCCCTCCAGTTAAAATTACGCACCCTTAACCGTTCTACATCTGCTAACTTAGCGGTAGCATCCGTAATGTTCTCTTTCAAAGTTTCATCTGAATCTACCCACCCACCATCGGCTGTCCAAAAATCACCACTTGAAATTATCATAAATCTTGCCGCAGTAGCGTCTGAAGCAAAGAAAAAGTCGTTAGTGCTATTGTTGTCGGGCGTGGCATTAGGATAATGCACAAATAAGCCATAAGGCCCCGTACCGTCCGTGTTGGTTGATGTATTGGCTAATTTTAGCGTCCATTTACCGTCGTCGTTAGCTGTGGTTGTGGCAATAATATGTGTCCGACCAGCCTCGACAGCGTTGTTAACAAGCAGGTTCCCTTCTGAGGAAATACGAACTTTTTCAGCAGCGGCTTCACTTGACCCGGTTTTAAATATTAATGATGTTGCATTGCTACTACTGCTAAAATCCCCTTCACTAACAGCTTCTAGTCCAGCAGCAACTAGGACAGCATCTGTACCTGTACCTTCATCAGGAGCTTGAAAATTGATTACCCCAAGTTTATCGTCAGCCGCAATATCTGTTTCTCCGGTCTGAAGTGTTAGGGTCATTGGGGTATCGTCCCCCGTAGCTGTGTTTTTCATATTAACGTCACCCACAGCACTGATAGTCATCTTCTCGGTTGCGGCCTCAGAAGCCCCTGTTTTAAAACTTAATTTGGTAGCGTTATTGTCTGAAGCATGTGTATCTGTAGCTACAGCATCAACCGAAGCTGCGGTAAGGACAGCATCCGTACCGCCCGAATCTCCCCCAGTAAACCGTAAACTCCCAATAACATCGTCAGCTACAATAGCATCCTCTTCACTTTTAAGATTGAGTACGACAGGTCGATTGTCGGTATCCGCAATAGTATTTGTTAGCGTAAGCCCTGTATCATGTACATGTGCGAGTGTTATTTCCGAATTAACCCCCCAAGGAAGAGAAGCCCCATCAGTAGTCAATACCCCCTGCCCGCCAATATCACCAAGCACTTCAGAAGCTGACCTACCCTCTATGGTGGTTCCAGCTACCCTTAAAAAGTCATCATCTGCTACACCAGACGTAAATTTAGGTACATTATTATTAGATATACCCGTATCCTGTGTAGCAGCAGACCCCAAACCTAAAGAAGTCCTTGCAGTAGCCCCCGATTCTGCGACCCAATTAGACCCATCACCTACTATAAAGTTGCCATCCGAAACTGCTAACCCTGCAATATCCGTTAATTGAGCGTCACTTGCCTGTGCGCCTATGTCACTAAGCACCTCACTAGCACTACGCCCCTCGATAGCCGTACCATCAATTCTAAGAAAGTCGTTATCCGCCGCTCCTGACGTAAATTTAGGTACGTTATTATTAGATATACCTGTATCTTGAGTGGCGGCTGATCCTAAACCTAAAGAAGTCCTAGCTGTAGCTCCAGATTCCGCAACCCAATTAGACCCGTCACCTACAATAAAATTACCATCAGAAACAGCAAGGCCAGCAATATCAGTAAGTTGAGCATCACTAGCTTGAGCCCCTATATCGCTTAAAACCTCGCTGGCACTGCGTCCTTCTATAGCTGTGCCGTCTACCCTAAGAAAATCATCATCCGCTACACCAGACGTAAATTTAGGTACGTTATTATTGGATATACCTGTGTCTTGGGTAGAAGATGATCCTAAACCTAAAGAAGTCCTAGCTGTAGAACCACTTTCTGCTACAAAATTAGACCCATTCCCTACAATAAAATTACCGTCTGTTACCCCTAAACCTGCAACATCCTGCAACTGTGCGTCTAGCCTAGCATTAGCTACCGTGCCTGTTAGTTGGCTTGCGTCAATGGTTTTATTAGTAAGCGTCTGGGTATCCGTAAGAGTTACTGCTTTTTCAGCAGGGTAGGTAACAAATACGTCTTTAGTTCCAGAAGCAAAATCAACAGCACTATCGGAATTACTAGATTTAAGAACAGTAGTCCTAGTTAATGTACCTGAACCTACAGTACCAAGACCAACTTCCCATTCACTAGCAGTTTGATGAGCTATAGCGTAATAAGTAGTATTGGTAGACCCAATACCATCAGAAAAAGTTTGATACCCTGTTGCGGCCCCCGCTAAAGTTACTGCCCCTGTACCTGTAGTGGTTGTAGACTCCCTTACCCTATCCGCTAAAACAAATGCCATAATTATTCACCCCTATGCTAACCTTAATATAGCTGCTGTCGCACTAGCTGTAGGAAACTGAATGGTAAAATCCCCCGCAGTAGCGGACTTATCAGCACCGAAATCCAATATAAGTACAGTAGGATTTGTTAAAGACAAAGAAGTAGTATTAGGAGTTGTATTATAAATTATTGCGCCTCTAGCGGTAATAGTAACTGTGGAAAAAACTAAATCCGCAAAATCTACATAAGCTGTAGTTCCTGAAGTAGCGGGGTCTACTTTTGTTAGTGTAGCTCCTCCAGCCGTGTAATTAGTCCCAGTGGCTTCATTAGTAGCGGAGTATGCAGTAGTGCTTGCATCCAAAGAAGCAGAAGATGTATATAAGGCTAACTTAAAGGTATCCCCTGATGATAAATCAAAATCATGCGCCCCATTTAATAATTCTTTTTTAAATGAAGTACATATTGCCTGTGTAATAGCCATTAAAGTCTCCTAATAACCGCCGCTGCATCATGTAATCCAGCCTGATTTAGTTCATTAATTAATGTAGTCCTGTCGCTTTTAACCGCTTGTTTTAAATATATTATTATAATATCTCGCACTTGTTTTTGGAAGGCTCTGGCTTGGTCTTTAATCACCGGAGGGCATGTATCCCCAACAAATAAAATTTTTTCCATTGCCATATCCGCTAATTCTTCAGGAGTCATACCCCGAAAAGAAGTAGTAGCAACAGAAACTTTACCTACATGGCTGTTAAACGAAGAATCCAGCATTAAGCCACCTCGTATCTAACTTGCCCAGATCTATAGGTATCCCGCCTATCCTTACCATCCCCAAGCATTTTTAATTGTTTCATCCCTTCATCATAACGGCTTTTATACAGAGTCATTAAATCGACATCACCTTTCATATAGGTATATGCTTCCAATAGACATCCATATAACAACACTTGCTCATAATTATCCCCTAACCAAGTAGTAGCAGCGGAAACTATAGACGTTGGGTAATAATAGTAATGTAATTCTACAGTATAGGTAGCATCTGGAGTTGGGGCTAAAATAAAAGTATCATCATCAAAAAGAGCATAATATTTAGGGAGCCCAGTGGTAGAAGAATTGTTATACGCTTCCCGTATCCAGTTGACATCTTTATTAAGAAGATAGGAATAATTACTGCTACTGTTTAAAACCGCTAAAGAATACGGGGCTAAAAAATCAGAAGGGGTTTGCAAATAAGTATTGCTGGAAGTAGTAGTACCTGTAGAATTTTTCCGTAAATTAGGTATTTGTACTTCATTATATATACGTTGTTCAGCTTGTTTAATAATCTCATCAATATGAGTCACAAACGAAGTTTCAGTGTTTTCCGTATAATCTTTTATTGCTTGTACTAAATTTGTGTAATTCATTATCTATACCCGCCAAATAAGGACATAAGCCCGCCAAAACCACCATATCCCCCGTAACCCCCACCATACCCCATAGGTGACATACCATAACTATTTAATCCATAACTTCCGCCGTACCCCATAGGTGACATACCATAACCCCCGCCATACCCCATAGACGACATACCATAACCCCCACCATAATTTCCGCCATAACCACCGCCATAACCCATAGGTGACATACCATAACTACCTAATCCATAACCTCCAAAAGGAGACCTAAACTGTTGAGTAAAAAAGCTATAGGGGTTGTACTGTTGATACTGTGTTTGTTGAGGAGGTTGTACAGGTTCTTGTGGCGGCACAACAGGGGAAGTAGGCGTAGTAGGGGCAGCCCCCGTAGCTGATGGGGGTGGTGGTAAAGGTTGATCTATAATATCCATAACTACCCTATCTTAACTCTAACTGTGCCTACAGTCATATTAACCTTAGTGCTAGACGGCCCTTCAAAATCTACATTGCCATCCCCCACAGGATCAAACCCATATACCCCCCTACCAGAAATAGCTCCAGTAGGTCTAGGATTTTCTAACGCTTGTGGGTCACTTATCTTGTACCGACCTAAAAAATTTTGCGGTTGATCTGCGTCATATACATCTTTACCTACTCTGAGACCAGTTTTTACTCCAGCGTGATATTCATATTTTAGATCTTTTAACGGATAACGAAACCCCGTTTTATCACAGAATCCAAACGCCAATTTCCCAGAAGCATATTTAGACATAATTTAAATTATGCAAACCTATTGGAAGTTTTAGTACCTTTAGTAGCCGCGCCTACATAATTCATCTTCACAGTCTGGGTGTTAATCTTATTAGGATACCCTGCAAAGTTAGGCACAGGTACTTTTTTAGGTTGTCTATATTTATTTGGTGCTTTCATTATTTTCTCCTATATGGAACTAATGTTAGGAACGAATTGGACAGATGCTTTACTCCTGTCTTCATCCGCCGCCAAGGAAAACTGCTCCTCGTAAGCAGCTTTAAGAAGAGCCACTCGTTCGATGCCCACTTCAGGACGCTTGAGGGCCACATGGTAGGCCAAACCTGCAACAAGTGGAGGAATAAACCTGCTAGGGATATCGTATGTATTAGAGGCAGCATCACCAGCATCCTCAATACGCCGGATACGCCAATATACCAAGGTATAAGTAGATGCTGAATCGGGTGTGGGCCATAAAGTGACAGTAGGGGTTGCTTGGCGATCCACGTAGATTTGGACGGGTTTACCTTCGCTGTTTTTTGCGGTAAGTGTGGCATATGTAGACCCCGATATTCTTGAAAGTGATTGATCCGATTGAGAAGTTCCTGATCCTGTACGTATAACATGTTCTAATAAATCCACTGTATCTGCTGGAAGAGTATAAGTAGCTGTTCCTGCAGTAATAGCTTGAGTCCCACTAGCTACTGTCCACAGATTTAAACCTCTATTAGACCATTCAGCCGCCATAATATTTAAACTACGCCGAGCAGTACGCAAATCGTACCCACTACGCATTTCCAACCCGCACCGTTCAAATGCATCCTCGCATAATTCTGCTATATCTGGGCCAAAAGTCGCTGTTCCACTAGTCGCCATAACTTTCCTCTAAATACTTTTTAGCTTCATTTAATCGAGCCACATTATCATCAAAATGACCCAATCCTAAATTACATTTGCGACACAATAACCCTCGTATTTTTCCGGTCTTGTGGTCGTGGTCTATACACAACGAAGTATCAGTACCTTTTTTCTTGCATATTTTACACCTAAACTTTTGTTTTTCCAGTAAACTCCTAAAATATTCTGGAGTTATACCATGTCTCCTGCACTTACCTAATAAACTTTCGTGTTTCCTATTTAACTTCTTACGTATAGCAGTCTTACGAACTGCTCTTTTTTTATGCTCAGGATTACTAGCGTACCACTGTTTCCTATAACTATTATAACAATCTTTACAAATAGTACGTATGCCTATACTTCTATCCGACCTAGCCGGGAATTTATTTATAGGCTTTTTTATACTGCATTTACTACAAGTATAATGCTTAATCTACTTACCTTTTTTTCTACGTCCACGATTTAGTACTTTAGAAAGATACCCCTCTCCTAGTGCTCTAAGTATTACAGGATCTTTATTTGTCCCCCCCGCTGCAGCTCTAGCTGCTCTTTTCTTTTTAATTTCTTTTTTATATGCTTTTTCTGCTTCTCGCTGTTTATTTTTTCGTCTTGTTTCCGCTGCTTTTTTTTGAGGGGATCGTTGTTGTGGTACAAATTTTGTTTTCTCCCTCTGCTTTATCGGTTTTTTTCTTATAGCTTCTGTTCTTTTTCTTTCTTCTGTTATGTTTTTGTTCCTTTGTTTTTGTGCTTGCTCTGCCTTTCTTTTTCCTTGCTCTGCCTTTCTTTTTTCTGCTGCTCGTGCTTTCTTACTAATACGTAGGCGTTGTGCAGCTACATCAGACAGCGTTTTTTTCTTTTTTGTCTTTTTTGGTTTTGGTATTACGTATCTTTCGCCAATTTTTACCTCAGCCATTATCTTTTCCCTTTCTGCATCATGCGCCGAAATTCTCTTCGTTTTCTTGCGGCTGTATTAGATACAGTTTTTCGTCGTTTCTCAAGGGCTTCATTAAGCCGTTTATTTTGTGCTGCTCGTGCTTTCTTATAAGCTTCTGTTTTTGGAAGTGTATGTAATTTAGGTTTAACCGCTTTTTCTTTTTTTGACGGGGCTGGTTTAGGTTTAGCTAACTCAGTAGTGTATCTTTTACCCCGCCATGTAAATGTTTTAGCCTTTTGATTAACTCTTTTTTCATTAAACGCTTTTTTAAAAGACATCTTATCTAAGTCAGCTTGGGCTAAAATTTTCTTAACCCGATCTTGGGTCTTCTCTACTTTTGCTCGATTAGCTTCAATTCTTTTTGCAGTAGCTTCAGCCTCTTTATTTTTAGCTCGATATTTCTGAATTATTTTTTTACGTCTTTGTTGCTCTCCCCAAACGCCCTTTAAACTAGCACCAGTCTTCCTTTTTTCTGCTTCTATTTCCTTTAACCTGTTATTAGCCATTATTTTCTTCCTTTAACCATACGGCATCGGGTTTTACCTTTGACAGCAAGACCATCAACTTTACCGCCTTTGTTAAATTTAAGTATTGTGCTTCCCCTAGACATCCGACTTTGCGTTTGCTCCTGCTTTTTCTTTGTCTTGCTTTTCTTAACTTTTTTAACCCTCTGTGGTCTACGAGCCGTACCCCCCTCCTTCATAGCAGCCATAGGTTCCATAGATTCCATAGCATCCCGTTGTTTTTTCCTTTTATGCAGTCCCATAGCCATAGCCGCAGGGGATAACATAGCTAACGGGTTGTAGCCTTTTTCCCGTATCTTATCTACAGCCATTGCAGCGGGAGATAATTTCTTTAGCGAAAACGCCATTACTTTCTCCCTTTAACCATACGGCCTCTGGTTCTACCTCTAATAGCAAGACCATCAACTTTACCGCCTTTACTGTATTTCTTAATCATCTTTTTTCTACCACCGCCCATCTTTGTTTTTTTGGTTGTTGGGCCTTTCTTTAACGACTTCTTAAGTTTGTCTTGTTTATCCAACTCACGGTACCATCTTAGCATATCCCTTTCTTGCTCCGGGGTCATTCTAGGCAGACCAAGTACTGGGTAACTCATCTTTTCGGTGACTCCCCTTTTTTCTACTTTCTTCTTTTTTTTCTGCGCCTTATCCATTGGGGTTCCTTCCTCATACTCCCCACTTCCAGTACTTTCTAAAGCTCTGTTAATGATGGCTTTGTCTTCCGCCGTTAACTCTCTAGGCTTCTTTTTAACTGGGCCCCCCGTTGCAAATGATGATCTTTTACCTTCTACTACTTGCCTCTGTTGTTTTTTTCTTTTCTTCTTTTCTTTTTCAGTTCTCATACTCATGTTAAGTACCCCTTATTTTTCCAATTAAACCCTGCACTGTTTTAGTTTCCCATATTCGGATTGCAAACCATATAATAGTAAAAAGCCCAACCAGTGCCTGTATATAACCAAAGAAAACCCCGACACCCACAGTAGCCGAAACACCATCTACAACATTTTTTAGAGCTTCAGGGTTATCTTCCATAATAATTACCTATTGGCTATATACATTGTTACTTCAAAACCAAAACGAACTTCAGTGTATTCAGGTTTATGCCACATAACGCTTCTCCTTCTTTTTTATTTTACCTTTCTTTGCTTTGGCGAATTTCTGTGCCGCTGCAAGTCCAGTTTTAGTGTATGGAAAATGTTTAGACTTCTGTTTACCTTTGCTATCAGTATAAGTAACTTTAGGCATTCAAACTCCCTATGCGTAATAAAATGTCATCATGTCAATAGTTCCAATGGTGTATTGAACCGACATACCACTAGCGAATAAAATCCCTGCAGGTAAATAATAATCTTCAGTAGTGTTATCTGTGCCAATCGTTCTAGCTTTAAACAAAACAGTACCCGAATCAGGTGTTCCATCATAAAACTGGATAACCCCGGCTGTACCGCCAGAAACAATAGACATCCCCTGCAATCTTGTTCTCCCGCCAAATATAGCTTGTGATGCAGATGCTGTAGAACCAACTTTTAAATTAGCAGCAAATTGAGCAGAGCTTGTTACAGAAGTGATTGTTTTAAAATACTTGGTTCCAGCTACCGCTTCTGCTGAACCTGTAGATGTAATAACTTCAGTTAGGGCATCACCAAAAACGTCCGTTCCTACAATAGTGTTCGTTTTACCGTTATCGCCCGTACCTGTAGTTGTTACATTCAAAATCCTTGCGCCACCTGAAGCAAAAGAACTGTTAGCTATCGTAGCACTAGTATTTGGTCTAGCAGCGGTAACAATAAAATCATCATCCGCAGCTACTTCATCACTAATGGTGATAGCTTTTACATCATTTAGTATCCCCATAAAATATTCTCCAAATCAAAGGGAGGGGCAAAACCCCTCCTGATTAATTACTGTATGTTCATCCAGATTAGAGAATATTCCGTATTGGCATTAACCGCCATAACCTCTCCAATTTCCGTGAGTACATTATCCGTTGCCGGAGCAACACCACCATCTGTACCACCAGAGCGAACAGCAATATTACCAAGTACCAATGTACCTACTGTAAGCAAGGCTTGAGGGCCAGATACAGTAAACCATCCATAGTAATCTGCGGTCATATCAATAACCGTAGCACCCATAACAGCCCCTGTTTCAGTAGCTGGAGCGATAACCATCCCTGAATATGGGTTATGAATCAACGATAACTGGGAACTCGTAGTCAGTGCTGTTGCTAGAGCATCATAGGTTGTAATAACGACACTTGGGTCATCCGAATGGTCATGAGCAGGGTTGGATTTAACCCTCATTGTCTGCCCTTCACCATTCACATCATTTACCCACAGATACCCGTCAGCATATTCATTTAAAGTCAGATCATTTCCACCTGTCTCAACAGAAATAGCAGTTTCACCTGCACTAACGGCTGCAGTAGCAGTCATATTCAAGTGGTTAGAGTCTTGGGCTTGGTGCTGAACCAACTTTCCTGCAGTAACAGCAGTGCCGCCAAGCAGACCATAACGATAGACATTGTTACCGTAAATAAGCTTAGTTCCTAATGGGAATAATTGAGTCGAGCTTTCAGCCCAAGGGTTTGCAGTTCCGTACTGAGAACCACCTTTTCCAATAACAAGATCGGAAGGGCCATAGCCTGTAGCTGCTGCATATTGTAAATGCCCACCAGCAGTAGTGTAAAGATTACCAGAAGAGTTCATTACTGCTTTATCTGTATAAACTCCAGTAGTAGCGTTTTTTGAAACTGTTTTAAAACCGTTTTCGGAGCGCACTGCTCCATTAAATGTAGTATTAGCCATATAAATCTCCTGTCTCGGCTAGTGTCAGCTTTCGCTGTCAGAAGTAAAAAAGTAAGGGGGGAGTATTATCCCCCCATTACCCTACTATATTAATCGGCTCCCGGCGAACCAAACATTCCAAGTGGATCACTCCACCCAAAACTGTAACGCTCACGAGCTTTATAACGAGCATTGCCTGTATCGAAGTCCCCGTCCATAGACGTTTGCATCGGAGTACGGACAAAATGCTTTAGACCATTAGGTACATCAGTTGTTAAGAACCAAGCATCCGTATCAGTCAGGAAGTGGTTAACTGCGTACCCATTTGGTACAGCACTCATATTGTTGATAGCGTTAATATCGTTATCAGCAGTTCCTACTCGATTTGTAGAATCAAGCAATCTAGTAGCAACAAATTGAAGTGCTGGAGGAACAATCATCTTCATGGGGCGAGCAGCGATAAGCAGATCTCGCTCATCAACCCAACCAGCAATCGTAATGATTGCATTTTCCAATGAAGTTTCATTTAGGTCAGCGGCTGTAGAAGGCTCGTTTGAGTTAGTACCCCCAGAAACTAATGGGTGTGCTGTTGAAAACAACTCAAGTCCATCACCACCAGTGTAGCTACTACTAAATCCATTATTCAGGACATTAGCAGCTTTTACCTGTTTGGTGTAAGCCATAGCACGGGCAAGTGCCTTTGTATAACGGCTTGATAGGCTGTCATACAGGTTATCTTCAATCGCTTCTTCAGTGACTGAAAAACCAAGTGCAATGGTTTCATGGTTGTAACGAGCAGTCCAAGCTTCTTGTGCATTGTCATACGCAATAGCCGAACCTTCGTCTTTGACTGGAGCAGCACTGAAACCTGAAAGCTTGACTTCCTCTTCAAATGCTCTATCTGAGGACTCTTGCTCGAAGATGTCTTTGTGCTCTTCGCCATATTTTTCATACTCCAAACCAAACAGAGCATTAAGCCCCGGCAGGAGTTCTTTAAGTAGTTGTGCTCTTGAAATAGCCATTATTTATTACTCCTTATATACCAATGGGGTTGTGATAAAAATGACCACCCGTAGTGGTATTAGGTGTGCCTTCAGCATTATACGGCGCATTCCATTTAACGATTACTTCTGTGTAATTACCAGAAGTATCAGTTGTTTCTGGAACAACATCAACAATCCGTAATGGCAAAGACAAAGTGGTAGCAATACTACCGCTTGTCAAAGCAATCTTAGATTGCCCTGTAGTTGCACTCCCTGCATTTTGAATGATGGAAGCATTATTACCGATACAAGTTACAGCAATACCTGCGACTGTAGTAGTAGCAGAACAAGACACAATCTTAAATAAAGCGTCAGGGTCGTCTACAACATAAGCCTCTATATCTGAAGCTGCTGTATCTGCTGGAAAGTATTTTTTAAATACCTTTTGGTTCGAGTTAGGATCTGTATACGTACAACCCATAAATACTCCAACTGGGGTAGCCGTTGTAGTGCCAGTATCTTTTTCAATACCGCCAGCCGCAACTCGCTTTACTACATCACCAGAGAAAATACTTGTGTTGTAAGCAGAAGCGATCTTCATATGCCGAACTGCTCCAGCATAATTCTGACCGCCAATTAGACCTATCGGAACCATCCCGTAAGGGGCTGAAACTGATGGATAAGCCATGATTAAAAATCTCCAAAAAAATTACTTAGAACCACGGGATACCGTTGTACGCTTTTCACTAAATAAAGGCATACGAGGGTTGTTTTCCCGCATAAAATTATTATCTACTGATTCCGCCTGTTGCTTATTAAGTTTACTGTAATATTCATTACGACTATCAGCAATTTCAGATGGAATCTTACAAAGCATTAGACCGCCATTTTCAATGTTGCCTGACTTATTTACATTAGAAACAAGCCCATACTCAGCAACGAGTTCAGGATGATCTTCTGCTTTAACAGGCTCCCATCCTTCACGGAGTCTCATGGAAACATTGCGAGGGTCATCTTGCCCTAGTATAGCTACTCTTACCCATCTAAAAGAAAAACCTTCTTCCGGTTTGGGATCAGGTAATTGTGTAGGGGGAGTCCAAGTCTTTGCACGAGCTTTTTTATCTCGTGTATTTAATTCTCTATTTAAACGATTAGCCATCTTCTATCTCCTATTTAATTGAGCTACTTGTTTAGCGTATTCCTCGATTGGTACACCTAGCCTTTTAGCCAGAGCCACTTGAGTTTGAGTCAATGTAATTTTCTTAGAAGACGGATTCCGCCTCACAGGGGCAACGACATTAGCAGAAGTGCTTTGCCGAGATGGAGTAGTTTCATCTATATCAGTCTCTAAATCCGAATTATTAGATTCAAAGCGATCAGGAAACAACTCTCTAAGTCTGGTATTTATCCTGTCATAATATTTATCCGAACGAGGATCAACACCATTTTCAACTAATTGTTCATGCAGCCCATACGCTAGGGCAGTCATTTCTTTATCTTTCCCAAACCAAGCATTCTCTTTAAACCATGCGTCGGCTTTTGCATCGGGCCTAGGAATAGCGTTTTCAGTATTATATACATTATTACTTTGTTCTTGCAAAGTATTTTCAGCCTTTACAGAATGTTGTGGCGCATAACTATTCCATTTATCCTGATTTACAGTAGCAGAAGCTATTTGAGTTTGAGCGTCTACTAGCCTATCAGAATCACCGTCTTCGTATGCTTTTTTATACTGGGCTTTAGCCGCTGCTAACTCCGCTTCAGCTCTAGCCTTAGCTTCTTCCACCAAAACATTTTCGCCTTTTGACAGGTTCTCTTTAAGTTTTTTATTTTCTAACTGTATGGATTTAGCATATTTATAAGCTTCTGAAGCTTCTCGCTCCTTAGCTTCCTTATTTCGCCGTTCATCATGATAGGCTTTTTTAAGTTTATCTATGCGTTTTTGAACTTTATCGCTGTAATCCTCCAATTCATCCGCAGAAGGCTCAGGACTATCGTTCGGTTTCAAAGGCTCTTTCCCTCTATCTTCTTCGGGAATGTCGTTAACAATTTCTATTTCTAAATCAGAAGACTTTTTAGCGACTTGTTTTGATTCAGAACTCGTGTCAACTTCTTGTGAGGAACCCGTGTCAACTTCCTGATCTGTGTCAAGTAATTTCTTTAATCTAGCCATAATTAACTCCTAGTTTGCTCGTGAAAAACCACGAGGATCGGCAACGACACCTTCAATACTGTCGTCGTTTATCATACGAAATTCTTCTCCGTCTATATGCATACGAGTACCAGAGTAAGAACGCATTACTATAAAATCACCTTTTTCGCACCAAGGCCCAGAAGGAAACTTCTCTTTATCCTTATAAGCATCTGGCCCCACCTCTACAACAAAACCTATATTGGCGGCAGTGGCTTCCCGTTCTACTACAGCATCGGGCTTAATAATACCTCCAGCGGTTTTTTCTTCTATTTTAGGTAAGGTAACCAACAACTTATACCCTATAGGTTTAGGTAATCTTAATGATTTGTCTTTCAATTTTTCAACTTCTTTGATGGTTTTATCTACATCAATAGCCCCAATAGCACTATTCATATTACTCCTCAGATTTTTTAGCAGCATCAATAATGTCCAAGAAAGCCCTTTCAGCTATAGCTAGACCTTCTATTACCCCCACCAGATGCCGATAGTGAGAGAAATCCGTTGCACCGCCAGCAGAAACTGTATCGGCGTATTCATTCATTAATTTGCGTATCTCTTTTTTGTATACGTCCTCAAAACTAAGCATTAAACCCTACCTTTCTTGTCGGTTTCAGTAAGCTCTTTCGCTACCTGTAACCCTATTTTCACTCCCTCTGCTTTTTGTTTCGCAGTTAAATCTTTCTCCTGTTTACTTAACTCTACACCAAGTTTAGCACCTTCAATCTGCTTCTCAGCTTCAATCTCTTCATTTTTAAGTACAGCATCCATCATATCCTTAGAAGTTTTACGTTGTACTTCAGCTTGTTTAATCTGAAGTTCTTGCTGCTGCATTTGAATAAGTGGATCTTGCGCTCGTTGTTCTGCTTGTTGTTGAGCTTGGTTAGCCGTTGATTGCTCCTGTACTTGCTGCGAAGCTTGCGCCATTAACTGCGACAATTGAACTTCTACGTCCTCCGGTAGTGCTTCATCCGGTGCTGGCAACGGTACGCCCATCTGTTTCTCAACTTCTGCCCTGTATTGCATAGCCATGTGATCTGCTATATGTGCAGCTAAAGACCCCTGAACCGTTTTTGCCATAGGACTTTGCTGTATTAACTCAATAATCTGAGGATTCTGAGCGGCTGACATATGTGTTTGGATATGAGCTGTATGATCCTGATACAAAAAGGCTTTTACGGGTTTACCTGTAAGCATAGCCATATTCTCGCTTACTGGATCTTTTGGAGTCATATCATCTTCAGTAGGCACAAGTTTAGTTGCGTCCTTAATTCCCAAAGTCTGCAACATATCTTGATGAAGTCTAGGTAGGTCATATAACTGAGGGGCTTGCGCTGCTAACTGTAAAGCAGCTTGATACTGCACAACCCGCATAGACAAAGTAGAAGCGTTTGGATCACTTACAGGTAATATCTCTACTTCCTTATAGTCCTGTTGTTTCACAGGAACATCGCCTTCTACCTCATACTCATAGGTCTCCGGTGTATGGTCACTAATAATATCTTTAAGCAGCCTAAACTCCATTTTCATAGAGTTATGCATACGAGCCTGTACAGCACTCATAACCTTTAGCATTCTTTCTAAAATAGCCAAAGTTGTACCTACAGGAGCTTCAGAATTAAGATCAACCGACTTAAAATCAGATATAGCCGCCATTGAACGACCTTGGTCTACAATGTTCTGAAACAAAGCAAGCAACGTCTGGGAAGGCTCTTTATAGGGTAAAAAAGCTATATTATCCAATATTTTGCCACCGGGGACATCTACATCACGAAACTCTCCGGGTGTTATAGGAGAATCATCCCCTTTGATCCGCAACCCTCTACTTTTAAGTCCACCGGGTAAATTATTTAAAGTACCTGCATCTACAAGCTGGCGTAATAAAGAAGTACCAGACTTAGCGTGGCCCCCAAGTAGATGGATAAGGCCAAAACCATAAAAACCAAAGCCCGGAATATATGTATAGCACACGAAATGATTACGTTTCCGGCGAAGCTTATCATCTTGTTCCCAATTTCGATAAATAGACAGGATTTGCAGGGAAGAACGGTCTATAGTTACCACGTAAGGTAGGGCTATCTGATTCTCATCCTCCCCAAGATCATACTCTACATGCATCTCAAGAAGTTCATATCTATTATCTTCGGTTACATCTACACCTGTAGTTTCATCTTTTTTACGTTGAATGTCAGTACGTAAAAAACCCGGCTCACCAAGATCAATATCCCTATAAAACCCATTTACCTGCAAAAACTTAATTTCGTTTTCGCTTTTTCTCATTACATGCGTAGCACGGGAACAGGTAGATATATCCGAAGTACCATAAGAAACAACAAAATCTTCAGCAGGAATAAATACAGCACATTGCCTTCCTAATGCCGGGTCATAATATACTTTCTTAAACGCAGAACCAGCTAAAGCTAAATTCCACAACATACGTTCGTGTTCAGGGCGATACTCTGTCATTTCATCAGTAAGACGATAATTCAAATCATCCCTTACCCGTGCAGCAATTTTTTCCTTTTCTTTCGTACTTTTTCCTAAAATTTTAGCCTTTACAGGGCCAGCAGCGGGAAATGTTTCTGTAATAGCTTCAGATTGAAATCGAACCACAGCCTCAGACAATAAAGGGTGGTATACCCCACAAGCCCCATCCCAAGGCTCTGTCCTATCTTCTATTTTAAGTCCTAGTAAATCCAACCCATCTTCAAAAGTCCTTTTCCATTCTTTACGGCTATCATCATCTGCGCTAAACAACCCTACTAATTCCTCCGAAAGGGTACTAAGCTCATCTTCCTCTATTGTTTCCGCTAAATTTTCCCCAAAATCCCCCGCAAACTGATCTTCGTCTTCTTTACCAACGGTAACTTCCACACCACCGTCATCCAGTATAGAAATATCAACTATCTCCTCCGGGGCTTTCCCTTTTGGTTTAAGGGGTACTTCCACTCCTACAGCAATAGCCTTATCAATCGCCATGACGCTTTCCTTTATAAATATCTAATTGTGCTTCTAAAACCCGAACACGAGATTCTAACTCCCTGATCTGTTTTTCTTTTTTAATTACTGCTTCCCCCTGCATTTGTATACGTTCATCCCTGTCTTTTAATTTCTGCGTGAAAGAACTATATAAAGCATAATGTTCACTATATCGCTCCCGAAAATCATCATTCATCGCATCAATAAGTTGTTGAGATCTCTCCTTAGTAAATTCCCAAAAATCTTCTAGTTCCCCGTTTCCCGTAGCCATTACATTCTCCTAGTAAAAAGCTCTCTTACGTTTAAAGGTGTATAACACATCGTCTTCTTCGTCACTACCTAATCGAATAAATCCGCCTTGCCTAAATCTTAAAAGTGCTTGGGTTGTCGAATCTACATAATCATCGTGCTCACCCGCAGGGAAAGATGCCGCTTCTTCAATAACCTCTTCTGCCCAACGAGTAGCAGGAGCCCACACTGCACCGGAAGCAAATAAATCAGTAACAGCGTTAACTCTGGCAATTTTATCATTACCTCTGGTCGGGGTATATTCAGAAACCGGAACTCCCATCGCCCTTAACTCAAATACAAGCGGAGCCCCCGCTGCTTTAGCCTCAACAATTAACGCATCAGGTTCCCAGTCCGCATAATATTCCTGTGCGGTCACCTTTAATTCAGGAAACTCCATTCTACGCCTAAACGCATCTAATAAAATAATGTTTGTAGTGAGTTTTCCTGTTTCTTTATCCTCTCGATCAAACACCCCCCAAGTAGTACAAGCCGAATAGTCAGCTTTATTATGCTTCATAAATGCTGTATCCCATGACTGAATAATAAAATCACAGGGCGGTGGTCTATCATCTTCCCAAACCTGCCACCATTCACGTTTAATAAGAGCCCCTTCCTCTGACGTAGGGCTTTGTTGGTACTGCGCCTGCCATTTTGACACCGGAAGTTGAGTTTTAAGGGTGTTTAACTCCTCAAAAGACCAAAATTCGGGCCAAAGCGATTTACCAGACGGTAAAATAGCAGGGAATTCAATAACTTTCCACTCATCTCCCCCATATTTAGCACTTGCCCGTACAACCTGCCCCGTTAAATCCCGTTTTGACCACCTTGTCATTACGACAACAATGGCTCCCCCCGGTTGTAAACGCTGTCTTGGGCCAGATGTGTACCACTCATAAACTTTATCGTAAACTTCGGGGCTTGTTTCTGCTATTACAGCCTCTTGTTCCGAGTGCGGGTCATCAATTATCAACAGATCAGCACCTTTACCCGTTACAGCACCGCCTACACCAATAGCAAAGTACTCCCCACTACTGCTCGTGCTCCATCTACCCGCCGCTTTTGAGTCTACCTGAAGGTTAACCCCCCCAAATATAGAAGAAAACTGCTCACTACCCACTAAATTTCGCACTTTACGACCAAAACCCACGGCTAACTCGGCTGTATGAGAGGTCTGTATAACTTTTTTGTTGGGAAACCGCCCTAAATACCAAGCAGGTAGTAAATAAGACGCAAATTCAGATTTTGTGTGACGAGGGGGCATATTTATAATTAAACGCTTTAGTTTCCCCGCAGCTACATCTTCAAATGCCCTAGCCATCTTCGCATGATGCCGCCCTGAAATAAAATCAGGCCACATTTCCCGTACAAAAGAAAGAAAATCAGTCCTAGCTTTAGTCTGCCCCCTACGCTCAAGTAGTTCTAAAAGCTCAATCTTATCTTTAACCGATAAAGACTGAATGGTTTTATGTATTTCGTTCTTATCAGGTGTTTGAAGGTTCAGCATTAGTTTCTTCTATAACTTCTTCTATAACCTCTTGCACTTCTTCATCAAGTTTTGTTACTTCCCCGTCAATAGAATTTTCAGCTAAAAGTAAATGCAGTTTTTCTTCCAATATTTTATCAAGGTCTTCCTCTTTATAGTTTTTGTGTATTACTTCCTTCTTCTCTACAAATAACCCTACTTCCCCAATCTTACCTAATAACTCTAACGCCTTTATACGAGTGCGCCCATCATCATTATCCGCCTCCTCCAACAACTTAGTTGTAACAAACGCCCTAACTTCTTCAGGGGTGTTTAACGGGTTAAGCCCAGTCTGCCTTGCATATTTAATAGGATTGGAATCTGCTAGATCTATCATCACGTTCTCAGAAGTAAACGAATCGCAAACAGACTGCAAAAGAGGCTCTATCTTGGAGAACTCCTCATGAGTGTAGTCAACCGCTAAGGGTATTCCTGCTGATTCTGTAAGTATAAGTGGCACGGGGATATTTTTATATAAAATACAATAAGTTGTCAATAGCCGCCTAACCGGTTACACGTCATTAAAAAAGAAATCCTAACCCAAAAAGAAGAAATCCTAATTACCAAGGAGCACTTAAATCTTCTTTTTAGATACCTGTTTAGCCGCCTAACCGGTTACACGTCATTAAAAAAGAAATCCTAACCCAAAAAAAGAAATCCTAACCCAAAAAAAGAAATCCTAATTACCAAGGAGCACTTAAATCTTTTTTTTAGATACCTGTTTAGCCGTTTTAAATCAATAAGTTACAAAGGTTCTATGGGGTCAACGGATTTCACATCAAAAAGCGTTAAAAATATTGGCGTTTTCTCCCCCATATAACTCCCCAGAATATTAAACTCAAAATATTCAACAGCTTCTTTATAAGTCATGTCTTTGCAAAGTTGTTTTAGGATCAGCTCCTTATCATAAGCCACTACGGGCTCCATTTCTATACGCTCGGCGACTCCGGCAATAGCGCAATCAAAATCTTTTGCCGGGTCTAAAAACAACAACTCTTCGTCCCCCCACACCTCAACCAATTGCTTTCTTTTCACATATCCTCCTTTAATTTAAAAAGTACTCATACAAGATTCAAAATAGTCAATACGCTGCAGGACAGGATCTCGGTTTAAATTATGAACTTGGCACTTTAGTCCCTCTAAAAATTTAAGCTGATCCGGGGTCTCCGTCCCCGACAAATACATCCGTGGTATTTGTGGAATACAATTAAGCACTTTCTTTCCCCCTATATATTGTACCTGTTTCCACTCGTTAATGCGTTTCCAATGCATGATATACATAGACAGCAAAGACTCATATACACATTTCTGGGTATGGGCTTCCAAAACTTCTTCGTCTACCATATAACAATCTTTTAAATTGCAGTACAAAAGCTCTTCGGAAAAAGCGGTAGAGACGCCTAACCGGTTACACGTCAGTAAAAGATATAAGAATAAAACTAACAAAGGACTAAACCGTAACATCGACAAAACGCCCTTTCCGAAACTCTACATACTCTTGCGAAGTCATTAAAACAGATTCAGGATTAGGGCGGTTCCGAAAAGATTCATTCTGCAGATGGTTTATTTCAGAAACCTTAGTGACCTTTGCCCAATAGTCAAGCCTATTCCGCCATAGAAAAAGAGAAATATCATGCGGTGAAGGAAGAGCCGCACCCGCAGGTTGCAGTGGCATTGGGATTCTTTATCGTAAAAAACGCTCCGCCCACCCCTTTGTTTTCAAAATCTATACTCGCTCCTTGCAAGTACTGATAGCTCATAGGGTCAACAACCAGCGTTACATCATTAGTATTCACCGCAGTATCGTCTTCATTTACAACCTCATCAAACTCAAACCCATATCGAAAACCAGAGCACCCGCCGCCCTCTACGAACACACGGAGCTTTAGGTTAGGGTTATTCTCCTCTGCAATCAAGGACTTAACTTTATCTGCGGCGTTTGAAGTAAAAGTTATTATTTCCATAAAAAATATTATACCGCATAGGGGAGGTAAAAAATAAGTGACGGGGGGGTTTTTGCGCTTAAATCTGGGAATTATTTGAGCAAATTAATATATGTATATAAGTTGTCAGCGAAGCCCTCAAAAAGGGGGGGTGGGGGTAGAGGGTTAGATAGTAAGCGATGCCAGTAAGATGCTAGTACTGGCGAAGCCAGTTCCTTATGAAGCTAGTTCTTTTAAGATGCTAGTACTGGCGAAGCCAGTTCCTTATGAAGCCAGTTTAAATGAGAATGGTTCTCATCTTTACCATAACCTATTGATTCTAAACAAGTTTTCACCCACCAGGCTTTTTTATCGTTTAAAATCAAGGACTTAGCGAGGTAATATTAGTTTCAAATGAAACTATTTATTTTTTAATTCATTGATAACTTATTGATTTATAAGGAAATTATATTTCAAAAAAGGCTTGACGAGGCGGGGTAATGTGCTACAATTTAATCTTCAACTAATCAACGAAAGGAGCTATAAACATGAATGAAAACCTTAAACAAGCACAAGCGGTATTGGATAAGCTATATATCGACGAGGGTTTTAAGTCTAGAGTGTTGGCAAGCGGAAAGGGTAAGCTGTGGCAAGAAGCAGCTAAAATTATGGCTTATGATTTTTTAGAAGACACTTACCATAACACCTACGTAGCAATTCGTACATGGTTAACCGAGGGATCAACAACAAAATCGGCGGAAGCGATCCAAGATATATTTTTAGGCAAGAACCCAGAAAAGCGGGCGGATTATTGGGTCATGGCGGTGTATAAGAATTTCGCGCATCGTTGGTTTAATAATTTCCGAACGACAGAGCTATCGGATGAGATGCAAGCGGAATTAAAAGATCCAAACTTGACACCAGAGCAGCTTCTGGAAGTTGAGGAAATTTGGAACAAACTCAGCGAAAAGCACCAAAAAATTCTAGCAGGTGACGGAAAAGACTCGGAGGAAATGGTAAACAATACCGCAGAATATAAAAGAAGATGGCGAGATTTAAAAGAAGTCGAAGCAGCAATCACAAAATGCGGAATCAAAGTAACTAAGAGAAAGCCCAGAGTAATCAGCTATAAAAAGTTTACAGGCAAAGCACTCAAAAGAAACCTACCATCTCATAGCGATGTGACAATAACCAACCATTTCGGGAATCGTAAAATAATAAAAGTAGCATAGCCAAAAATCAAAGGCCGAGAAATCGGTCTTTGAAACC
>Ga0080013_1000762_pt2 | contig 28254 bp, 18 predicted proteins | sample ETNvirenome_6_85_FD_69236 | JGI IMG/M metagenome (GOLD analysis project Ga0080013, IMG submission 69236) | Marine viral communities from the Pacific Ocean - ETNP_6_85 (SPADES assembly) (version 2) | ecosystem: Environmental > Aquatic > Marine > Oceanic | place: Pacific Ocean | collected 2013-06-19 | reverse complement strand
TCCACAAGACTCAAGAGAAAAAACATATATCCAGTCTGGGGAGAGCCCATGCTAAGTTGGTCAATTCGAGCATGTCAGGCTTCGAAGCATATAACCGATATATATGTGTCGACAGAAGATGAAGAAATCTTGAAAGTCGCAGAAGACCATGGCGCCAAGGCAATAGAAAGACCACCAGAGTTGGCAGACAATTTTACATTTAAACAATATGCTATAATTCATGCCGTTGAAAGCTTGACATATAAGCCAGATTATGTTATATCTGTACAGGCGAATTCTCCGGAAATGAGTGCAGTCGATTTGGATAACGCAATTGAAAAATTTCTTAAACACAACAGGAGCGAGATATTTTCAGTTGATGAAAACTTAATTCAGAATGCTGCATTTAGAATAATGAAGTATGAATATGTTTTTCAAAAGTCACTGAGCACTTGTTGCGGAGTTTATGTTACAGATTATATTGATGTCCACACGCTAGAAGATGTAGAGATGCTTGAGTCTCAAAGGTCGCCAAGCAAACACTATGGAGAAGAAAATGTTTAGAAAAAAAGGAAGAGTAGGTATCGTTTCAGAAATACATCCGCAACACGGCGGAGACATGTCAACACTTAAGGTAATGATAATGCAGTCTCATATGGCCGGCGCGGACGCAGTAAAGCTTCAGCTTTATTCGTCACAGGCGCTGTTTGGGGATGATAGAAAAAAGCACATGGAAATAAGTTTTGACGAACTTAATGAAATCAAGGAGTATGCGGATCTTTTTGGCATTGATGTTTTTGCTTCTGCGTTCGACGAAGAGAGAATTGAATGGTGCGAGTCGTTAGGATTTAAATATCATAAAATTGCGAGCCGCATGGCGCCAAATAAAGAGTTTTGTGAGAAAGTTATTAAGCTTGGAAAGCCAACGCTCATTTCAACCAGAGGCGACAAGCCCTACAAGGCTGATAACTTGGAATATCTCTATTGCGTACCAGAATATCCGACAGTACTTGGGAACATCAATATGCCATCAAAATTTGAAAAAGAAGAAAGCATGGGGTACAGCGACCATTCTTTGGGCATTACAGCATGCCAAGTGGCTATTGCGAGGGGCGCCAAAATCGTTGAAAAGCATTTTACTCTTTCAAAAAACCTACAAAACCCTGATGAGAGGGGCCACCAAGGCGGCATGACATACGAAGATCTGCTGCAATTAAGGAGGTTCGCTGACGAATGCATGTTAATAAAGTAAAAAAAGCTGTAGCTCCGAGCCAATTGGTGATTGAGCCTTATAAATATTATACACACGCTGGAGAGATCATATACTCTCACGGCAACAAATATCTTCATCTGGACGAGAAAGGTAGAGAGATTTATAGGAGCAAAAAATTTGATATCAATGATATGCTGGCTGAAGAGGCAGATTATGAATACCTCTTCCGTGCCATGGTGGCAGAATCAGACAACAACTATGAAGAAGATCTAGATGAGCTTTTGAAGATCACAAAAAAAGAACCCATTGTTGTGGGTGGCTGCGGCAGAAGCGGAACAACGCTCCTTTTGTCCATACTGGGCTCGCATAGTTCTATCGGCGCCTTCGATGAAGAACTTTATTGTTTTTATCCTGGTCCATATAGAATAAAAAGGTTGATTAATGCTATTAAGGATTCTGGTTTCGAAAACAAGAGATGGTGCGAAAAAACACCTAAAAACATAAAAATCTTTGGAAATTTGTTGCACATATTCAAAAAACATGTTAAGTTAATACATGTAGTTAGAGATGGTCGTGATGTAATAACATCGGTACATCCTGCTCATCCTGGGAGATATTGGGTGCCAACTCAAAGATGGATTGAAGATGTTGAGGCTGGTTTGGAATGTGATGAACATATTCATCGTGTGAGGTATGAGGATATTGTTTTAAATACCGAGAGTGCTCTCCGGAGCTTGTGTGACTTTATTGAAGAGCCGTTTGAAAAAGAGATGTTAGATTATGTTTCGAAAACTTCTGTTCTAAAGAATATCGCATGGGAAGGAAAGGCACTGCCAATACATGCAAATAAAATAGGCAAATGGAAGAGACCAGAGCACGCAAAGGTCGTTGAGGAATTTATGAATAACAAAAAAGCGGTTAACCTCTTGCAAACACTGGGATATAAAGTATGACAAACCCAGATGTATCCATTGTAATAACGAACTATAACTATGGAAAATATTTGCCTCGTTGTTTGAGAAGCTGTTTGTCTCAAAAAAATGTAAATTATGAAGTCATTCTAGTTGATGACGGCAGCATAGACAACTCTTCGGAAGAAGTCAAACCATTTTTAGATGATATTAAATTTATACAAACACCATCAAATGTGGGCGTTGCAGAGGCCTCCAATATTGGAATAAGGGCTGCAAAAGGGCAATTTGTAATAAGAGTTGACGCAGATGACTATGTTAATGCAGACATGTGTTTTATCATGATGAAGTATTTGTTGGCAAATCACGATGCCTTTTGCGTTTCCTGTGATTATGTTTTGGTAGACGAACACGAAAACATGTTAGAGAGAAAATATGCAGAAAATGATAATGTCTCTTGCGGAATAATGTACCGTCGAGATCTACTAGTAGAGTTCGGAGGATACAATCCGGAGATGAGACACAGAGAAGAAGAAGAACTTAGAAAAAGATTGGGGGAGTTTTACAACATTCACCATCTTAGGATGCCATTTTATAGATATAGAATGCACAACAACAATAAAACAAAAGAACCTGAATATCAGGATTGGAGAATATAAGTGATAGCTGTCGCAAAAGAATCTGATGAATTTCCGGGCTGCTATGATACCATCGGGCCCGATAAGGTTTATAATTTTGTTCATATGCCCAAGTGCGCAGGAACTTATATAGAAAAGTTTATTCAACAAAATCTAAAGACTGGCTGGCTAGCCGCCCTTAATCCGCTCCCCCACGCATCAATTGATAGCACATCTGGATACGCAGTGAAATATCATTATCAAATGCCATTTTTGGATGGCGCGTCTGAAGCCGGCAAAGTCGCACAGGGGAAGCCCGTCGCTCTGATCCGTTGTGTTCTTGTTAGAAATCCGATTGAATGGTATGACAGCTATTACTATTATAAAAAAGAATATTCTGATAGGAAGAATTTCAGCGAACAAAGACTTGAACCGATTTATTGTGGGTTTGACTCCTATGAGGAAACTCTTGAAAACAGCTTCAGAGAATCGTGGATAAAATATATAAGCTTTAGTTGTTTACAAGGTGGCTTCAACCCTTCTGCTTGGATGCGGGCGTTTGATATTGGTTTTTATTCTGCTTGGTTCCTTTATTTGACTACTGACCATGCTGAAATATTTAAAAGAGAGGGAAATAAAAACCTTGAAGATTTTAAACAATACTTTCACCACGATACAAATGTAGCCACGCTGTCGAAAGAACTTAATTTAGATAACCTTCTTAAAGGAAATTTCCCTTTCATAAAGAAAGAGGCCACCGCAGTTAAAAGGCAAAGAGTCACAAGCTACCCAGAAAATTATATATCTTGCCGAGATATACTTTCGCAAAATGATGATTTAAGAGAGAAATTTATATACAAAGAGAGATATGTGTTAAGCCTTTTTCCTGATTTGGAGATATAAAAATGAACAACAAAACAAAAAAACCAGAATACAATACTTGGAGGATATAATGGAGAATTTTACATTTGTACCAAAACAAAAAATGTGGTATGATGATTTGTGTGAATATTATAATGTAACACCAGAGCGGGCCCTACAGCTTGGATCCAGATCTGGTGGCAGGAAACCAAGCTTGCCGGGATCTGACACATGCAGCCCAGTTTCCGGAATGACATGGGAGGACTTGTGGGACGCCAACCCGCGGGAAACTTTAGAACAAAAAATGGCATTCTACAAAGAGATTGGTTCATGGCAATCTTTTCGACAGTGTGTTTACAGGAAAGACTTTGATTACGGAATTCTTTTTAGGGCATGCCCATCGGGTGGACATATTTTAGAGTATGGGTGCGGCGTCGCGCCGCTGGTTAACTACTTCGCCGATATACATGGGGATAATCATGGATATAAATTTTCTCTTGTTGAGGTCGACAGCGAGCACTATGAGTTTGCCAAATGGCGCCTTAATAAAAAGGCCCCCAAAACAGAATTTAAGTTTTATGAGCCGACACACGAGAATCCTGTACCGGATTTTGGCGACGATACTTTTGATCTTGTGGTCATAATGGATGTTTTGGAGCACCTTCCAAATCCATATGATGTAATGAAGGAGATTATGACGAGACTCAATGATGGAGCTATATTGGTTGATACTTGGATTGATCACGATCATGATGACATTGGATATTCAGATCTTCAAGAGGCAGCCGACCAACGGGTCGAGACCATCGCGATGATGAGAAAAAGTCTTCATTTGATATCGCCACCTGACCAGCCAATTAAAATATGGAGGAAAGAAGATGTCTAGATGTTTAGTTACGGGGCACAAAGGATATATTGGGTCTCGTCTTTATAAAGAATTGGTGGCCCTAGGTCACGAGGTTGAAGGTGTAGACCTTCAAATCAATTCAAAGTTCAGTGGCCCAGGAGATGAAGATATTTTGGATGGCCTCGAACAGTACGAAGAGTTCCAGCCAGAATATGTTTTTCATCTGGCATGCATACCAAGAGTGGCTTATAGTGTTGAACAGCCGGTTCATACAATGATTAATAATATAATATCGACCAGCATTGTTCTTGACTTTGCTCGAAAGGTCGGCGCCAAGAGGGTTATTTATTCTGGATCTTCGTCGGTTGTTGGAAATGGTGACGGCCCAACAAGCCCATATGGATTGCAAAAGCTCGTATCGGAGATGGAAGCTAAACTATATTCAGAATTATATAGCCTTGATACGGTTACTCTTCGGTACTTTAATGTTTATTCCCCGTGTCAGGAAGCCAGCGGCCCTTATGCTACTGCTATAGCAAACTTTATGGAATTCATTCGTCAAGGAAAAAATCCATTTATCACTGGGGACGGAGAGCAGAGAAGAGATATGTCTCACTTAGAAGATGTCGTGTCTGCTAATATCTTTGCCATGGAACATGAAGGGGAATTTGGAGGACAATATTACGATGTTGGGACTGGAGACAACATTTCTTTAAATGAGATTAAAGACATAGTTCTTGAATTTTTTGAAGATGTGGAATTTGATTATGTTGAAGATAGGGAGGGAGATGTTTTTCTCACTAAAGCAAATATGGAGCCCCTCAAGGCGCTCGGCTGGAGCCCTAGAAAAAATGTGAGAGAAGGAATTCGCGAATGTTATCAAACACTAAAGAATGAAATGGTGCAAAAATGAGCAAGATTAATATCGGCATCATTGGCTTCGGCTTTGTAGGATCTTCCGTATCTTACGGCTTTTCGCCGCAGACGGGCTTTGACGGCGCCACAATTAGAATATATGACAAGGATAAAAGCAAGGCCACTCACTCTCTAGAAGAAGTACTTGATAACTCTGATTTTATTTTCTTGTCTGTGCCAACTCCATCCAATTCTGACGGGACTATAAATATATCTATCCTACACAGTGTTCTGGGGGATATAGACAGCCATGGCACCAAGGATGGTTGTATCGTTTTGGTAAGATCAACAATTACTCCTGGCACGACAAGAAGCTTCGAAGAAAAATATGAGAACATAACTTTTGTGTTCAATCCAGAGTTTTTAACTGAGAGATCTGCAAAGTTTGATTTTATTAACCAGTCAAGGTTTATTCTTGGCGGAGATCCGGAAAACACGAAAAAGGTGTCCGAATTGTTTAAAATAAGATTCGGAAGCTCCACTCCAACAATTGAAACCAACTTTGAGACCGCTGAGTTTATTAAGTATATGAATAACTGCTATTATGCGACCAAGGTTTCGTTTATGAACGAGATGCGACTAATAGCAGACAAGAGTAATGTTGACTGGGAATCCGCTGTCGACGGTTTCGTGAGAGATGGTCGAATTGGACACTCGCACCTAGCAGTGCCTGGCCCAGATGGGAGGCGTGGTTTCGGGGGCAGTTGTTTCCCGAAAGACATACAGGCCTTGATGAAGCATGCGGAGTCTATAGGTGTAAATACAAATGTTCTGCAAGGAGCATGGTCAACAAACCTTGAGGTTAGACCGGAGAAAGACTGGGAAAAGCTTAAGGGAAGAGCAGTAAGCGAATAATTATTAATTTGACAACTTTAAAAAATTTAGGAGAAGATAATGTCAGAAGAAAAAGAAATGTTAATGTCAGAACAAGCGATGGGAGCCATCATGATGGCTTTGCAGAAATCTCTATTGGAGCAGAGCGATATTGTGCCAGTACTTAAGGACTTTAAATTTAGACTTTCAGAGGATGGGCTTGTGGTGATGAATCCGCCACTCGTTAAATTCGGGATGGAAAAAGTTTCTGAAGAAACGGAATAAGAATAAAGTAATGCCTAAATATACTTACAAGTGCAGAGAGTGCGAAATAGTCTATGATATGGTACACTCTATGTCCATAAAAGAGACTGTTTGCCGAGAATGCGAAGGAGAGTCTCTTATCAGAGTCTCTTCTGCGTTGTTTTCTGTTGATTATAAGAAACAACACAAGAAAAAGACAGGCACACTGGTTAAAGAATTTATTTCAGAAACAAAAGAAACTATTGAAGAGGAGAGAAGAGAAATGCAAAAGGATTTTGAATGTTAAGCACTATTATAATATTGTCTATTGTACTATTTGTATCTCTTGTCGTTAATATATTCTTGGTGTGGTATTTAATAGGAGCACTGAGAAGGCTTTTGTTGGTATCTGAAAATCTTGGCGATTTGGTTTCTGTTGTTTCGAATTTTCGTGAACATATTAGATCTGTTTATGAATTGGAAGCTTTTTATGGGGAGCCTGTATTGGAGACCTTGTTGAAGCATGCTGGCGCTCTATCAGAAGTGTTGGAAGAATTCGAAGAAATATACGCTTTGACAGAGGAAGAAGAAGACATAGAACAAGAAGAAGAGGAGAATCAAGGTGATGACGAGCCCCCCAGAGACGAAGAAGAAGAAGCCGATACGCCGGAGGACGCGCTCAAAGTCCCCAAGAAGACTGTATTTTACTCAGGTACATGAAGACGCTATAATAAAATATGTCGCATCCGAGGACATCAAAGAAAGGACAGAATTATATGTTAAATATTTAGGTCCAGCCTTTGATGAAATGGTCGACAAAATTGTATATACTTATAAATTCACGACACTACCAAACATAGACTCGCTTCGCGATGAATGCAAGGTGTGGCTTATAACCATATTGGATAAATTCGATGCGGGGAAAGGGAAAAAAGCTTTCTCATATTTTAGCGTGATAACCAAGAACTGGTTTATCCATAAGGTCAAACAAAGAGGAAAGAGGGTCCGTAGTGAGATTGAATTGAGCGAGATGCCAAAAGATTTGGAGCTTGAATATGTCGCGACCCACAACCCATATTCCAAAGATAGGGAAAGGGAAGAGTTTCGAACTTTTCTCCTAAAAGAAATAGAATCGTGGGAACACGACAAAATGAAGGAAAACGAAGAAAAGGTATTAAATGCCATAAAAATATTGTTTGAAAGCGCGGAAGATATAGAAATTTTTAATAAAAAAGCTATTTATTTATATCTGAGAGAAATAACTGGACTTAATACAAAACAAGTTGTTAATAACTTGAACAGAATGAAAGTCAGGTATAGAGTATTCAGAGAAAAATGGGATGAAGGCGACCTTTAAATGAAAGACTTAGACCACTACTTAGAAGAGACAATAAAAAATATCCAAGACGACAGAGAGGTCACGCGTGAGCTTCTTGATGATGTCATGAGATATCTTTCTAAATCTGAAGAAAGACATCGGGAGGTAGGTCAGGTCGCAGCCAAATATGTTGAGACGCTTCAGCGCTCGAATGATCAGCTAGTAAGAGTTTCTACAATTATTCACAAGCAACAAACGACCTCCGGCCGCGGCCTTAGCGAGGAAGACAAGAATGATATATTTGACATATTGCAGGACAACACTGGAGGGCAAGAATAATGACAACACAAGAGCGCCTCAATCCCACATTTGATCTTAATCCGCATCGCTTCCCCGACGATCCATATGGTCAAATTGATGAGGCGACCACCAACAGTATATATTATGTCAGAAATGTGATTAACAAGCTTTATGAACAAGCAGGTCAGCGCCTTCATGATGGTGCTTGGCGAGCACATTGTTTGCATGTACAACAAGATTATGTTCCAAGTTCCAAAGAATATTCAATCGCAGCTAGGCACGGAGAGACCGTCAATCGACTTAAGATTAAGGCCCGCGTACCTGAGCTTGACTGTGCGCTCCCGTTCCCACATAGTACTGGGCTTTTTTCTGAGTTGAGCGAAGTTGTTCAGAAACAGATCTCTATGCATAGGACATATTATGCATATGGGTGCATGGAGATTCCAAAAGTCGGCGATCTTATACTTGTCGATTTCGAAAGTGGAAATACCGAATATGGTAAATATTTGGGCATCTCAGAACCAACAGACTCCACCATACCAGACTCTCCAGAGCTTGAAGTTGCGTCTGGAAAGATAACTTATCTATTCAAAGACCCTAGCAAGGCAAAAGAAATTATGTTTTTGGGAGACCAATTACAACCAACTTTTGAGGAAGAAGAAGTGGCATATATTGCCCGCCTCGCATCTGACGCAGGGCTCTTGCCATCTGTTGTCGGCGCATTGCTGGCAAAATAGGAGAAATTGTTTAAATGGGCCTTTTTGACTCAAAATCGCGTAAAAATAGAGACGAAGAAGAACTACCGGAACCAGTACGCGAAACTCTAGATAGCAACGACCATGCATCTAAGGGCGCCACCGACCGCGGCGTAAACTGCTCCAACAGCCCAGAGGTTGTTGCTGTGTTCGACAAGGCCTCTTGTGAGTTGGTTCATAATAAAAAAGATTCTTGGATTGTACTGGGAAGAGATAGAACTTGCAGCAAGGCATCCGGATACGGTGGCGCTGGACATACTGGCGCCCATATGATCGACTTGGTGGTTGGAAGAAACAAGAGGCTTAAAGGCAACCCAAGCTTTATGAGAGATGCTGCAAGAATATACATAAGTCAAAAAACAGACTCTGATCTGAATTTTGAATGTTCTGAGGGCCATGTTGGCTTATCAAAACAGAGATCTGGAATTGGGATGATGGCTGATGATGTTCGCATCACAGCGCGAAAAGGAATTAAGCTTATTACGCAGGGGAGAGGCACGGAGAACTCTCTTGGCGTCGAGGAAGAGACGACAGTCGGCATTGATTTAATAGGTGGAAATCAGGGGAATTCTGAAGACAAGGATTATGTGTCAGACCCGGATAGCCTTGTTGGCTTCTCTAAAGAGGTTGACACAGTGCAGCCGATAGCTAAGAGCATACAGACTGCATATGCTTTGAAAAATCTTGTGAGATTACATTTGGATTTGGTGAGCATTGTTGAGGACTTTATGAGTAACCAGCAGAGCATTAATGAGACCATGGCTACGCATGATCATTATGCCCTCGGCGGAGTTGACAAGGTTACGGGTATGATACCTGTTACTGGCCCACCGGAGTTGCCGCAAATGATAAATATTTTATTCGACAAGATCATGATATTAATAAAAGATGAAGGCATGGTCGATATGCACAAAACTAATTGTAATAATTATGAGATGAATCACTTGGAGCCATCCAGCGCTTGGTGGATTGGCAGCCGCTTTAACTATACGAACTAGGAACATCATTTAATGACACATTACGACGACAATGAATTCCGATCTGATTGGAATTCCGACGAAGAAGGGATTTTACAAGAAAAGCCGTCATGGTGGGCCAACGCGATAGAATCCAGCTATGAATCAAAGATACGACTAGTCGAACTAAACAGCTTAATGTATGGAGAAGGCGCTCAATACCAACCGGGCGGAGATCAGGTCTACTACCCCAAGGGCTGGTGGTATAACTATGAGAGAGATGGCGCGGAAAAGCTGAACAATAATATCTATGAGACCCCTGACTGGTGCCTATTGCAGTTTATGGGCCCACTAGCTTCCGCGGATGGCGAAGGTTATGGAAGAACAGGTCAAGGCGGCGACGAGGACCTCCCCTATGGTATGGATTTCAATCTAGACGATTTTGTAGATGCCAACGGCCGTCACATCGAAGGTATAGATTTTAGAGAAAAATATACCCAAGAATACGAAGGCGACACTGTAACTGGGGAGATAGGTACCGATTATGATTGGGTGTACCTATACGGCGCCTTAGAATATATTAAAAACGAGAAGTATACAGAATTCGACGGCGACCACGAGACCAACAACCTTGATGACCCAGAGTCTTTGGGCGGAAACTACTCAACCCAAGTTCGATGGCACTTTTCCACCAGGGCCTGGCAGGACGAAAACTGTCCAGACACGCTTACTTGCGTGTGGGAGCACTACAGCTTGTGTGATGCCGCACAAAGGCTAATTAGAAAAATACTCAAAAAGGCTCTTAATTCTCCTTATGTTGATTTTACAGAGGATCAACTACACGCACTACTGACAACCCCCTTTAATCCCCTCGGCCCAGACGAGCCCGTGTCTTGGGAGGAGTTGGTTTCCTCAGAGGCAGAATATGCTATAGATATTTCGGAATGTGAGGCTCCATTTGGTGAGACGATAGGCTCTGAATCTGGCGCCACTTGCACACCAAATCCTTGTGCTTTTGTTCCAGATTGGACATTAATGACCAACGGAGAAGTATTCTTTAATAGAAGAACATGCGAGCATTCTATAGTACTTCAGCTATCCGAGGAGTGCCCCCCGGCGGACATGTCTTCCTATGTTCTTGAGGGAATAAGGAGGCTTATAGAAGTCAAGAAGGCGCCTTTGGTCTTGAATAAGGCTCTTTCTGTAGAGAGTACATCTGAAGGTGGCTCATCTTCTGCTGCTTTTTCGGATGGATTAGACATCTCCATATCAACAGAAGAAATGTTACAGTCCGCGGACCAAATTTTGTTGTTCATGAGCATGACAACCACAGAAGATGAACTGCCATCGATATCTCCTTCTGGGATATATATAAGCACTGTGCCAAAGGTTGGCGCAAAGCTGTTAGTTACAGTTTCTGCAAGAATATTTAATGCAGTACTGCGAGATTTTGGACAAGACTTTTCCAGTATTAAAGACGCTACTCCATCGAGACTTAAAGACCTCGTTAGTGAGCCCATGGCAAGGCTTAAGGGCCCTGAAACGGTAAGAATGATCAACCAAGTCTCTAGGGCGCTTAGTATTTATTCTGTACAGTATGCTGCATGGGTATTCAACGGCGATGGCGAGGGTGGCGCCGATTATGGCGATTTAAAGCTGACGAAAGAATCTGACAACCTGAAAATATTCAGAGAAGACTTAACGCTTATTCTCAAAGACCACGGCTTCAACTATAAGACCGCCGAATTCATTGACATCACATTTGATCCTACAACATATGAAATTAATTATATAAGCGCCGGCGCCGATGGGTGCCCTCCAATTGTTTTGGACCCGGCCGTGTGGGGCGACAGAGTATCAGATGCTGTATGGAACAATAAACGGACTCTTGCCTATATCCATCGTTTGCCAGATATGTGGAACGATGTCACAGCAAGGGAGCCGCTATCGTGGAATGCATTTGTCGAAAAGTATACAATTGATTTTATATCTTCTGCTGAATTAAATGCACTCATGGATACTGAAGCCCTAGAATGTACTTTGACAGCCAGCATCACTGGCGGTGATAGTACTAATGCCTCAGACTTCCCTTTGTGGGATTCTGGCCCGTTTGATGCAATAAAGGATGGCATTGCAGCAGATATTTTCTCTCTACCGGCCGCATTTGCTGATAAATTTAATAAAATGCTTTGCGAAGGTGAAGAGTTTGAGCGCTTGGATGAAGATTTAAATTCATGGGATGATCTGCTTAAACGCGCCGGCGACGCAGCTTTTGGTGAGTTCTTCGCCGGCGATCAATTGGCAGAAATGCTTCCATTCATTATTGCACACTTTAAGGGCGGCGGCGAATTTGTAGATCTTTGGGGTAAAATACTCGATAAATATGGTTGGTGTGGAATTCTTGCTCTTATAGACATTGTGATGGCATGTCTTCTAAAAGGAATGGGATTCGAAGATGGGCTACTGGGGATAGTACTATCCGCGCTTGACTCTTTGGATGTTAATGGCCTTAACAGGCTTTGGAATGAGTTTACGGACGACATACAAAACGACATTCTCGCTGCTGCCCTATCTAATCTCGATCAAGCATCCACATCTGAACCCGGTGGCGCAGAAGGCCCACCAGGAAGCTTTAGCCGCGGCGGCGCAAAAACAACATCGAGTGCCATACGGATTATGGAAGAAGCAGGAAAATCCTTAGCCGACGCCGCCGGCGGCTCTGCAAGTGTTGTTGTGGCGAGCCTAGCAGAGCAAGAAGCTAGAGAATTTGCAGCATACCAGTCAAGCCTGCTCAGAACAGACCCAGATGCACTAAATAAAAGAGAGCTTCATGATGAACTCGTTGCGCACATTGGTGTCGGCGTTGGGCCCATTATAGATATTAGAAGCTATGTTGGTGATGGCACTCTAGGTACCGGTTCTCTGGATTATACTGAAATACAAGCACAAGCCTTTAAGGACGCTATGCTGGCCGAGGTTGACACCGAAACCTTGCTTGAGGCCCTCATGAAGCTTCCTGGTGCTGAATTAATATCGAATATACTGAATATGTTTGACTGCATAACGCCAATATACTTCTCTCCCCCCATTGATGAATGGTTCAAATTTAAAGAACTAAATTGGTGTCGACTGAAGGGTAATTTTGTTTGGCCAAACTGGCCAAAGTTTCCACATTGGCCAGATTTTTGGCGGATGCTATGGCAAGCCTTGCTTCAAATTATCCGCGATCTTATTATAAAAGCGATCCTTGCTATCCTTGCAGCGATCATCATAGCGATATTAAATGCTATGTGTAACGCTCTAGCTCAGTTTGGAGATCTGCTCGGCGACGCCATCGGCGCCGATGGAGAAGATTTAAGAGCTAAGTTAAGCAGTTCATGTAATCTTGAAGGCCTCACAGACGAAGAGATTGATGATATTGTGGCTTCAATGTTGGCGGCACTTTCTGGATGCGATCCAGAGGTCTTGCGTCAAGATTCGCAAGAATTTATGAGCCTTTTGTCCTTGACTTTGACAGACCAACAGTTGGTGGAGCTAATCACTGGTAAAGCTACGCAAGAAACCCTAAACATGATTAAACAAGTAATGAGAGTTGAGCTTCCAGATTCCTTTGGGGAGTGCCTGTCGACCTCGGGCAAAATATCAGATTTGTTTGAATCTGTCGGAAAGCTGATCCCAGATAAGTTTAAGAAACTTCCAGGAGAGGTTGCCTTGCCAGTGTCTCCATCTTTTTGTCTTGATCAAAGTGCTTTGGATCAATTTTATGATTCACAATGCGCATTGATGTCACAAAAATGTGAATTGACCGACGAAGCGTGCGCACAGCAGATAGAAAATCTTAAAAATCGGGCCAAAGACGACCTAGCGCAGCTGCTTTGTATTGTTAATAACGGCCCAGCCGAGTATTTAGCCGCGGAGATACCGGATATTTTTAGTGATGACCCAAATAATCCAGGAATAATGCCAAAGAATATGCCACAAGCCAGCAAGTCGGCAGATCGCATATTTAGAACACAGTTCAAGGCAATAGACCAGGCGCATCGTCGTTCTTTGAATGGTTCATATGGATTTTTAAATATGGTTATGTCAGATAAAGTTGGCATGGGCTTTAAGCAGGCAAAAGATGAGATTGCAGATGGAGGCCTGAATCTCTTTCCAGAGGGAGTGGCAACCCACCTCAAGGAAATTTTGGCACAAGAGGAGCAGCCAGAAAGGTTCAATGATGGCGGCAAAATATTCATAGATTGGAACACTGATAACACAACATCCGTGAGTGCCGATGGGATATGGGGAGTCGACTATAATCGAACTTTCGTCACAGACATAGATTCAGTTTATCTTGGCTGGCCAAAAACAGTTATAGCAGCCTCCACTCCGTCTTTGACACTAAAGACAGAGGACTTGAAAATGCAGTATGCCGATTATAAGGGCGCAAACGGCCAATGGTTTAATTTTAATCTCCATTATGACAACTTTGAGATTGACCCAGATACAAACAGATCTGTCTTAAATGACTTTTATAAGATTAAGATCTCAAACTGGGCGGATCCGAAATATTCAGATAAAGTTTACTGGTATAATGGAGCGTCTGGAGAAAACAGGTCAGAAGATGAAACCAGACAGCTTATCTCTGATGCTTCATACGGCAATTTTTACGACTCAACGGATACATCTGCTGGCGCCATTGACTTAGATATTGAAGAATATCTTGCCATAAAAGAGTCTCCCAAGAATGCTATATACGCAAAACTAATGATGGAGACATGGAAAAACTTGCTTCCTGACTCTGGTCCGTATATTGATGCTGTTTCCGAGACTCTTTACGGTGCATACTCCAATCATTATTATGACTATATTATGGGAGAATATCTTAGCAAATTCGCCAAAAGGATGTCAGAAGGCCAAACTGCGTTTACCCATGGGTACCCAAGCAATTATGGTTCTCATTCTAAATATTTTCCATCTTCCGTCCTCGCTGAACCGTCAGAGATCACTATTTCCGTATGGGAGGCCAAATTCCCAGAAACCAATGCCGCCGGCGACTTCCTCATTCCATGGCCTGGCGACCTAGAGCCATTCCCCTCGGGAGAGAAAATCGATCTAATTGGAAGCCACACATCTGATGATGGCACTTATTGGGATATTCCCCCTGAAGCATATGGCGGCACAGAGGATTATCCTGCTTACTACTTTAAGCCACCAACTTTTGGCGGCTGGGCCGGCCTGCACCAGGATATGTTACCAGACAATCTGCGCAATGGCTGTAAAGCAAAAACAAGTCCGTTGTGCAATTTTAAACAACTTAAAGATGTCGCCGCTGAGTATTATCAAGACAAGTTCATGGATGACCCCAGATTAAAAACAGATCCAGCATGCTCTCCTGAGCCACCATGGAACAGGATATACCCACGCGCCTCTGCCGCTGGCCTCGAAGCACATATTCGAGCAACAGTTAGAATATATGTTGTAGAAGAGATGCTGAAGGGCATGCCATCATTTGCTATTTTCCAGGCAAATTCAAAATATTCTTTTGATGACCTTTTAATGGGCTATATCGCAGACAAAATGGAGGCCGGCCTCATCAACATGACGCTCGGCAAGAATTTTAGAAACCCAACTGGGTATTATCTCAAATTCATGGAGCAAGTAGCTCAGTCGTTTGGTCGAAAAGTAGACCTTGGAGAGATAGAGCCAACGGGCGTCGAACAGGAAGCAATGAATAGGCTAAATGATGCTCAAAAAGTGTGGGAAGAGATTGATTACCCTGTTATTTCTAAAAATTACTGGCCAGGTATCGGCGCAGCAGGTAATATGGCCTCTAGTCCGCTAGCGCCATCTATAACATCTTTACTGGACAACGCGATAATCCAACAGAGTATTGCTGCAAAGTACGCTAGAAAAGTATGGAAGAAATATGTTGCTGATGATAGTAACCTTGCAGACGCAAGAGTGCTATTAAGACGCTATATCAAAGAAGAGATGGATTTCATTTCGGAACAGTTCGCCGAAGACATGAACATTCCAATCGACGGCGTGCACAACATGTTCTTGGTTAATAAAAAGTTTATCCTTGGCTCTCTTCAGTCTGGTGGTCCAATAAATGTTGCCAAGGGCTTTAAGGACGGCGGCGCGCAACTGGATTATCCTAAACACCCTGATCTTATGGACGCTATTGTTACATACAACACAGCAGGCGCGACTCCAGAAGATGCCATAGACGCGTACTTTGGCCAACCCCCCTCAGACCCCCTTGACGATGGCTGGTCGTATATGCCTTTCGTGTTGGAGAAATTTATAAGAATAAACGAGCTATCTGAAGATGAGCTAGCAGCATCCCCTGCATATTCTGCGCTCTCTCCATCGGAACAAGCTGTTGTTAGGCGAGATGACTTTGCCAGCCTTAAGGAGATAGTTAACTTAGAGGAATGGGAAAATTACATTACAGACAATATTGGCACATTTGGATATTCAAAAATAACAGACTTTTGGAAAAGCTGGGAGTTTGGCGTGAGAATATCGCATGTTGCTCTGGAGGGCACGCTCTGTTTTTGGTCGGATGCCCTAGAGCAACTTGGAGATGTGGCAGATGCTCAGAATTACGGCGCCAATTCAAGATCGTCTCCAGGCGTTTATATGTTCCCAGCAGTTCCTGAAGGAGAATATTATCGTAATGAGGTTTTGGATAACATCTCCAATATCAATGTTCACGCCAAGAAACAAAAAGCTTTCAAGCTTCATACTGTCCGCGACGGGCTGGTGGGAGAACCGTTCGTTCTGCTTCCATTGGTGTCTACGACTAAACAGATAGATTCTGCCGGAGAAAGCACTATCTCAGGGTTAATTTCTTTGGGCTCTCAATTCGACGAAGTTCTTGAATGCCTAATCGCTGATTTAGTTAAGAACCCTAGATATGAATTGTTGTTTGGTTATTCTTTCTCTATGCAAAGAATACTTTCTTTGATAACTATTTATAATATTAACGGGTTTTTACCATCAATAGGTTCTAGAGCGTCCGATGACTGGTGGCAAAGATTGTCTTGGGCCTCGAAATATGATGCCGACAAGGGAGGAGGTAGATTTTTTGGATATAACACGCCTGGCATTAGAATGTGGGACTTCGATGAATTGTTTGTTGAGCCGAAAACGATCTCAAAGGCGGCCTTCAATGCTTTTTACCACAGCAGGGATTTCGAATCGAAAGAAGACGAGGAGGCCCGCAAAGAAGAGATCACGGTCGAGTCGCCGCCGACAGACCCAATGGCTTGGTTGGCAGATCTGCTTGCAAGGCTTAGTAGTCGCGAAAGAAAACAACCATTTGATAAAGATGGGAATCCGTGTCCATTAAAAGAAGAGGAGGATTAAAAAATGCCATCATCACTTTTAGGATTATCTCCGTCGCTGCCTCTTAGGGTAGACGAAGTTGACGGCCCTTATGCACTAAACAAAACAATAAAACAACTGGCAAAACAAAATTTAAGAGTTTTATTTTTTACAAGCCCTGGAGAGAGAATATGGAATGTAAAATTCGGCGTGGGCCTAAGAAGATTCTTGTTTGAACAAAACACCGCCGGCACCGAGCGCGCAATAAAAGTTCGAATAACAAATCAGATTAATACATATATGCCGTATATTAAGATAGCAGGTCTAGATTTTCTCAGCGCCCGTAATGTTCCAGACTTAAATGAAGGGGCATTGTTAATAAAACTTTCTTATGTTATATCTCCTCATGGCGTTTCTGATACTATTTTCTTAAATGCTGGCTCACCGGTCTCGGCCCCGAGCCATGCTACAATTTTTGAAGTACCCTAAAATCAAAATACAAATATGATCTAGATGACTATTTATTATAACACGGGAACCCCCAGAACATGGCGAAGAAAAAAACACCAATAAAGTATACACACAGAGAATATGATTCTATCAGAGCAGATTTAATTCAGCATGCCAGACGATATTATCCTGAGATAATTCGCGATTTTAGCGAAGCTTCATTCGGAGCCATGATGTTGGATAGCACGGCGTATATTGGGGATATGCTCTCATTTTATTTAGATTATCAAGTCAATGAAAGCTTTTTGGAGACTGCCACAGAATACAACAATATCGTTAAGCTTGGCAAGCAACTCGGGTATAAATTTCAAGGCAGGTCCTCGGCAGTAGGTACCGCCGATTTCTTCATAGTAGCCCCAGCGAATACTCTCGGCTTGGGGGTGGATACAAAATACTTACCCATTCTTAAAGCTGGTAGCGAATTTGGCTCCACCGGTGGATCCAGTTATATACTAGCAGAAGATGTGAGGTTTGACCACTCCAGGAATCAAGTAATACCTGCGAAAATTAATGATAGTACTGGTGTTCCGACCGATTATGCAGTAAGGGCTTTTGGGAAAGTAATTTCTGGCAAGGTAATAACAGAAACTCACCCCATTAGTGGCTTTGAAAAGTTTAAAAGAGTAAAGCTTAAAAGTCCAACAGTGGCAGAGATTATTAGCGTACACGACGGCAACGGCAATGAGTATTTTGAGGTTGATTACCTCTCTCAAAATGTCATATATAAAGATGTTGCCAACAGAGGCTCAGATAAAGATTCGGTACCATCAATCTTGCGCCCTTTTGTAGTGCCAAGAAGATTTATCCTAGAAAAAGAAAGAGGAAATGCATACCTTCAGTTTGGGTATGGCTCTGATAATGAGCTACTCACTCCTTCTGTTGCGGAACCCTCTTCGATAGCTTTAGACCTTCATGGAAAGACTTATGTAACGGACGAATCTTTTGACCCTTCTAGACTTTTGGGCTCTGATAAGTTCGGAGTAGCTCCGGCTGACACAACATTGACAATAAAATACAGGGTAAATAATTCTAGAAATATTAATGCCTCGGTTGGCACGCTTACCAGAGTTAGGGCAACTAAATTTTCTTTTAGTGACCCCACGAAGATCAAGAATGTTACTGCTAAAGCAGTTACCAATTCTTTAGAGGTAAATAATAGTTCCCCTATAACTGGGGATGCATCGCTTCCCACTAATGAGGAGCTAAAAAGAAAAATATTTGATATGTTTGCATCACAGAATCGTGCAGTAACCAAGCTGGATATGGAGGCAATCGTATATAACATGCCACCAGGACTGGGTACGATTAAAAGGTGCTATGTGAGGAAAGATCCGGATTCTTTCAAAAGAAATTTAAATCTTTATGTTTTGGCGGAAGGGACTGGTGGCCGGCTCACAAAGGCGTCAGAAACCCTAAAAGAAAATATTAAGGTGTGGCTTAATAAAAATAAGATGATTCATGATACCGTTGATATCTTAGATGGAAAAATTGTTAATTTTGGTATCGAGTTCTCTGCCATAGCAGACCCAGATGTTAATAGGTTTGAGATTTTAAACGATGCAATTGCAGTATTACAAAAGAAGTTCTCTCAGCCAACATACATGGGAGAGACAATCCATATAACAGATATTTATAGTACCTTGAATTGTCAAGTTCCGGGCATCATCGATGTAAAAAAGGTTGATATTGTCATCAAAGAAGGCGGCGCCTATTCTAGTACAAGTTTTAGCATAGATAAGGGGATTTCTGCCGATGGCAGGTATATCGAAATTCCGCAAAATGTCTCAATGGAGCTTAAGTTTCCCAATAGTGACATTAAGGGGGCAATTGAATAATGGGAATAAAGAAATATTTTGCTAGCGCTGACACAACAATTACTAATGCTTTTCGTGAAGATCTGACAACTCGCGGTACCGGCGCCAACATGGGAGCATCAGATGTTCTTGAGGTGTTTTCTATTTATGGCCAAACAAAACTGACAGGAAGTCACAGCGATTACTCTAGTGAGTTAAGCCGCGTATTAATTAAATTTCCCACGACAGAAATGTCAAAAGACAGGAGCAAGGGCCTTATCCCAAAAAGTGGAAGCATGAGTTGGGTTTTAAAGATGTATAATGCGCCGCACGGACAAACCGTCCCAAGAAATGCAAAGATAATGTTTATACCTTGCAAGCAAGACTGGGAAGAGGGCCATGGTCTCGACATGGAAGAATACAGGGACACCACCAGAGATGGTGAGGGCGCCAACTGGATGAACTACGCGCAAAATAAGACTTGGAATAGGATGGGCGGTGAATATTACACAGCCTCAGCCGACTCGGCTATTCAATATTCAGCATCGAAAGGCATAGATAATATCGGCAACGAAGGAAAATTATCCAGAGGATATGAAGACATAGAGATAGATGTTAGCTGTATAGTCGAGCAATGGATCGGTGGTTCTCCCGCCGGCGGCTCCAAAAGCAATTATGGTTTTGGTGTTTTCTTGACGGCTAGCCAAGAGTCTCACTGGTCTAGCTCAAATCAGCCCGGATCCACCACAAGCCCAGCGAATTTTTCACCAAACTACAACGACCTAGGTGGCGCCTATTCTTTAAAAAGCGTCTCAAAAGCATTCAGAGGGGTGCTTCATAATGTACACGGCGCCAAAACATCTTACTATACAAAGAAGTTTTTTGGAAGGGGATCCGAACATTTCTTCAAAAGGCCGACCATAGAAGCCAGATGGAAGCCAACTGGAAGAGATGATCGTGGTCAGTTTTATTTCAGCAGTTCTTTGCTAACGGGCCAAGAAAACTTACATACTTTATATTTTTACAATTACTTCAAAGGAAGGCTCAGAGATCTTCCCGAGCCCAGCCGACCACCCGCCGGCGGGCATATTTATGTTACTGTATATTCCGGAAGTTCAGACAATACTTATCCGACTGGCTCTGGACTGGTATTGGTCGGAGATGGAACTAAAGTTCGAAAAACATCTGATGCCGTCAACGGTACACTTGGCGCTGCCATACAGACTGTAGTTACGGGCGGCAGAATATCTGCCGGCATCTATACAGCAAGTTTTGCAATAACTGGCGCCATTGGTGTCCCAACGGGCAACCCCAGAAATGCAAAATATCTCACAAGATGTTGGGATGTTTGGCATAGCGGCCTCAATACCGGCTCCCAGACTCAATATCACACAGGCACATTTGTGCCAAAACACATTAATGTTTCAAATGTCGCCCCACAGACTATTCATGTTACTAGTATAACAAACCTTAAATCAGTATACAGCGACAAAGAAATAGGCAGATTTAGGCTTCATGTCCGAGAAAAAGATTGGAGCCCGAATATTTATACTAGGGCTTCTGCTGAAATAGAAAACAAGATAGTTGAGAGCGGTTCTTTTAGGATGTATAGAATTATTGATGACTTGAGTGTTGTTCCTTATGGTACTGGCAGCGATGAACATACATATTTATCCTATGATGCTTCTGGAAACTTCTTTGACTTTGATATGAAAAATCTTGAGAAAGGATACGCTTATGGCCTCAAACTGGCATACTACAATGAGTCAGTTGGAGATTGGGCAGAACAACCTGAGACATTCAAATTTAGGGTAGAGTAACATGGCAATTAAGGATCTATTTCTAAACAAGTCATCGTACAAAGTTTTATCATCGACTGAACTTGACAAAGTAATGCTTGAAGTCGAGTCTTCTGGAAATATGGACCAGAAGATAGTCGACAAGAATCGTTTTATTCCTCCGGTCGACTTCTCAGCCGCGTCGAATTTTGCAAGGTACGGCTCTGCTGAAGAATATTATGACAGTTCCGTTAAAAGGATATATAAGCAATATCCATATGATGGGGCTGAAAGGGAGATTCAAGAATTCTTAAATGATTCGACTTATCTCGATCTTTATGTGTTAGACAACCTTTATCCTCGTTCAACGGGGTATGCTAATTTTTCACCAAACAAACATGGCGGAAATGGTTGGACCGCCCTTGTTGGCTCTATAATCGATGGCTATGGCGAACCAACAACAAAAGAATACATTCAAGTTCGCGGCGGCCCGCATACGGCATCTTCTGGCATGTCTGGCAAAGATCTTTATCAGTTCTTTGGCGATCCAACATATCGCACCACGCCGGGAGCAAATATTTATGACGAAAGCATATATGATACGGCCGGCGTAAAGCCTTTGCAAAGAGCCGGCTCCCAAGAGTCAAACCTCAAGCTTGATTTAAGGAAAGGCAATACAGTCGAATTTTGGATGAAGAAAGACCAGTTCATCACATCCAGAACACATAAGGAAGTTGTTTTTGACCTGTGGAACGGAGAAGCTTCTGGGTCTGCGCTAAAATCACACAACCCAAGGTATGGCCGCTTCACGATAGAAATTTCGGCTTCTGCCCACCACCCTGACGCTGGAGCGAATCCATTTTATGTCACCCTTCAGTCTGGAAGCAGGGGATTTTATAGGCAGTCAATAGGAAATTCTTCGTTTACAACAGCATCAGTGGCAGACAATAGCTGGCATCATTATGCAATATCTATGATATCCGCCAGCGCCGGCACAGATATTAAATTTTATGTCGATGGAGAGCTTAATAATTCTTTGCCCGGAGTGGGAAGTTTTGGCGTAAATGACATAACTGGTTCATTGATTGCCAATATCGGAGCCCTAAGAACCGAACCATCCGGCACCAGCGCAGCTATAGCTCAGGGATGGGGAAAGCTTTCCGCTTCATTGGATGATTTCAGGTACTGGAAGAGCCAAAGAACATCTAAGGAAATCGGCCGGCACTGGTGGACACAGGTCCGCGGCGGTTCAAACAATGATGTCTCTAACGCGGATCTTGGATTTTATTATAAGTTCAACGAAGGAATAACGAATACTTCATCAATCGATCAGGTTGTACTGGATTATTCGGGAAGAATTTCAAACGGCTATTGGACGGGATATTCTGCGCATAGTAGAAATACCGGCTCTGCAATGGTTTCTTCTAGCGCTTCACCCGCGGAGTTCGAAGATCCGATTATATATTCTTCTCATCCGAAAATAAAACTTTTGAAAAGCGACCTCAAGGCGTCTGGCAGTTGGCACGACGAGAAAAATAGTTCTGCTCTTTACTATTCTTTGCCGTCTTATATAATTGATGAAGCTTCCGGAGAGGGACAAAATGACTTACTATCCTTGACGCAAATAATAGGTAGCTATTTTGATTCTTTGCATCTTCAAATTGAAGCAGTTAAAGACTTAAAAAATGTTGAATATTTGAGCGCTAGCGCAAAGCCTCTGCCGTTTTCTGAGCGACTTCTTAGTTCCACAGGCCTATATTCACCAGAAATATTCGCAGATGCAGACATTCTGGCTAGCTTCGCAAACCGCGACGAGGATAGAGATTTCAGCCTAAAACTGCATGATGTAAAAAACAGAATTTATCAAAATATTTATAATAATCTTGTTTATATTTATAAATCCAAGGGCTCTGAAAAGTCTTTTCGAAATCTTATCAGATGTTTTGGTGTCGATGACGAGCTAATAAAGATCAATCTTTATGGAAATAATGCTACACACGACTTGAAGACCAGTTATAAAACTAGAGCTGTCAAGAAGAGATGTATTAACTTCGGTCCATATCGGCACCATCGAGCTACCATATATCAGCAGTCTGCCAGTAGTGATGCTAACTTAAATACCAAAACCGTAACATTTATATCTGGCTCTGACAAGTATTTGGCATCAACGGCCGAGGCGGAGATTGTATTTCCGGCCAAACCCCGGCATCCGCATGAAGGGACATATGTGACAACATTCCAGTCGTCATCCCTCTTTGGCCGCCATATCGCTGCATCAAATCAATCAAACTTTTCGTGGCAAAAAGCCGGCGCTGACCACAACTTTCAAGTATATGCAGTCCGCCCGGAATTAGAATCAAATGACGCATATTTTGTAATCAAGGACAGGACAAATAATTTTAATTTATCGAGCAGCCTCTTTAAGGATGTATACGACAATCAGAGGTGGAATTTTGCTGTAAGATTTAAGCACGCTAAATATCCGAATTCGGATGTAGTATCGGGCTCAAAGGGAAGCGTTCCTGGCGCGACAGTGATGGAGTTTTACGGCGCCAACACCGCGGTTGACATCATACAAAACGAATTCATGATAACAGCCTCAGCGCTTGATCATGGATATTTAACGGCTTCCTATAGGTATTACGCCGGCGCCCATAGGCAAAACTTTACAGGAACACTGCAAGAAAGATCTGATGTAGAATTTTGCTCCTTGAGACATTGGGCGTCTTATTTAGACAACAGCACCATCCAGTCTCATGCAAAGGATGCAGAGGCATATGGCCCGTCAAATCCTTATAAGAGTACATATTTACTACAAACAGACCTTCAGGGAACTTGGGTTCCACAAATTGATACATTGGCATTGAACTGGAATTTTGCGAATGTAACAGGAACAGATGCCAAAGGTAGTTTTGAGATAACTGACTTCTCTTCGGGTTCAGCCGGCCTCAGAACTAGATATTCCGATACATTTGGTCACATTGTTGGCAATCAGTATTCCGGCCGCGGAATGAATTTTATATCCAACAGCACAGCCTCAGTCGCCGTAAACTACATTGCTTCCGCCAGACAACAGCTTCCAGAAGTTCTTAACAGCAATGATATGGTTACCGCGCACCCCAACTCTCGTGATGACATAACTTTTACAAGGGAAACTCGTCCTATAAACTATTTCTTTGCTTTCGAAAAAAGCATGTATCAAACAATATCTGAAGAGATGCTAAATATGTTTGGCTCAATTGTGGAGTTCAACAATCTTATAGGCAACCCGGTAAATCGATATCGATATCAATATAAAGACATGGAGAAGTTGCGTTATCTTTTCTTTGAAAAAGTTGGTAACACTCCCAATCTGGATAAGTATGTTTCATACTATAAATGGATAGACAACTCTCTTTCTGTTATGCTGCAACAGCTTGTTCCTGCATCGGCAGACATGTCAGAAAATATCCGGACCATGGTTGAAAGCCATGCCCTAGAAAGAAGCAAATATCGCTCAAAGTACCCAAGAATTAAAACCAGAATCCCAGAATATGAAGCCAATGTAAAGGGCATCCAAGAGATGCTTTATCCGTGGCTGCAAGGCAGCGCACCTCTTAATAACAAAGAAAACACACACTGCCTATGGTGGAAACAAAGAACAGAGCGTCACGGAGCAAAGCTAACATCTGGTGATACCACCATCGATGCTCAAAAAGAAACATTTAGAAAACAATATATTTCTCATATTTCCTCTTCATCGCCGATTCTTGTTGGAACTCCGACTGATACCAGCGCCAAATACAGCAGTTCAGAATATCCTATAAGAAAGTTTACGAAACTCTATAACTTGGCGATTCAAGTTGGGATGAAGCGTGCAGTAGATCTTCATGAAGGCATGAACCGGCCGGTAGGCGCCAATCCAATGTATTATCGCAGCTTGCTAAAGTTTGATAAAACATCCGGACTGGTGATCAAAAATATACTAGCAGAGACTTGTGAAGATGTTTCTTCCACCTTGCCAGATTGGCAAAAGAAGATAAGGAAAAGATTTACGGTTGACGAAGAATTTAATGAAGGCCTAGCTCCTTTCGTCATATTCAGTTCATCTGTTACGACAAAATACAATGCCTTCTTAAGCGATAAATTTTATGACAGAGTTGATATAGTGGCCCTTCATGATGATAATTATCCTGCTATCGGAGGAGATTTTACACCCATGCAGGGCCCGTTCACCGAGAGGTTTGTCGGAGGAATGCCACACAGACATGTCGACATCAATCAGTACTCTTCCGAAAAAGTCGACGCAAGCAACCTCGACGGCGCCAAAGATAGAGCAGAAGCCTATAAACTTACTTTTGCATCTGAGCAGATAACCGTTTCTCACCAAGATACTGACAAGCCTCGTGCAGCTTATTATCGCGATGAAATGGCCAAACGCCCAGTTAATATAAGAAACATTAAGATGACGGCGAGTTCTACTACAAAGACGGTTTCTGGTACATTAAGATCTGAAATCGGGAACTATCGCAAAGTTTATGAAATGGTTCAAGCGCCGGGAAGAGCAGTCAATAATAGACATTTTGTCAAACAAGGAGGACTAACCAGCGATTCCATTATATCTCCTTTCATATCTGGCGTTGTTGACTACACAAAACCAAGCCGAGAGCGCACCGAGCATGTTATTGTTAGTCGCTTTGCTGCTCCCGGCGGACCGGAAGTAGCAGGAGATAACAATGGAGGCGCCGGACTGGATTTCGAAGCAGCAGAGTACTCTCCGTACAATAGCCTGAATTATAGAAATTTAACTGTAAGAGGTCCGCTAAGAGACATGCTTACAACTCACACACGCCAGTTTGGTTTTGGATCCGGTTCATCTGCCAATACGGGCACTTATTCTGGCATCACATCAAGGCCAAACTTTCACAAAGTTAACAGGAATACCTTGAGAAGAGTGGAAAAACCATCGAGCACTGCGTTTACTGGAGCAGTGTACGACAACTATTGGGTTCAGCATCATATTCCAAGAAGTGATTTGCAGTATTCTTGGATTTCTTCTTCGTTTACATCCTCAAGAATATTCGGCCATGCACATCCAGACGGAAATTATGAGCGCTCCTCTTCTGTCAGGCCCATCAACTTTATGCAAAAAAGTGAAGTGGCTCTGTCTTCTTTCAAAAAGGGAGGAGTATCGATAACAAAGGCGGCTGGAATTAATGTGCCCGATTTGTTTGTAGATTTCGCCGGACTGAACACTCTAATAAGAGAGCCTTTGTCGGCTTCAGAGTCTAGAGTTGGTTGGCCAAATGAGGCAAATTCAGATGTAGACGGACTTGGTATGGCGAGATATGGAAATACAAAAATTGCTTCTATATCACAACCAGATCTTTTGAATGCCACTCTTCTCCATCGCGGCGGTATATATGGCTATGGTGGGTGGACTTCTATTCGCGGAGATAGGAATCCTCTGGTTCGCCACTGGAAAAAGAACAGCAAACAACTGGTAACCTCTGATGCAACTGAGACGATAATAATTTCTAGCCCAACACATAGGGTGCTCAAAGGAGAGTACTCGACGACGATGTTTATTGAGCCGACTGTTGCATCGTCAGAGTCTCCATTGGTGTATTCCCTCGGCGTCGACCACGGCGCCTCTGGTTTGCGACCCATTGAGGCGAGAGTCGTTTTTGGAAATGTAAAAAACAAGTTTGGAAATATAGACCTAAACACATCTCTATACTTAAAAGATAGTTCCGCAGATGCATATGAAGAAATTAAGTCACTTTATTTGGGAGAGCCTATAACATCTCCAATCCGAGAATTTGTTTCTATGAAATATAAGCAGGTAGTATATCCTCAAATAAAAAATGCCTATCAGGCAAGGACAAGAAAGAGACATAGCTACGAAAACTGTTTTTGGAGGGATGCCCGTGCCGACAGAGATGTTCTTGGTAACAAGAAATTCCAAGGCATCAATAAGGGCCTTTATAGCTCTTGGAACATGGATGCTGATACTGATTTTGCGACTGTGCTTACGGGTACAACAGCCGGGATCCTACAAAACAACTTTACGCATATGCGCCATGGCGTTTCGCTGGCCAACCTCACGGCTTCGGCCTTGCTGCATCTAAAACACCAGATAGCTGGAACTGCTTCTGTGGTGAATCCTGCTTATGGGATTGACAATGTTGCCGGCACATCGGCTACAACTCACGCTTCCCAGAAAGAGCCTTTGGGGTCTATCTTTACTGGTTCTGGAAATGCACTGTGGGAAGTGGGATCGCAGGCCGGATATACAGACGAAAATGGGAATTTTGTAAGCGCATCAAGTACTCCGTGGTATGACTCTTATGAAGATTATGCCGAAGATCTATGGCCACACAATAAAGACTATTCAATTGTTCCGGAGTTTAGAATAAGCGAACACATTGAATATTATATGAAGAAAAAGCAAGGCAACTTTTTGGCAAAAAATAATAAAATGTTTTCTATTTATGGCGCAGCCACTGGCACAGCAGCATCGGTAAATGCTATAGCCTATCCCCAGAATAGTTCAGAAGAAAACTTTTATGAGATTTATTCGAATTCTGATTTTCTAAGGCAATTTGAGGTGCTGAGAGAAGACCATCAGGATCTTGCTGAACCAACTGGGATTACTTTAACATGTAAGGTTCTTAAGAAATTCAATCCATACTGTGGTTTTTATCCGTCAGAGCTTGTTGGTGACCTGTGGCAGCAGTTCTCAAGTTCTTATATGGATCATGTCAAATTTTATGGCTCCGCGGTTGACTCTCTCTCCGGCGCCGGCCTTCGAGCAAGAACATTCTATACTCCAATGTTTGCTCCTGGTATATTGTGTAATACAATTAAGTCTGGTATTGCTGTTGATTTTCCAATCTTTACGGGTTCTTGGAAGGAACAGAGAGTTAAGAAGATGCACGCCGGCTCTCTTGTCAACACAAACTATTATATGATAAGTGGCAGCAAAGATGTTCACAATGGTGGAGATGGGCTTTATGATGGGTGGGACTATCGAGTACCATTCGAGGCCGCCGTCGACCCTGAAAGATTTTTGAGCCATAAACTTATTTATGATATGCACCCCGGACCCGGCGCTAGGCTTGACTGCACGGCATCGTGGGATGG
>Ga0080013_1001698_pt1 | contig 28265 bp, 34 predicted proteins | sample ETNvirenome_6_85_FD_69236 | JGI IMG/M metagenome (GOLD analysis project Ga0080013, IMG submission 69236) | Marine viral communities from the Pacific Ocean - ETNP_6_85 (SPADES assembly) (version 2) | ecosystem: Environmental > Aquatic > Marine > Oceanic | place: Pacific Ocean | collected 2013-06-19 | reverse complement strand
GGTCTGACATATCTACAGTGCCGGCCATTGCTTCGTCATCGAGCCAACGCCATATACCATCAACTGCATTTTGCCAGAGTCCGCCCTGAACATCTGGTTCGACACGCATGGATTGCGCTGTTTGTTCCTTGATGATTCTTCGCAGTTGTCTTTTTGAGATTTTCATGGTTAAAATTTCCTCTTTATATCAGCCTTTTGGGACTGGCATAGTTTTAATTAGGTTGTTCCTCTTGTAATGCATCGTATAAAGGGCCTGGAGCACTCTCTTGGCCACTTTTTCCACGGCATCAGAGAAGTCCTTGTCTTTATCTCCGGCTTTGAAGCGTTTCGATATCTCGTCTTCTACGAACTTGTTTACTTTGCCCTTGTTGCCGAAAAAACTGGTACCTAATGCTTTGTCCAGTTCTGAATCTAGCACACTTTTTGCCTGCTTTTTGGCGATTCTCTTGATCTCGGCTTTATCGGTCTTGGTGAGCTCTTCTAATAGAAGTGCTTCACGAATAAGGTTTCGTAAATTATCTAAACTTTCTTGAAGGTTCTCTGTGTTCTTTAAGTTGTCAATAATCGCAGGTTTATGGGAAGATTTTAATTTTCCCCATGTAGCTATTCCCTCTATCCCTAAGTCAGCAGGCATTATCCCACGAACTAAAAGAAAGTCCTTCAAAATAGGCATTGATAGCTTGTTGTAACGTACATCTAAAGGATTTTCTTTTATCTTGTCCCAAATGCTGCTAATTCTTTCTCTAGCAGCATTTAATTTTGCCTGCTGTTTTTCTGCATATCCCTTATGCAGACTAGCAAATCCTACGCCACTATCTGTGCCTGGCATCGCAATTCTCACACGACCAGTATTTACTTCATTTCCGTAAAATTTTACTTCATTTGCCGGGGTCCACTGAAATCCTTCTGGGGTTATAAAAAGCACACCTTGAGCGCCACCTGAGGCAGCCATTTTTCTCATTCCTGCGTCAAAAGCAATTTCATATTTCTGTAAAGACTCTGGGTCTGTCGGTAATCCGGAAGTTTCGAGCTGCTCCATTGCAGTCTCGACGCCTAGCGACTTTGGCTTTCCGCTAGCAGCCTTTAAAAGATTTTCAGCATCAATACCCAGGGCTTCAGCTTGAGCTCTTATCTCTTTGTCAAATTGTTCTCTACCTTCTTTGGCCTGACCCCAAGAAACATTTCCCTTAGGGCTGTTTCTTATATCTTTGACGTGCCAATCGCCCTTGTTTAGAGTTCGAACATCAACTTCATCTCCCTTTGCTAGTGAATCGGAAGGGCCGTAAAGGAGAGTTACTAAAATTTCTCCTTTTCCGGCTGCCTGCCCTCTCTTGCTATCTTCTAGATTTAGCAATGCTTGCGCTGCTGGATGATCCGGGGGCTGATCTCCTGTATGGCTGAATAGCGGGAAATTTTGTGGGTTTTCATCATTTAACAATATGTTTGCTGCCTGCTCTCCCATGGGGCCGTAAACACCTACGACCTTTTTTAGTTGCTCGAATTTTTGGGCGTCTTCAGGGTTTTTAATGTCGCCAGACTTATTAGTCTCCCAGCCAAATGCCTTAGATATTGCTGATTTTCCATTCGTGTCAAATGTATATGTTTGGTCTTCAGGGGAAAATCCTGTGGGATCGGCCATATAACCAAATGCTTCATCAGAATAGTCTCCCCCGGTTTTTAGTAGCTGTTTTACCTGAGCTATGATGTCATCAGAAACATAATACTCTGTGTCTAAAAAGTTGACAATTCTTTCCTCGAGTATTACTCGAATCAGATTACGCAATCTTTGCTCGTTTATCTTCATCCTACTAAAAACTCCCTTGCATAACTACGCAGTAGCGACTCATTTTGGGCCGCGGCCCTTCAGTTATCAGTGCCTCTAGTACCACTCTTCTAAGTTGTCGTTTGGTTAATTTCATTATTTTCTAAATATCAGCTATGATCCGTTAGCTTCTTTCGCTTGTTTAGCATCATTAGCTTTTTTTCTTTGCACTCCACGCTTAAAGATATCTACTAATTCTTGTGCGCTCGAAAATGAGAGGCCTGGTGATGCTTGACCTGTTGGCTTCGTCTTGAACATGAAGCTATACCTCCGACCGCCAGAGCTTCCTCCTGACCCGCCGAATCTCACTTCGACTCCGACCGATGCAGGATCATAAATGGGCGCGCCCGTAAACAATGGATCACTGCCCAAGTTGTAGATTTCTCCGGCAGGTATGCCTTCTGATCCGGCGCCGTGCCCGACAATAACATAATTTGTCATTGCTCCATTGGGTGCGGCTTTTCCTGCAATGATGGCTCTGGCTTCTTCAGCAGTTATATTAGCCACACCGGACCCAGGATTTGTTATCTGCCTAGAGCCGCGTGGGCATGGAGTGGCTCCCGGGGGAATCGGAAAATCAGCCTGTCTGTCCGGGTTCGGCTCGTTTCTTAAGATGCAGTAAAGGTCCTTCTCATCTTGGCTTCCTGCATCGAATCCAAATGATGTTTTGAGGTCCCATGGGAGAGACTTGTACGGAGTGACGTAGGGCTCAAGGTCTTTAAACTTTTTCTTCACTTCAGACTTGTTTAAAGATTTTATGAGCATCTTGGCGACATCAGCCATGTCACTTTCAGGACTGACGACGCCTACAAAGCTTTTACCGTCCCACGACAATGACTTAAAATGATGCTTTCTTATAGCACCCAGGTTCACATCGTCATGTCCGAGTTTTACTTCTGCACCTACAAGCACACCGCCCACAGAAAATCCCAAGTCTGAGATAGAGTTGTTATTTCCGGCGACTTCTGTCACTTCGATGGATGGGTCGGTCTTGAGGGCGTCTACAAGAGTTAATTCATACTCAAACCCTCTATCGCCCGACTCGGACAACAGAATCTTGCTCACATATTCTCTTAAGAGCCTCTCACTCACATCACACCGCCAACAAATTCCCTTACATAAGCACGCAATAGCGACTCATTTTGACCCTTGGGAATACGCATTGCTCGCCCAATGATCTGATTTAGAGGCGCGAAGGCTCCTGTGAGTTTGTATAGCTCCTTGCTTCCGGGTGGCTCTTCAAATACAATGCCTTCCAGGCTAGAGGCGATATTAGATGGATCTCCTAGCTTTTTCAGCTGCTGCTCCATTGTAGCTCGACGAGTATCAGCGTCTGCATCTCTCGCAGACATAATGGCTTCCTTTGCAGACTCTAGCTCAGCTTTAAGACGATCCAATTCTTCGTCGTGACCTGCTGTGAGCGCCGATGCGACGTCTCTCAACACTTCCACAGCCATATCATGAATAGCTAGTTCAACAGGTTTCAGTACAGCAGCGATCGCTTTGGATGCGTTGGCTTTGGTTCCCAATGCACTGATTCTCTTCTGCACGTCCTTAGTGATACCTTTTTTGATATCGTTTAGTGGGGGTAGAGATTTTGGATCTTGATGTTGACCAAACCCAATAATGCGCTTGATTAGCGCTTCTTGCTTGTGTACTGGAATGGGAAGGTTGCCCACAACTCCTGTGCGCAGCTTTTCTTCCACGTAATCACCCAGGGTCATTCCGTCAGACACCCCTAGAGCGCTGATCTTCTCTGAAAAGACTTCATTCACATCTGTGTGACTTATATCTTTCAATTGAATCACTTGTGGTCCCACAACTGACCAGGTCTTTTGATCATCTGCGGTTTGTGCAGCGTCCACAGCTTGTAACAACTGATTAAACTCTCCACCCTGCAATTGTACATCTACTAATTCGCCAGTGGGGTCAAACTCCTGCAAATTATGCATAACAATATAATCACCGTTGTAATTGATGACATTTGGATTGCCTGTGTAGATAATTTCGGCATTGACGTATCGCTGTCCACCCTCAGTTTGAGGTGTGAAGATCTGTTTTGCAGCCTGCGGTCCGATCTGGGCCAGTGCTGTTTGAATAGCTTCAAACCCGTTTATAAAAGCGCCTTCAGCGGGGTGGCCGGCCCACTTAGCAGTAAACTGCTCAGGGGACATGCCGCCCTTTATTAAATTCCCTTTGTTTCGGGCGGTTCGGACCTCTCCGGTGTCCGGATCGACTGTCCATTTGAAGAAGATATTTTGACCGTCGACTTTCTCGACAACTGGCATCTCGCCAGAAGCTACTCGACCTAGGATGGATTTGAGGTCACCGAACGTAAAGTCCAAGTTTTCCTGAAGATGTGCTAAATGTCCGGCGACTCCGCCCATGTGTGTTTCCTTATAACAAGTGTGTGCTTATTATACCACACATTTAATCATTAATACATTAGTCTGTAAGGAGACCGGCCAATTTTCGCCATCTCTCCATAATGAGATTGTCTGTGGTTCCGGTAGATCTAACTGACTCTTCTTTTTTACTCTTGCCTAAATTGGCCGACTTTGCAGTTGGATTTGTTTCTCCGCCAAAAAGCTTATCAGAGTATGTGTTTTTACCAAAGTCGCCGGCTCCTGGTCGATTAGATCCGGGAGGGGCGTAATCCTTGAGGTAAGAAAGTAGCTGTGCCTTTTCAATGTTGAAGCCCATATCATTGAGTGCATCCACTAGTTTAGATTTGTGCTTTTTCGTTATTGCCGCAGATGTAGGAAACAAACCTCCGGAGTCCTGGAATTTTTCATCGTCCTCAAGACCTGCTTTTTTAACTGCTTTCTTTTCCATTCCTGCGTATTGCTGAGCGTCTGCCTCCGAGCCTCCCTCAACAAACTCGTCGCATCCTTCGATTGAAAAGTAGCCTGTTCCTGCACCGAAAGGCTGGCAAATTGCTGCGCCGACGTGGCGGCCGTCAGCTGCCTTTTCTTCTTCGGGATTAAATGCATCTGGCGGAGCGAAAACATAGATTGATTCGAAGCCGGCTTGTTGCATAGCTTCAACGGCAGGGCCTGGGCTTTTCACCTGAACTGTATTTCCCTTGACATTAACTTCTGGGGCATTGTCGTAGATTCTATCTACTTCTGACTGTGCAACACGTCGGCCGCCCATGTCGAAAGCTTTTCTATGAAGATTTGCAATTTTCGTTCTGTCTGCCGGCTGATAAATGTAAGCGCCTACGAGGCTAACATTGCCATGCTTTTCAGCCAGTTCCCCAAACTTTTTAATTCTGTCTAGGTTTGCAGAGCTCTCTCCAGACTGATCTGCCAAATAGACATTAGCAGCTGTTTCAGTAGCACCTCCCTGGGATAGGAAGCCTTCAAGATCTTTTTCCACATCTTCGAGAAATTTCTCTGAAGCGTAGTAGCGAAATCCTAGCGTCAATCCGCCCGGCTCCCCAGATTCACCTGTAAAGGTGTTTAATTCAAATCCGTCTATCTCTTTAGACCAACCACGTGCTTGAGCAAACCAAGATTGTGACTCGGGATGTTTGGCAAATGCTTCTGCAGCTGCAGCTGGCTTGCCGTCTGCATCTTCCATTAAATTTTTGTATGTATTCCAGCTTAAAATATCAGACAAGTTGAACTGCTTTCCGTTTTCATTGATGTGAAAATGTTCAGCAACTTCGCTCTCGAACCCCCCTTGATCTTCTCCTGGACTATCAGCGGTGCCGCCGGCGGCTTTGTGAGCCATAGCAAATACCTTTGGAGGCATAGACTTTGTAGTAGCATCGGTCATCGCCTTGTCTTCTTCTTGATAGAACTTAGAGTATTCCTCGGGGTCAGTTTTTTTCATAGACTTCAAAAAGTCTTTGAAATTCTTCTCTCCCTTTTTCAATTCTTTCCCGGCGAGCTGAGTTGCCATCTTCTTGGCAGCTCCTTTACCTGCAGCCGGTGGGCCATAAAGCACAAGAATAGTTTTATTTTCAACTTCTTGTTCTTGTGCAGCGTCTAGACTGGCGGGTCCTTCTTCAAATAATAAATTTGCCAATACGGAAGAAGATTTTTTGGATCTTGTGCCATTCATTTCTTTCAAAAGCAAACTTTTTAATTGACTACGAGTCATTCTAATTTTTTTAGACATCTAACACCTCTAATTCAGCTTCAGGCTGTAATTTCTTTGACTGCCTTAATTTTCTTCGTAATACCTTGAGTAGACCATTATAGTGAACTCTTGCATCTGTCCTTGTGTTGCATGTATCTCTATCAGCAGCAGCATCTTCAATTCTAAACTCCAGATCATCGATACACTCTGGAGCATTCATAGGAACCATCTCTCCAGAAACACACCGGTGTTGTTCCACCGGTTCTTCGAGTGAAAGTACTTCAGAAATAATTTTTCGTATTCTTTGTTTTAGTATCCGACGAGATTTCACTTGTATCTCCGGTAAGCATCTAAAAGCTTTTTAAGTTTGTATTTATTTTGAGACTCTCCTACAACAATAGGAGATGCAGCAGATCCGGGACGGAGTGATTCTCTTTCTTTCTCGTCTTCTTTTTGTTGATTTAGCTCTTTTTGCGCAGATTTTGTTTCCCCGGGCTTATCTTTAACTCGAAGACCTACATCCCCGGGATCAATCGCTTCGACACCGTTGGATACACCCGCCAAAATTTGTGAGAGGCCTGTCAAAAAAACAAGCATCGTCTCTCTTTCATTTTGTGTCAGATTATTAAAGTATTGTGAAAATGATTTTTTCACTTCTGGATCTTTAAGAGATCGACCGCCGCGGAGAGCGTTTAATTTATCAATTACAGCGCCTACTGAGGGCTTTTTAAGCTGTTGTAGTGTAGGAGTATCAAGCTTTGGAGAGTCTTCAGTTCCTTTACCGCCTGTTCGATCTTCTCTTGGCTTTTTATCCTCGGTTGAATCATCTACAGAGTCTGGGACGCCTGATCCTTTCTCTTCGACTTCTTCCTCTTCAACTTCGTCGACTTCTTCCTCTTCCGCCTCATTAGTTTCATCTTTTGCATCATCTGCATGCAACTTTTGCTTTTTGACAATCTTTGCTTGTCTTTGTTGGCGGCGGCGTTCATCTGAATCATCACCTAAATGTGCATCGAGAGTTTCTCTTATTACCTTGAGTGTCTCTTTCGCAACAAACGCGTCTAGGTTGTTGAAATTAACGTCCATCTTTTTCCCATGAGCGTGTAATTCTATTATGGGGGTGTTCTCGATATCGTTGATCTAGATCTCGAACCGACCACTGCTCTGATTCTTGCGTTAGTCTTTCGCGGCGTTCTTTTTGAAGGCGCTCTTTTTCTTCAATATCTTTCATAAATTTATCAAATTGAAATGTTTGTTCACTCATGTGTATTAAGTATCCTCTCTGCATTAAAGGTAATTATCGGTCCCGCAATAGAATTATTGTCAAATTCTATCTCTGACAGGGCACAAAATTGAACATTATTATAATGTAAGACTATTCTATCAAATTCTAATAAGTCTACCAATGATAATCCTGGTACTTCTAGCTCGAGCTCCCATTCAGGACTTTCTCCCGAGGGTTTAGTTATTTTAGCACGTCGTACAGTACATACAAAAGATGCTTCATCAATTTTTAGACTTTGCTCAAGAGAATATTCTTCTCCTAAGTCAATGGATAGACCCTCACTCATAATCACATGTTCGGATGATGTGTAGTCTATTAGATCATCATTCTGATTTGTAGCCATAATTCTCCACATCCTCATAAATTTGACTTACCGCATGTGTGTATTCTATATCCAGCTCTGTCACACAATCAATTGATTTAGTGTACACTTCAATATCAACATGCAAATGATCCACAGTTAACTTTCCGTTGTGGTTCATTTCATTTTCAAGCTCCAAAACTTCACCCAAAAAATCTACAAGTCTATCTCTAGAATTAAACTCAAATCTTCTCATAAATCTTTCGGGATCTGTCACAATCTTCCAGGTAATGACCTCAGGGACGACAGGCATACTTCGATTTTCTTTTATAAGAAGAGGCGCGCCGATGACTTTATCATCGGACTCCTCAAAGTATTCCTTCATTAGATTTGAGAGATTAGACATTATACACTCTGGTGTGTGTCTGTTTGATCTAAAGCCTGATTTAGTAAAGTTTTCTTTTTGGCTGCACTTAAAGACTGCCACTTATCTAAAGATTTTTGAACTAAATCATCACTTAGGTCTGCTGATGATCGTAAAACAGACATTGCAGTTCGAACTTTATCAGCAATCTCCTGGGTCTCTTCCGGCTTGATTGCTCCTTTCTTTACAAGCTGATCAAGCTTTTTATTTATGAATGCTGGATCTTGCTTGCTTCCTCCTGAAACTTGATTGTATATCGTTTGATGAACTTCTTTAGGTAATCCCAAATCGCTTATCTGTGATTTTATTCGCTTTCCTGCTTCACGTGAAACTTCTTTGTATGCTGGCAAAACAAATGCGCTTACAAAGAAGAATCTAAAAGAATCCATATCCTTTACAATATGGGGCACTTTTTTCAAATCTTCAATGTCTTCGGGATCAAGTAAGTCTGAAGTTTCCATTGCATTTATATACTCACCAACAGCAAAGTCTGTGAGTGCGTTTAAGTCTTCTTTCTTAACTTTAGTGGCGAAGTATTCCATTCTATCTGTTAATCGATTTAATTCTTGTCGAATTCCCGGGGCTCCAGAATAACCAAACTCTGCCGCCAAATCTTCTAGACTTACAGCATCTGAAGATGTTTCGGGAGGCGGCTCAAAGCTTTCTTCACCAAAATAATCAACTTCAGTACCTCTATATTGGTCTAGATCTTTTTCGTCCTGAGCATTTCCATAATATGATTGTTCTTCTAATAACTTCCAAAGAGAATTTCGTATAACGCTTCTTATTGATTCTTCTTTTACTTCAACTTCTTCTTTTACTTCAACTTCTTCAGGATCATCTTCAGTGGGAGGTTTTGCAGATCTTTCAACAGCATCATCTAGAAGATCTTGTAATTGTTTGTACCACCAAGCAATTTGAGATGATGGAACTTCTTCAGAAATTGCATAAGCAGACCTTGCTAGTTCTTCAACCGATCCCGGGGTGAAGTCTCCATCCTCAATCGGAGGACGCTGGACTGAAAGTTGAGTGGCCATCTGGGGACCCGGGTTAATTGGAACATTTTGTCCCACAGTATCCTGTAGCTCTTCTGACTCTTCCTTTTTGGATTTCTCATCTTCTACTTGATCGTATATCCCTTGGGATAATTGTTGCTCTTTTAAACGTCGACGCATGAATCTCACCTCCAAATTAATTATTTCGCAGCCTGTGATAGTGCATAACCTGCTCCAACAGTAATTAGAACACCTCCCACAACACCCATTGCAAACCAAAATTCTCCGGACTCATACCACGGAGTTGGCCGCCAATTTTTCTCTAAAAACTTTATTCTTTCATCTTTGACAGATAGAAGTCCTGTCGATCGGGTAGTTTCCACGTCTAATCGTAACTTAAATACATCAATCTGACTAGTGAGCTGGAGTGTATTTAGTCTTAACTCTCGGGTTAGTCTAAGTTGACACTCTCTTTCACTAAATTTTATATCTGCAAAAAGTCGAGCGGCTGCCTCTTCAGAAAGAAGAATTCCGGCAAAGGGTGCGTGTTGCCCTTTTCTTAGTTGACTCACTTTCCCTAAATTGACAGATGAAATATTCACCTTAGGATCTTCAGGTGCTGGGGGACTTTCGGCATAAACAACTGCGGGTGACCATATTAATAGAAACATACAAAGTATTGCAACACACTTATTCGTCATTTGTATCCACATAATCTACTCCCAAGTGATCGGCTATTTTTCGCCCCAAATCATCAGAGTTCGTATTTTCGTCTACGAATTCCTCTTTCTCTTTTTCTAGGGCATTTTTTTCCTTATCAGACTCTTTGATTATTTCCTTAACCTTTTCGTCTTTGTCCCTAGATATCTTAGCCAGGCCGTCGACCAAATCATTTTTTGCTTTTTCATTGATCTTGTTTTCTTTATCATGGGCCTTATTAGCAGCTTCTAAAACTTTTTTTTGCTGTTGGCTTCTCATCATAACTGTCATAAGAGTTATAAGCCCTACAATAAAGCCTACGACCACTTCCCATTTTTTCTTGGTCCAACCCCAAATTTTAGACCATAATGATAATGATTCACTCATCTTAATCCTAATCTGCCGATGGTCCGTGCTTCCACTTTACAGCCAAATCTACCAATGCTTGTGATCCTATATACGCTAAAGTTACAGCGACCCAATCACTACTAGTTACCATACCGTGCATGCATAAAGCTGTTGCTGTGCCCCAAGCCAAAAATTTTCTGCTTATAAATCTCTCGACATGTTTGTCCATAAATGCTTTTATTCTCGCCATGTTAATGTTCCTTAGTTTAAATAGCCATCATCGTCTGCTTCTTTTTTAGAGACGTCTGGAATTGGCTGATCCTTAATCAACGCCTCTGAAGCTTGTTGTAAAAGTGAAGTTATCACTGTGAACTCTTGGGCTAAATGTTGAGTACCTAGTGCTATACTGCTTACAGCATGACTTAACTCAACAATAGCAGAGCTGGCAGCTAATATCTGATTCTCTAGAGTCTCTATTCTCTTTAGAGCATCTAAAAGATCTGCCTGTAGCTCACTCGTATTCATTTCTTTCTTTTTACTTGAAAGGATCGACTTCAGAAATTGCATCATATAAATTCTCTGCCTCCTTAGTTGTTACCTTCAAGACTTTTTCACGTTTGTCTTTATAAGTCTTTTCTATTATAGACATTGCGACAGAATCGTTTTCTCCCACGAGACTTGCAAACTTTTCAAAAACTTCTTGCATAGACAGTGAGTAATCAAACAAAGATTTCCTGAACTCCGTATGAGTTGCTCGAGTTAAATTTATGTGCACAGATTTGCGCGTCTCTAAATCAATGATCTTTTTTGTAAGATCGTCCATTAAGCTGCAGATCCTCCGGCGGCTCCTGTTCCAGCGCCGACGGCGATGGGAGCTTTATCTTTAGGGACATCTTCTGAAGATTCTGGCTCCTCGATAGCAATATCATGTTGTGTGTCAAGTATTGATACTAAGTCTGTTTCTGCCTCTTCGCCGTACCTTGTTGCCACAAACTCACGTGCTTTAGAAACTAGCATTTTTTCCATATCTAAAAGAGAAGTATAGTTTTTAACCAGGCGCGCTATTTCTGAGGTGAATCTCTCAAGATCAATTTTTTGTTCATAGGTTTCTTGCTCCAACAGCATGCCTAATCTTAGACTTTCCACAACTTCAGACTCTTCTGCTTGTGATTCTATTTCCTTACTTTTTCGGGCATCTGTTTCAAAATCTATAAAAAGTGCCTCTAAATCTTGATCAATTGACTTGGATAGCTTTACCTCATCGTCTAAGTCAACTTCTATCTCATCTTCCTCAGGTTCTTCCTCAGTAGCTTCTTCACCACCTTCGTCACCTTCTTCTTCGGCAGGTTCATCTTCAGCAGCATCGTCTCCCGTATCCTCTTCTGCAGTCTCTTCGTCGGCGGATTCTTCATCGCCAAAAAGATCTTCCTGCTCAAACAGAAGTCTTGAAAGGGAATTTGACTCATAAAATAGTTTCTTTTTTCTTCTCTTTAGTGACATCTTATCGCTCCGTAGCTACTTTTGATACCTTTTCGGCGCGCTTGAATCGGCTCTCGATCTTTTCCCAATTGAATTCTTTCATCATTGCCATCACATAGGCATGCCTATCATCTAAGTAATCACGTGTATATGTGCTAGCATCAACTTCTAAAACAATTAAAGGAAGGGCACCGACAGGAACATTTTTAGCCTCATTATCAACAAAGAAATTAATGTATCTCTTAAGAAAAACTGAATATGCAGTCACAGCGTAGCCATCTCGAGAAGACATGCAACAAGCAATAAAATCTTTTTGCCACTCATCAAAAGTACCGAAATCTCTCTCAAGTCTCATAAACGACAGTGTATCCATCGTAATTCTGCTATCTAGATCGTCTATATTCTCAAAGAAAAGCGCACGCAAAAATGCAGCATTCATCGCATAAATTTCATCTAACTTCAAAGATCTATAGTCACTTGAACGATTGTTAGCATTTTCTCTATCTGCACCGTCTAACTCTGCACTAACTCTGTTAAGAGCTCCTACAAAAGATTCAAATTGTTTGTATAACATCTGCTTAGTTGAATCACTTAAAAAGTCAGTCCTTAAATCAAACTTTTTTGGTTCAGCAACATATGCCTCTCCCAAAACGTCAGACAAAGAGCTATCAATAGCAGACTTTATTTCTCTCACAAGACTCTTTTTATTACTCTTCATTATCTTACCTCGTACTCTTTTTCAAATTCCTTTTGGGGAACAGCCAAATATTCATCATCAGGTAACTTCTGTGATGGTTCAGCCTCCGGTTCAAAGTACAGTGAATCCGGATCTGCCTCGTATAACATAACATCATTAGATTTAGACTTATTATCTGCCAAAACTACATCTTCTTTAGATGGGGGTGTGAACCTAGGTTCTTCAGGCAACCTCAAGATTACCGATACCTCACCATCTGGATCCTGAATTACATCTTCAACTGTATACTCATACTGCGATTTTTTATGACGTACTTTTAGACCGGGCTGTATTACTATATTGCCCTGGTTATCTTTTAGGTCTGTTTCGTCTAACATTACTCGTCCTCCAGGCCGGCCAATTGTGCCCAGCGATCGGTTGGTTCCTCATCTAGATGATTATTTTTAACTTTTGATTTGGGACCCAATAGAATCTCTGTGAGTGTTCCGGAGCTATGAATCAAAGTCTCATTTAAGTGATTACCCTGAAGCCAGAGAGCCTCAGACGTCGATGAAGCAGAGGCACTAGCTGAAGCTGAGGATGAACTTCCGCTTCCCTTTGCAGGTTTTTCTTTTTTCTTTTTAGTTCGTTTACCCTGTTTTTCCTCTTCTTTGCGAACACGGGCTCCAAATTTTTCGCCTGTTTCTCCCTCTTTGGGTTCTAGGCCGACCTCTTTTCCTCTACCTGTCATTTTTTCGGATGGGGGACCTGTTCGATCTCTAGGTTTACCTGATTTTTTATCATCAGTCGGCTTTTCCTCACCGGTGCCAGACTTAGCATCTGCAGAAGCTTCTGCAGTAGCTGTAAGTACATTTGTTATTTTTATACCCTTCTCACTAGCTCTGGCAAGAGCTCGCTGGACCTCCGACTCATCTTTTGATGCCAAAATATCTTTTAACATCTCCATATTGTCTTTGTTCATATCACCCTGTTGTTTGAGGATATCCTTCAAATCTTGTGCGGTAAGGCCGGCCTGTTGGATTTGTTCAGCTGCTTCGACATCTTTTTCATCTACTTTAATCTCGGGTAAGTCTGAGACTGTTACATCGTATTGATTCTCTAGACGTTTTGCTAATTCGATTGCCTTTGCTGCCAAGTCTACATCTTCTACTCCTTGTGCCTTTAGTGCTTTTGCAATATCTTTATAAAAGATTGCTTCTGTAAAGAGGGCAGACTTGAGAGACGTCTGGTGCACCCATTTTGCTTTCTTTCTAGAAGATGATTCAAATAGCCAATCCGTTATCTTTCGTTTATGAATCCATCCTTCTTTCTTGGGTTTTGCTTTTGTAGAATCGTCTCCTGATTCCGGCGAATCCGTAGGAGCTGCTCCACCTTCTCCCCCTTCAGCACCTTTGTCAGCGGCGGCTTTCTCTGCTTCTTTTGCTGCTTTCTCCGCGGCTTCTGGGTCAAAAAAGACAACATTTGACTTTGGATCATCGTTAACAAGAGCGGCTAGCCATTCACCCTCTTCAACTTCTTCAGGCCTGGTTACAGTCTTTTCAAGCTCAGGAATCGGGATCATCTTTTTCCCAGCTGCTTTTTCTGGTTTTTGATCAAATCCTGGCGCTACTTGAGGCATTGTTTGGGGTGTTAAGGGTACATCACCCGCTCCGGGCATGTTTACTGTCGTAGTTTGAGTTGCTGCCTGCTCTCCTCCCCCTCCGGAAGGTGCAGCAATTACAGATGTATCTCCTTGACCCAATGCTTGAACATCTTTTCCTAGATCATCCATCAGAGCAGTTGTTTCCTTAGCATCTTTTTCTGCCTCGGCTTGAGCTGCTTTTATTTCTTTCGCTTTTTCGATTAGTTTGGCAAGGGAAGTTGACATAATATCATCAGCAAACTCAGCAGCTTCAAGATCACCGCCTCCAAAAAATTTCGTTACCTTTCCCCAAAAACCATCTGGTTCAGGGGGAGGCTTATAAGATTTCTCAGCGGCGGATCTCAAAAGATCTTCATCCGGAAACTCAAGACCTTCGAGACCCTCGTATTCCTGTGCCATTTTTACAACATCAATCAACGGATCTTCTTTTACTTGAGTGATAAACTCGCCTACTTTGACATCTTCTAATCCGGGAATTGTTAGCTGCCCCTGTGCGTCGGCCTGTTCTTTCTCAAATTTTTGCCAGGTGGTATCCTGAGAAAATGGAAGCTTTTCAAGCTCTGTACCAAAAAGAAGAACAGCATCATTAAAAGAATCACGAGCCAGGTTCATCTTGGAAACAACACTAGTAACTTTTCCGATTTCTTCCGCTGCCGCCTCATTATCGCCTGAAAATGTTAGTTTCACCAAAGAAAACGTACTAGGGAGTTCTCCTTTTAGTTCTTCTAGATACGCCACTGTATTATTAAAATCTAGTTCTTTGGCAATTGCTATTGTGGAGTCAATATCTGTCTTGGCCTCTTCCGCCATTTTCTGAAGTTTTTCTAATTCAGACTTCTCAATCGCCTCAGCTAAAAGAGAAGTGACTGATGATTCTGATAAACTTTCATCAATCAAATCTGCATAGTTGATTTGAGATATTATTTTTCTAGACAAATTTTCAAAAAATACTTGATGTTTTTGAATAAATCCTTCTGACATTGCTCTATCCTTATAAACTGTACACACCCTTACTATTCTATTTATTATCGAGCGAACCTAAAGGACATAATCAAACCTTACGAATTTGTATTCCTGCATCTTTGAGGATTTCTAGGCTGCTCGTATCTCTATATTCCTCGGAATAGATCACTTCATCTATCCCAGAATTAACAATCGCTTTTGCACACATTCTACAGGGAGAAAGTGTTACATACAGTTTTTTTCTTTTTGGGTTGTTGTAATCTAGTTTAAGTAACGCATTGATTTCTGCATGAATCATCCCTGACTCGCCAGGAGTAGATGATTCCACCTCATTCGGTCCTCCGGAGTAATTTCCGTTATAGCCTACAGCTAAAACTTGTGTATTGTCATCTGAAACTACTACAGAACCCACTTGATGTCGTGGATCATATGATCTCTGAGCTATTAGCCCAGCTGTCTCTATCCAGACTTCATCCCAGCTAGGACGCACTGCTGCCTGTATCTTCTTTTTGATCTTGTGATATGACGTCTGAGAAAGCTTTGACATCTTCTCCCTCACTTTTGAATAAATCTTCAATATTAGTATCTCCTGGCAGCGTAAAACCAGATGCTTTTTTGTGGCCGCCGCCTCCAAAGTTTTTGGCAATCTCTGATACATCGATGTTTTCATGAAATGCTCGCAAACTTACTTTAATATTTCTTCCTACATGATCATAGTACCATATCATTGCAAAGTCACAATGAGGAGACAGTCTTGCACCTATCTCTGACATCCAGTGTGATGAGTTAATTACCAGTACGTCTTTATCTTTATATCTACGTGGGCTAGCCTTGTCACACACTTTCTTAATAACAATTTTTGAATAAGCAAGAATATATGAACCCCTCTTAACAGCGTCGTCGAAAACTGAATCATCTTCGAACTTTTCAAATTCCTCGAATTCAAACGGTACCATATCAAACGCTGCTGCAAACTCTTTTGAGTAGGGCAGCTCCCATTTCCAAAGGTCCCGGTCCTCAATATAATCAATAAACTTGGGTGCTTCTTTTCCAGGATGAAAGAAATCCCATGCCAGTCGAGCGCCAGAGTGGGTCATATCAAAATGAGTATTTGAAATATCATGCAGTTCAACCATTGCTGATTTATGATGATCAATAATAATCAAATCCTTAGATTTTTCAATCAGATCCTTTGTTACTTTATTCTTATAAGAAAAATCTAGAATTGCAACTGTTTTTCCTTTTACATTAGGAGGTGGATCACCATGGGCTGCAGCGTAGTATACTGCTTTATTGCCCAAAAGCTTCCAAGCAGAATAGGCAGCCCCAAAGCCATCCGTACAGCTTTTGTGATATATTACAAAATCTATAGAACTAGGTTCAATCATCTGGTTCTTCTCTTAGATCGTTCATAAAAGGGGTCGCAGACCACGCTCTTGGTTCATAAATATCTGATCCCCCTACCTCGATCTCAGATAGATTTTCAACCTTCCTAACTGTATAATAGGCATTATTTCCTGTTTTTACACAAACAGCTGGACAAACTTCAATCATCGTTGCCCAAGGTAACATTAATGATACCTCTTCAAAAATATTCCCAGAAGCAGACATCTGGATTGAAGAAGCCACTATTGTTTTTCCCGATCTGAATAAATGGATTAAAGTTTCAGCACACCCATCGATCATAAAAGCTTCATCCACGCCGATTACATCGTAGCCTTTACTTTTTTCTAATATTTCATTTCCCGTATTGACATTAACAGCAGGAAATCTTAAACCCGCATGAGTACAAATTTCTCCCTCAGCGTATCTATCATCCATTTTTGGCTTAAAAGCTATTACTTTTCTATTCTGGTATGAACAGCGCTCAAGGACTGACAACATTTTTGTCGTTTTAGACCCAAACATGGGTCCTGTATAAACTATAAATTCAGGTTCGCGAATCATCTAATAAACTCCACCATTTTACTGTTTTCTGAAGTCCTTCTTCCAAGGACATATTCGTTGTGTATCCCAACACATTTTTAGCTCTTTTTGTACAGCCTCTCGTATGCTTGACATCTCCTGATCTCTCTGGGGCTGTTACTATGTCTAACTCTTTCCCCACATATTTGGTCAGTAAGTCTAGAATATGATTGTTAGAGCAGGATTCTCCTGTGGCTATATTAATTTTTTCTGAATTTAATGATCCGATGTGTCGACCCGCGAGATAGTTTGCTTCAACTATATCATCAACATAAACCATATCACGTGTCTGCTCGCCGTTACCATCAGACCTTAAAGACAACCCATCATGAATTGAATTACACCATGCAGCAATTGCTGTAGAATATGGACTGTTACCCATTGCTTTGGGACCATATACATTAAAGTAGCGCAAGCTTATTACATCCATATCATAAATCTTTGAGAATAAATCCAAATAGTACTCGCATAGAAGTTTTTGCAATCCGTATGGACTCTCCGGAGACTTCATATCATCTTCTTCAGTTGGAAGCTTTTGTGGATTTCCATAAATTGCGCTAGATGACGAAAATACAACTCGTGTCTTGGAGTCTGAGGCTGTTTTAAAAATAGCTATGCTTTTATGCAAATTGGTCTCATTAGATTCTACGGGTTTTTCAACACTGTATGATACCCTGGGATTTGCTGCCAAGTGGTAAATTACATCATACTCTCCCGATCCTATTCTTGCTAGCATCTCTGGGCATGCAAAGTCCCCTGTAATGAGTAATGCTTGTCCCTTTTTTGCTTTCTTGGGATATCGAGATAACAAGGCTGGTGGAACAGCATTAAATCTACACTCTAGGTTTCCTGGGTCTCCGTTAGATAGATCATCAATAATGTCAATGACATCGCCCTCTTTGACTAATCTATTAGCTAGGGCACTTCCTATAAACCCACAGCCTCCCGTAATCAATGCTCTCATTTTTTCTCCAAGTCTCTTCTAATATGTGCACTATTAAACGTAACATTCAACACAATATCTTTACATTTAAACTGAAATTCTTTATTGATGTACTGTGTCAAAAATTCTAAAAACTCCAAGTCTATTGGTGCATTTTTATCAACATCTGTACTCCTTAAACAAGCATGAACTGTCAAAGAGTCACCTCGTGGCATCAAATGAATACTAGAGATGCATGTACTAGAGTTATAGTAAAATCTTCTACTATCTAATGTTTGTGGAGTCCCGTATTCATTATTTCCTAAAAGTTCGTCTTTGATAATGTTAGAAATTTTCCCCTTTATGTCAGTAAAGTAAACCCCTTCATTCTCATTTTTTAGTATCTTAAAATCCGGATCTGTGGCTTCATAAAAAAGAGACACACGCAAAGAAAGCTCATCTAATTTATCAGCATGTAGTGTATCGCGGACGATCTCTCCGACATTGTATGCATTACTTGATTCAATTGCATAAGACCATTCTGAAGTATAATCTAAAATTGTATCTACACTTATTTCTTCCCTGAGGCACATTACAGTTGGTCTACTTTGAATCTCTTTTGCCTCATCAGAAAATATCTGATACAACCGCTTAAGTGATTCGATATCTTGCAATTCGTCACCTCTTTGATTATATCTCTCTTCTATTACATCAAATGGGGGCAAGAAGACAATCATTCTATTATTAAGGTCGTTTAGTTCATCATACAAGCGGCGCCTATAGGAAGAAGTATCGCGACCGTAAAGCTTGGCGTAACAAAGCATTGAAAGAGATGATCTGTCTTGTATATTCCACTTAAAATTAGTCATCTTGTGGATTTCATTGTAGGCTGTTGTTTTCCCTACAAGATCAGGCCCCTCCAAAATTAATTGTTTTGTTGGGAATCTAATGTAATCAGTCAAATGCACTTATCCTTTTCATTTTGTAGGTACTTGTAGAGTATCCCCAGTTAGCATCATGATGTACGTCAGCTAGCCATAGAGTGTAAGGTTCTAGAACCTCCATCCTTCCCCAGACCCGGAGCCACGCTGTTTGATACTCATCATTGATAATTTTTAGTCGATAAAAATCTTTTCCATTTTTGGTTTTCTTCTTGACGATATCTGAAACGCAAAACCATCCAACATTTCGAGAGCCTGGCTCAATTTCATGAACTGATATTATTTCTTTTTCATTAACTTTCGCCATCAAATTCGGTGGGAAGACAAATTCAGAATCCACACTTGATGTCATTTCGATAAAGTTTGCAATTTTTTCTTGTCGACTCCAGTCAGGCAAGCTTCGATACTCGTCCCTAAGTCTATCAATTACAGGAACTAAAATTTCGTTGTTTTTAATCGCTCTCTTTTTCTGTGTTTTTGTAATTCCAAACTCACCTTTTCTGAGAGAATCATAATTTTTTCCTTCAGACATCATTGCAAGAAGCTGTCTATGATTTTCAACATGACCCGTCTTCAATTCCTCCAAAGATCCAAATGCTTCGATTTTGCAGAGAGAAGAAAGTGCTGTCTTGTTTACCTTAGAGTGTCGCCACTCTCCAGACTCATTAAAGAAAAGTTGTTGCAAGTTATTGTACGGCCGGGTCTGGATTATTTCTTTCATCGCAGTCTTACCAACACCTTTGACTGAGCTTAGAGGAGGAACAAATCCGCCGGCTGTGGGTAAATATTCCCATTGCTCGCCCGAAAAATTAATGTCAGCAGAGACAAAATTGTACTTATAACTTTTAATCTCTGAAATTGTTTTTGCTAGCCCTTTGGGACTATTGTTTTCAGACTGAAGTATTGTTGAAAGCCATTCATGCTCGTGGTGTGTATGAAGCCATGCTGCGTAATAGGAATCAATGGCGTATGCTACAGCATGTGACTTATTGAAGCCATATACAGAGAAAGCCTCAATTGTTTCCCAGAGTGCTTGTGTGATACTCTCATCAATATCGTGTAGTTCTTTAGCACCTTGAATGAACTTCTTTCTGGCGGCCTCTCTCTCGCCGCCCTTTTTTCCCATTGTGTCAAGTGATTTCTTGACAAGAGTTTTTCTAAGCTTATCCGACTCTCCAGGAGTAAAACCTGCTAGCTCGACTGCTAGGGTCATAAACTGCTCTTGAAAAACAACAAAGTTAAATGTTGGCCCGAGAACTTTTTCAATCACTGGGTGTTCATACTTGACTTCTGAGGCATTTCTTTTAGCTTTTACATATTTCCTATGGACATTAGCTTTAAGAGGTCCTGGGCGATAAATCGCAGTTAACGCAGCTAACTCTTCAATTGAAGTTGGCTTTGCCGCTAGACAGAACTTTCTAGCACCAGGAGCTGTAAACTGAAAGACTCCTGTAAAGTGTCCCTCGTGATATACATGTTTCCAGACGTCAGAGTCATCTTGCTTGTTATACCTGCAATTTAAGTGTTCATCAAAGTATGTTTTAATATCAGCGAATGTAGGGTTTGGATTACCTTGCTTTTTAAGAATTCTACCGATGCAATTTTCAACATCCTTTAAAAGGGTAAGGCCCAAAAAGTCAAACTTTAAGAATCCGTTATCTTCTAAGTTTCTAAAGTTCATTCCTTCAGTCCACGGAGTTTGAAGCTCACCTCTTACGCCGATAATAGGCATTGTTGTTTGTAACTCTTCAGGAGGAGCGATGATTACGCCTCCGGCATGCCGACCGATCGATCGATTTTCCATGAAAAGAGTCTCAACGTGCTTGCCAACTTCAGGATACTTTTCCATAAACTCCCGGTAGCCCTTAGAATATTTCATGCAATCTTCGTGTTTGAGGACAAAGACAGACTTTTCTTGATTTTCATCCTTGGCGTGTGGCATTACCTCTTCTTGAAGAGGGCCGGTCATTTTGTTCACTTCACCAAAGTCAATTCCGTAAAACTTTGCAATGTCTTTTACGAGAGATTTAAGTTTAAGTGTGTTGAAGTTGGAAACAGGAATGACTGCATCATCTCCAAAGAGCTCTCTGGAAGCGTCAATCAAAGCATCTCGGTCGCCGGCGTCCGTGTCGATATCAGGCCAAGAAGTTCGATGCCTTCCGAGAAAACGAGACCAAAGAAGACCATCCGGGAGAGGATCGATCTGAGTTATTCCCAGTAGATAGTTTACTAAAGATCCTGCACCAGAACCTCGACCGGGGCCGAAGAGTGTTTTCTTTTCAGCGAGATGAAAAATCTTGTACATTGCCAAGAAGTAAGCTTCATAGCCCAGATACTTGATATCAGACATCTCTTCTTTCATACGCTCAACATATTCAGGCTTACTTGCCAAGTCTTCACGAATCATAGCTGATTTAACAAGATCAACTAGCATCTGAAATGCTGGTTTTTCAGTAGACCCAAATTTGGGTAATTTTACTGATGTGTCGATCCATGTATCTTCACATTTTTGCCACGCAATATCATGTGTACGCTCGATGGCATCCCGGACTATTTCTTCAGATCCCTGGTAAAAATCATACTCTTCATACGACGATTTGAACTCATCCCACATTTGAGATGCGTTCTTGGGATACAGCATACACTTTAGATCTTCTTCTTTTGGAAGCATACTCTGATCTAGCTTTGCGCCCATCCATCCCAACTTTTTATACAACTCTCTTGCTTGCCACTTATCTGAGCTTGGAAAGTGAGAATCAGCAGTTGCAATTAGGGGAATTCCTGTTTTTCCAGACAGGTCAATAAGACACCTGTTTGTCAAATGTTGTGCCGGTAGATTGTTAAACTGCATTTCAAGGAAAAAATTATCTCGTCCAACACAATCAACAAATTGGTCTGTCATATTTTCCAATCGTGTCATGACTGGATTATAATCATCTAAGCTGTTCATTAAGTTGGGATGGAGTTCATCAAACCTCAATCCGCCAAACTGTCTATAAATTATCCCTGAAGCTAGGCCTCCAACACATGCAGTAGAAACAACTAATCCCTCTCCATGTTCCTTTAATAGCTTGTAATCGATTCTCGGAAATCGATAAAATCCGTGTTTATACGACTTCTTTACAAGAGTAAAGAGATTCCCTAACCCCACCTGATTCTTAGCAATTACAACAAGATGATAGTATCTCTTCCATTCAGGCTTATTTGCGCTTGATCGCTTGGTCTCTTCCTCATCTTCAATTACATGGCCGCCTTGTTCCACTTCATTTTCAGCATCAATCACAATTTTTTGTGTTGCCTTCTTTTCCTTCTCTTTGGCAGACTTTGCATCACGTACTTCCTGTCGGTGTGTTTCATATTGCATCTTCCAATCATCAAGCGAAGGAACAAAATAAAACTCTACACCATAAAGCTGCCGATACTTCTTGCCGGCTTTTTGCATTTTGACTGTGTGTGCTCGGGCATGTGCCAATCCGGATCCATTACCGTGATCAGTTAGCGCCCAGGAGTCCATACCTTGAGATTCTGAGAGGATAAAATCAATATGTTCTTTAGGATAACCCAGTCCATCAAAAGTACTAAATGATGAGTGTGCATGAAGTCCCGTAAATCGGGTTGGGGGTTTTACTAAATTTAACTTTGATTTCACTATTTTCTCCAGATACAAAAATGGCCTGGTATTATTATAACACCAGACCTGGTTATTTACACGGCGTGAATACTAAATGTTTGAGTTATAAAACTTTGTAAGATCAATGCCTTCTTTCTCAGCCCTATTTAAATGAACTAAAGGATTATAGTCTAGATCTGATGATACGATCGAATTATAGACAAGGTGTATCCCATCACGCAAAGATATTTTGGGAGACCAGCCTGTGTCGTTTCTAAACTTTTCAGAACTCAACATATGATTCCCCAAATAGTCTGTCTCTGGGTGCCATTGAATTGTCCCACTTATTTTTGAGCTCACTATCTCAGACAGCATCTCAACAATCTTTAGGGTCACATAAGGAGTCTCTGCAGCGATGTTGTAATCTTTGCCCCACAGCCCTTTCTCACATCCTAAAACAACACCATTACAAAAGTCACTTACGTGAAGATAGTCTTTTATTTTGCTTGGATTTAAAAACATCGGTAGACTATCATGATTATTGAGATAAGAATAGATCGATTTGGCAATCAACGAATTCATATCACCTTCACCACCGTAGGCAAAAAGAGGTCGAGTAACCAACCAATCTTTGGCATGACTTGTTATTACGTGTTCACCTGCCATTTTTTGACTCCCATAAAAAGTCATAGGCTTAATAGAAGACGTCTCTGTAATTTTTTCTGTTTGATACTTTGCAGTATCATAGATGACTGTTGTTCCCATGTAACATATAGGAACACCTGAAATCTTGCTAGCCATAGCAAGATTATATGACCCTACAACATTTGTAAGAGAAGACTCTTTCGGATTTAGTGCAACGACATCAGTTCCTACAACAGCAGCATTGTGTACAACTACATCAACATTCAAATTCTTTAAATGCCATGCCCAAACTTCTGCAGAGTTCCTGTGTACGCATACCTCGCCTGTTGTCTGCAGTTTGAGAATATTAGCATCTTCAATGTAAACTACAGTATGACCTGCTTTTTCAAACGATAGTGCTAAATTGCGTGCGATAAATCCAGATTCGCCCGTGATAAGAATTCTCATAAGATCTACTCGATAGATTTGTCGTAAGGTTCTACAATAAGCTGTCCTAATTCATGACATCTATTGAGATAATCCTCAAGGTCTTCGAAGGATGTACAAACCTTAACACCACTTCGAGCCAACATCAAATTAAATTTGGCACCTTCCGGGAGACCTGCACAAAAGTATATAATTGGTTTCTGATGTGCAAAGGCAAACCCTGCTTCCCAAATTGTCCCGATATCTTTATCTCTTGTATTTACCAACAAAAAATCTGAAGTTGCAATGTGCTCAAGATTTCCTCTAAAGGTTGCTGTCTGTACTTCTTCAGATGCATCTGGTGGGCAAACAAATATTCTTCTTGGGCTTGCCAGGTCGATCCACTCCCTGCTATCGAATACTCCTTCAAGCATTGTCAACTCTTCAGCAGCTGCTGGACTAAACCATCCAGAAGCAAGATATACTTTTACTTTTGGGATCCTTTCGGATGTTACTTCTTCTCGATCTCTATTGTTTTGTGTTGTTTCTTCAGTTAACATTTTTTTCCTATTCATTTTCCAGGGTGTAGTTGTTTTTAAGTTGATTAAATTCACTCATAAGATCTCTCCACATTGTAGTGAAGACTTTTTCTCCCATCCCATGAGTTCCGTTAAGATCTTCTCGCCGACCTTGATAGATGGTATCTTGAGGATGATAATCAAATGTGTCATTCTTGTCTTCAGGCCAGTAAAGATTAGTACCTCGACTAATCCACTTATCTCCCTCTTTTATTCTGAATGTTTTGATATAGTGTACATCTGGCGCATTAAAATTAAAAACTTGTGTTAACTCTGGGATTGCCTTACATGCCTCTATCGCCATTCGTGCAGCCAAAATATTATCAGCAGCCGGCTGAATCTGCACATCTTGACGTTGTCTGACAAATCCGATAAGATCCTTGAGGTTCAGTCTCATATAATAAAAAGACGTCATACACTTAGGGAGAATCATTCTGGCGTCCATCATTGATATAACTTTGGAATCAGTCATTTCTGCATATAGCTGTTTTGATTCTTCAACAAGTTTACACCATCTTTCTAGAAAGTCCGGAGAGTTTTCTACAGACTCAGGCACAACTGCAGGATCATCTCGAAGATCTCTGTCACCTGTGCACTGTGCGGCAAAGGAGCCGGCACGGTGTCTAATAATGTGTGTTACTTCCTGAAAAGAAAGACCTGATAGTCTGAATGTGAATCCTAAGCATTCCATCGGCGTCGGCAACGCACGAAACTGCATGACATCGAGAAGATTCTTACTCTTAATTTTAGGATCGACTCCGGTTGAGGAGACATCTTGTGGATTGTCCGCCCAAGTCGCCTTTACATAATGCCACGCTACATCCCTTGCCTGTTCTGATGTGGGTGCATCAATCAGCTCTACTGTAAGTGCCTTAAGATTGTTTTGATATTGTGTTGTCGGCTCGCGGCCGAACTTAAGCTCCATTGGGAGCTCAATAGGTTCCAAGTCAGTATTTTGTGGCATTGTTTCCTCCGTGCCGATTAATAAAGAAATATTAGATACGTTGTTTGAGTTGTTCAAGTAAATCATCTGTAGCATTTCGATAGCCTAGTCGATTAAATGCTGTGTCTCCCATGCTCATCCACAAAGAAAACAAAAAATCATCGTATACATCAACAAGTCTCTCTGCAACGTGACTTGGAATACTTTCGACAGTATGTGGGCCATCTCCTAGGTTTCCTTCTAAACGACTCTCCACAATCTTACTCAACCTCTTGAGGCAATAGTCCCTTGATAATTCCACTGATATCCTCCGTTTCCCAATCAAATGTTATTATGTTTTCATCTTCCCAAACATCTTTATTGTATGCTCTTTTAGGCACTAGTACAGGAATACCATGCTGAGCATATTCTGAAGCGTTCTTTGGCGAATCATCAACAGCGCAGACAATCTTTCCCTGATTGAAAAAATCCTTATCAGACAACCACCTGTACTTTTCTGCATCTAAAGCTACTGAGTTGTATGGAATCTTTGTTTTTTCTAGCCACAAATAAGTGTCATATAGACATTTTAGATTTTCCTTGGGACGAGCTGTCAAAAGGTGAATCCAGAAGCCCGAGTCTTGCAAAGTCTTGATTGCTTCCACTACTAAATTATTTAAAGGAAGGGACCGGATACCCCCTTCTTTAATGAAAATCATGTATGCTTCTTCAATAGAAATGTCACCTACACTTCCCTGAACATAATAGCTGGGGTCTTCAACGTCGAGTGTTACATCAAACTTTGTCTTTACCCACGAAAAGAAACCTTCTCTAAATCTCGCCAAGACGTCGTCAATATCAACAACAACGACAGGTTGTCCGGACCAATTTTGAATTCCCCTGGTTTCTCTATCCCACAAAAAAGCCTCTCTAGACTCATAAGCATCCAGAAATTCGCCAGCTGTCATGTCCCATAGATTCAATGTTGCCAAGCAATAACGAATTACGTCAACAGTCTCATATAGAATTTTTTGCCGTTTTGTTTCTGTTTTGATAGGCTGATGGTCTTTATAATAAACAGCATCAGCAAGGCATGAAACTTCAGAATGAAGAGCTAGTGCAAAGATCTTGTGTCTCTCAACACGCTCCTCTTCTGTAAGAACTTCCGATTTAAAAAAAAGATCAGAAAATTTCTTTTGATCCTTCATCATCTTTTCGAATTTACTCATATTAATTTCTACTCCTTTATAAATGTAGACTTATGTTACCAGATGAACATTTTTAATATGCACATGATCAAGATAAACGTTATTTTTTAATAGTTATCTTAGGGCCCCTTTAATGTACACAGCCGAAGAAGAAGTCATCAACTCTGCAACGCACTTTTTATCAGCGATTGCCTCTGCCCTCTTTACGATCCTTATAGTGGGTAATACGAGCTTGTCGGGCATGCAAACCCTCGGAATATTTTTAGTAGGTTTGACAGGAACCTGGACATTTTTATCTTCATATTTGTATCACTCTTCCAAGAAAAGTCATAAAAGAATCCGGAACCAAATCCTAGACAAATCTTCTATCTACATTATGATTGGAGGCAATGGCGCGGGTGTCTGTATGTTGAGCTCTTCGTCTGTAACATCACTAATATTCTGTTTACTCTTGGTATCTATCTCATGTCTTTTAGCAGCGAACTTTTGCCTAAAACCCAAAGTCACTGAGACTTTCACTCTTACATCGTATTTACTGCTAGGCTGGCTTGCAGTTATACCTGCATCTGGACTTTTAATGCCCAGTAAATTCACAGATCTCCCCCAGCTTATTTTTCTTTTAGGCGGAGGTGTCGCTTATAGTTTAGGTGTGGTATTTTACGTGAGTGAAAAAAAATGGTACCACACTGTATGGCATGGATTTACTATGTTAGGCTTTGGCTTACATCTGGCAGGATGTTACTACTGTCTCTAGTACCCATTTTTCAAACGACTGTGAATCTTCACATCTTTCTTAACATATGCGTCATAAAGATCGTCAGGAGATACTCCCACAAGAACAAGCATGCTTAAAAAATAATTGAAAGCATCAACCACTTCTTCTAGAAATTCATCCCTATCTACTTCTGGTTTGTCTGTGTCTCTATGGGGTTTCCAGTTCTTGAGATGACCCAATGCTTCAAACATTTCTTCAACACCCTTAAGTGCTAAATCTCGTATTACCTGCTGTGATTGTTTTGACGTAATATCAACAGGCCAGCTAGGATAAGTTCCAGGCTTAACTCTTTCAATACTTGCCATAAACTCTTTTCTCAGCAAGAACAAGCTATCAAGTTTATCATTACTCATCAGGTGTCATTGTCTCGGCTTGTGCTTGAAGCTTCTTGAGATTTTCATTAAATGTTTCCAAATAAGACTCTGATGGTACTAACTTATTGGAATTTTCATCCAAGGTAAGTCGTAGTGTTCGAATCTGGTCTGAAACATCTGTTCCTGTTAAAATTCCCAGCTGCATTAGCTGGACGATCTGTGCAATAGACATATCTGAAAGTTTGTATTCCATTTTTTCTCCTTTACTTTTGCTTATCAGGGGCCCAATGGGTTTTTCTACCATCGGGTGTTGAGGTTTTGATTACTCTGTTACCTTCTGCATCCATTTTACGATTATAACATAAAAATCGGCTGGAGTAATCCCCGGGCGCCCCAGAAAAATTCTTGTGTGTTAAAAAAGTTGCTCCCCCAAACTTATAAGATGTTTTCATAACATCTCTAATAGCTTCGTAAAGCAACAAAAGATCTATATCACTAATGTCAGATACATTTCGTCCTGGATTTATGCCAGCTAACCATAAAGACTCTGCTTTAATATAATTTCCTACGCCGGCGACGATACTTTGATTCATCAATACCTTTGTGATGTTCCATCCATCCTTCTTGCGTATTTTTTCCAAAAAATCATTTCCAGTAAAATTATCATCAAACATATCAGGTCCCAACTTTTCTAACTTTTTTTTAAGTTTATGCGGACCATAGACAAACTTTAAAGTTCCAAAATTTCTCTGGTCATTAAAGTAAACAAAACTATTGTCTTCCATTGTAAGCTGGACTCTAGAATGCTTTGTCTTCTTGACACTCCACTGACCTGTCATGCCTAACGTGGACCAGATATTGTTTCCGGAAGATGTCAAGATGTATAGAAACTTTCCGTGGACACCAACACCTATAATTTTTGATGGCAGACTTTCTGTCATTAGATTAAATCCGTCAATAGGCTTCTTAGTATATCGTCCAGAAATTATCTCGACCCTCTTTAGTGTTTTGCCTGAGGTCATTTTTGCCAAGTCTTTTCCCATTTTTTTAACTTCGGGTCCTTCAGGCATAATTCACCCTTACCCACTCAATACATGTATCTTCTTGAAGAATCTGCATGGGAGATTTGGGTATTCTTTGGTCCATACAAGAATTTTATTATCCTGCATGAAGGTGTATAAAAAATAGAATTATGGGCACAAATTGTCTTCTACAATATTGCTGAGGTTGGCTTTG